>Ga0302279_10002163_pt1 | contig 26628 bp, 20 predicted proteins | sample III_Bog_N3_3_FD_194541 | JGI IMG/M metagenome (GOLD analysis project Ga0302279, IMG submission 194541) | Peat permafrost microbial communities from Stordalen Mire near Abisko, Sweden - III_Bog_N3_3 | ecosystem: Environmental > Terrestrial > Soil > Wetlands > Peat | place: Sweden: Abisko... | reverse complement strand
GTCGGAAAGCGCCTTCACTCCGGCGGAGCAGTTGATGTAGCTGACCACCACGTGATCGGGGTAGTCCTTCAGCCAGGCGCCGAAGGCGTCGGCCGGGCAGCGATCAGCCAAGCTGCAGCCGGCATCCAGGTCCGGAATGACGACTTTCTTACCGGGATTGAGGATCTTGGCGGTTTCCGCCATGAAATGGACGCCGCAGAAGGCGATTACCTCGGCATCGGTGGCGGCCGCGGCCTGGCTGAGCTGCAGGCTGTCCCCCACGAAATCGGCCAGATCCTGGATCTCGGGATCCTGATAGTAATGGGCCAGGATGACGGCCTTCCGCTCGGTCCGCAGCTGGCTGATGGCAGCCACCAGATCCAGCGAGGGATCAACGGTTTCCAGGGGGGGGGCGGCAGGGAAGGTCGCGTTCATGAAAACTAGTTTACCCGCCTCCCCCCATGGACGCAGCGAGGACCACGCGGTCGCGACCGGTTCCGGTAATTTTCATAGGCTAGCTCTGAAACTACATAAGATGTCTTGAAAACCGGGTCGGCTTCTCTTAAGGTACTCTTGTTTAACCTAAGTTCTTTCAGGCGAGCCCTAGACCGGGCCGTTGCTTTTTGCTTCCATTCCCAGGGGGAGGGTCCATGACCAACGTGCAAGCAGTGAAAGGCTCAGAAATCCACCGGTTGGACCAGATGAAGGTCAGCCGTTTTTTCGGCTGCAATACTTTCAATGAACGCACGATGCGGGAGCGGTTGCCCCGGGAAGTATTCAAGGCCTTCCGGCAGTGCCTCAAGCGGGGCGAGCCATTGTCGCCGGACATCGCCCACGGCGTGGCCCAGGCCATGAAGGAGTGGGCCCTGGAGCACGGCGCGACCCATTTCACCCATTGGTTCCTGCCGATGACCGGCGCCACCGCCGAGAAACACGATGCCTTCATCAGCTGGGACGAGCCCGGGGTGGTCATCGAGAAATTCTCCGGCGGCCAGCTCATCCAGGGCGAACCCGACGCCAGTTCGTTCCCCTCCGGCGGCCTCCGGGCCACCTTCGAAGCCCGGGGCTACACCGTCTGGGACGCCACCAGCCCGGCCTTTCTCATGGAAGGGCCCCTCGGCATCACCCTCTGCATCCCCACGGCCTTTGTCGGCTATCACGGCGAGGCCCTGGACAACAAGGTGCCGCTGCTGCGCTCCATGGAGGTGGTGAACCAGGCCGCGCTCAAGACCCTGGGCTACTTCGACAGCCAGGCTTCGATGGTGGTGCCCCAGTGCGGGCCGGAACAGGAATACTTCCTGGTGGACCTGGACCTTGCCCGCAAGCGCCCGGACCTGATGTTCGCCAATCGCACGGTCCAGGGCGCCCGTCCGCCCAAGGGCCAGGAACTTGAGGACCACTACTTCGGCAGCATCAAGGAGCGGGTGCTGGGCTTCATGCAGGAAGTCGAACTGGAGTGTTTCAAGCTCGGCATTCCGGCGAAGACAAGGCACAACGAGGTGGCCCCGAACCAGTTCGAGCTGGCGCCCATCTTCGAGCCGGCCAACATCGCCTCCGACCACAACCAGCTCCTGATGGAATTATTGAAGGCGGTGGGCGAACGCCACGACCTGGCGGTCCTGCTGCACGAGAAGCCATTCGCCGGGATCAACGGCTCCGGCAAGCACGTGAACTGGAGCATGGCCACGGACGAAGGCCACAATCTCCTGGAACCCGGCCACACCCCCCAGGAGAACATCCAGTTCCTGTTCTTCCTGGCGGCGACCCTGAAGGCCATCCATCGCCATGGCGGCCTGTTCCGGGCGGCCATCGCCTTCGCCGGCAACGACCACCGCCTGGGCGCCAACGAGGCGCCTCCGGCCATCATGTCCGCCTACCTGGGCTCCCAGCTCAACAAGATCCTGGAGGCCATCGAGCGCGGCGACGTGGCCGACGCCACCGAGAAGGAGCTCCTGGAACTGGGCCTGGGCAGCCTGCCGGCTCTGGAGAAGGATGCCACCGACCGTAACCGCACCAGCCCCTTCGCTTTTACCGGCAACAAGTTCGAGTTCCGCGCCGTGGGTTCCTCCCAGGCCATCGCCTTCCCGCTCACGGTCATCAATGCCACCGTGGCCGAGGCCCTGGACGAGATGAACGCCTTGATGGAGGTCGAGATCAAGGCCGGCCGCCCCACCCGGGCCGCGGCCATCAAGGTGATCCGGGAAGTCATCGTCGAGACCCGGTCGGTCCGGTTCGAAGGCAACAACTACTCCGCCGAGTGGAGGCAGGAAGCGGAACGGCGCGGTCTGCCCCATGCCAAGGACACCGTGGCGGCCCTGCACGTATGGGATGACCAGGCCGCCAAGAAGGTCTTCACCCGCAAGGGTATCCTGGCGCCCGAGGAGCTTGAGGCCAGGATCCACATCCGCCACGAGCAGTACCAGAAGGCCATTTCCATCGAGGCCCAGGTGCTGCGGGAGATGGCCGAGACCATGCTGCTGCCGGCGATCCTGGAGGACCTGGGCAGCCGGGCCGACTCCATGGTCAAGCTGGTGGCGGTCGGAGTCACGGTTCCCGGGGCCCTGAGGGAGGCCCTGGAGACCCAGACCCGCCTGGCGGGTATCGCCCAGGAACGGCTGGTGGCGCTCAAGACCGCCATGATGGCGGCGGAACATGTTTCCGAAGAGGAACCTGCCAGGCGCACCGAGGCGTTCGGCGCGGGCGTAAGGGAAGCCCAGGAGCTCCTGCGTGACGTCCTGGATCAGTTGGAGAAGGATTGCGCCGCCCATCGCTGGCCCATTCCGGTCTACCGGGATCTTCTGGCGCCCCTGATCTGATTTGTCGTCCATGGTTGGCACAAGCAGCCGTAAGGTCCCAAGCGACCTTACGGCTGCTTGCAGCATGGGATTCCGTTTGGATCTGGGGTCCGTGCCGGGCAAGCAGCCGTAAGGTCGCCAGCGACCTGACGGCTGCTAGAATGGGGGGCGTCCGGGCATGGGAGGCATCGCCCGAGGACATCCGGAAAGAGAGAGTGCCAAACCATGCCCAGCCTGGAAGACATCACCCTGCACCTGACCCCGCCCATCCTGGCTTCCGCCTCCCCTCGACGCCGCCTGTGGATGGAGGCGCTGCAGATTCCCTTCGAGGTCTGGGCCCCGGAAGTGGACGAGACGCCCCTGCCCGGGGAGGAGCCTGGAGCGATGGTGGCCCGGTTGGCTTGCGCCAAGGCGGAGATCGTGGCCCAGGTGAACCCGGACCGGTGGGTGATCGCCGCCGATACGACCGTGGCCGTGGACCATCACGTCCTGGGCAAGCCGGTGGACGTCACCGATGCGGCCCGCATGATGATGCTGATCCAGGGGCGCGGTCACCAGGTGCACACCGGGCTCTGCCTGCGAAGGAACGAGCAGGTCCATTGTTTCGTGGATACCGCCGAGGTCTTCCTGAGGCCGGTGAGCCCGGCCCAGGCCCACTGGTACGCCGGCACCGGGGAACCCCTGGACAAGGCGGGCGGCTACGCGGTCCAAGGCATCGCGGCCCTCTTCATCGACCGGATCGAAGGCAGTTTCGCCACGGTGATGGGGTTTCCGGTGGAACGGTTCGGGGCTCTGGTGGAGCGGCTGGGATTGCTGGGATCCTGGCTGGGGATGCCCTGAGAGCCTATCCAGGCTCTGAGTCGAATCCTTGAAGGTCATGATCCATGGACGGACGAACGTTTGCGGTGGCGCTAATTTAAAAATGATTTATATTTGGACCTATCCCGTGAGGGACTTCGATGGTCCGATTGTTGTTTCGCTCAATCCCGGCGGCCGTACTGGGGATGACGCTCATTCTTCAAGGTCACCCGCTACCGGGCGCGGAACCGGCCCTTGGCCCCGGGCCCATCACCATCGATGCTCCCCTGAGCTATCTTTCGGCCTTTGAGTTCCATTCCTTCAGCCTTTCCCCTGGCGGAGCCGAGCCTTTGGAAAGCTACACCTGGTCCGCCAGCAACGGAACCCTCCTTTGGGGCCAGGGCACCGGAACCATCGGCTTCCAGGCCGGCCATCCCGGGCCGCTGACCCTGAGCTGCACCGCCGCGGGCGGAGGCGCGACGGCCATCGCCCGGTTCATGGTGCTGCCCCCACCCCATGCGTAAATTTTCTCGCCGCCGCGGATGCATGTGGGGGACTGCATGCCGGTCTCCATGCCGGCGCCGTTCATCCGGTCCTACCTCTGGGGTCCCTTGATCGGCGACGCCACCATGCCCGGGTACGATCCGGCCGCCCATTGGCTCACAGTCCAGGCCACCGGGGCCGGCAGCTTCCAGGTCACGGGCACGGTGGAGAACCTGGCCCAGGCTTTCGATTCCGCCACCGCCACAGTGAGGGTCGTGCAGGGGGACTTCGCGAACCCGGGCGGCGTGATGGCCGAATGGGGCACAGCTACCGCGGTGCTGCTGCCTTCGGGGCGAGCCCTGGTGGTGGGCGAAGACCGGACGGCGGGGCTGTTCGATCCGCCCACCGGCACCTGGAGGCCGGCGGCCCCGCTCCTGGCAGAGCATGGCGGCGGCCACACCGAGACCCTGCTGGGGGACGGGACGGTCCTGGTGGCCGGGGGCCATGGCGACTCCGGGGCCTCGGCCGCCTCCGAGCGCTACGATCCGGCCGCCGACCAGTGGACCGCCGAGGGTGATCTGGTCCAGGAACGCACGGGCCACACCGCCACCCTGCTGACGGACGGGAAGGTGCTGCTGGTGGGGGGAGCCGACGGTCATGGGGAGGTGCTGGCCAGGCCCGAATGCTTTGACCCCGGAACCGGACGGTGGACCGCCCTGGTTCCCGCCTCCGTGACGCCTCCCGCCGCCCGACGTCAGCATACGGCCACCCTCCTGGCTGACGGCAAGGTGCTGATCGCCGGCGGCTGCGATCAGGAGGGCGGCGGTCTCGCCAGCGCAGAGCTGTTTGATCCGGCGAGCAACGCCTGGAGCCCCACGGCCAGCCTGAACGCCGCCCGGGGCCTGCACAGCGCGACCCTGCTGCCCAGGGATGGCTCGGTGCTGGTGGCGGGCGGCTATGACGGCAGCGATCAGCTGGCCAGCGCCGAACGCTACGATCCCGTGACCGCGTCCTGGACCCTGGCGGCCTCCCTTGCCACGGCGCGCTCCAGTCACGGCGCGGCGCTGCTCGGCGGCGGCAAGGTCCTCATCATGGGCGGAGAATCGGGGCTCGCCGTGCTCGGCAGTTCCGAGCTGTATGATCCGGGCGCCGGTCCGGGCAAGGGGGATTCCTGGAGTCTCCAGGGGCCGCTTCTGCTGCCCAGGACCGAGCCCGCCGCCACCGCCCTGGCGGACGGCGGGGTCCTGGTGGGCGGCGGCCGGAACTTGACCGGATCCATGGGCTGTCCGGAACGGTTCGACCCCGGAAGCCGGACCTGGGGTTCCGCCAGCGGCGGCCATGCCAGGGCCCGGTCCTGCCACACCGCGACCCTGCTCAATGACGGAACGGTGCTGGTGGCCGGGGGCTCCGCAGACACCTTGGCCAGCGCCACCGCCCAGCGCTTCGACCCGGTGGCCATGAGCTGGAGCGACGCCGGCAACCCCATGGCCAGTCCCAGGACCCACCACACCGCCTCCTTGCTGGCGGACGGCACCGTCCTGACGGCGGGGGGCACCGACAGCGCGGGCATCCCTCAGGCCACGGCGGATACCTATGACCCGGTGAGCAACCTATGGAGCCCCGCCGGAACCATGGCCGATGCCAGGGCCATGCATGGCGCGACTCTGCTCGCCAACGGCGGGGTGCTGGTCACCGGCGGCCTCGGGGCGGGATCCTGGGGCCCCCAGAGCAGCGCAGAACGGTTCGACGGCAGTGCCTGGACCGCAGTCCAGCCGCTGAGCACCGCCCGGTTCGCCCATACCGCCACGGCTCTCGGCGATGGGACGGTACTGGTGGCGGGAGGACTGGATTCGGACTTCCTGCCCCTGGCCAGCGTGGAACGCTACGATCCCCAAGCCGACGGCTGGATATCCCCCACAGAACCGCTGCAGACGCCAAGAGCCTCCCATACCGCCACCCTGCTGGGCAACGGCAAGCTGCTGGTGGTAGGGGGCTTTTCCAACGGAACCGCCCTGGGCTGCGCGGAGATCTATGACCCCGCCACCGGCGCCTGGGCCGCCGCGGCAAACCTCAAGACGCCCCGGTGCGGCCACACCGCCACCTTGCTGGGCAACGGCAAGGTTCTGGTGACCGGGGGCAACGATCTCCGCACCCAACTGGCCAGCGCCGAGCTATACGACCCTGCGGCGGACGCCTGGATCGATGCCGGCCTCCTGGATTCGCCCCGGACCTCCCACACCGCCACCCTGCTCCAGGATGGAGCCACCGTGGCGGTGTTCGGGGGCGATCAGCTCCAGGCCAACCTGGAATTCTGGAAGTGACCGGCAGGTTCCGGACCCAGCCGGCCGCAGGGATTCAGGGGGTCCGGTCAGGCGCCTTGGCGTCGGTGGAGAGGTTATTCCAGGTCGTCTCTAGGGTGTTGGTCAGCCGCCATTTGGGTCTCAGGACGCCGCTCCGGATGTCCTGGGAGAGCGAAATCGGGAAATACCTCGGCTGCTGGCCCGGGGCGGTGAACCTGAGCATCAACAGGTCCCAGGTGCCCCGGGGGATGTAATCCTTCACCCAGCGCCGCCGGGCGATGGGGATCCGGAACAGAGGCACGGTGGCGGAGCCATCGGGCTGGAGGCTGGCCTGGACCGCCCACGGGCCGGACCTGTCCACGTTCCGCCAGTTCGCCCACGGCCCGGCCCAGGCCTGGACCCGGGCGCCGGCCGGCGCCTTCCGGATCCTGACCCGGATATCCAGGGAGGCGGTGACGGTTTGCACCGGACGCTCCCACAGCGCCCAGACCCCTGCGCTGAGGAGCAGGAGGCCCACCCAGAGCACATAGAACCAGCGCCGGCGATAGTGGATGGAGCGTACCGTCACGGGCATTTCCTTTATTCCAGCCCCATGGACTGGGGGGAGCGAACCTGTTTCAAGGGCGGCAGGGAGGAGCCTGAGGCCACACACTCCGCTTCCATCTGATAGAGGGAACTGAGGCTGGTCCCAGCCCATTGTTCCTGCACGTGCAGCTGCCCGGTGACGTTCACCGGCCGGTCCATGAGGGGATCCGCGGGCTTTCCGGCCATGTGGATCGCCAGCACATCGGAAACCCCGGGCGGCATCCCGAAGCAACAGCTCGCCTGGCTCCGCACCAGAAGGAATTCGCTCACCTTGCGGTCGGCGGTCTGGGTGGGGATCATGAACCCCTGGATGGTCACCCGCTGGTTTTCCAGCTTGCGGATGGAACCGGGCACGCGCTTGAGGTACTCCCCGGGCTTGGCCTGGTCCGGGAAGGAAGCCGCGGCCAGTTCGCCGAAGGAGACCAGGGTGGCCCCGGGAGCGGCCTTCACCGCGGACGGAGCCAGGGCCACCTCGACGCCAACGCCGTAGAGGAGGATGCTGCCGATGGCAGCGAGCAAGATCATTCCTGGCAGTTTCATGGGGGACCTGAGTCAATCAGCGGAAAATGAAATGCAAGAAACGGACCGAAGATCTCTTGCTCTTCCCGCTTCTGAGGATAGAACCCATCCCCGGGCAAGGCCAATGAAATCAAGTTCCTGCTGCCCGAAGCCGGGAAGGGGCCTACGGCCGGATCCAGGCCAACACCGCCCACCCCAGGATGATCAGGTAGACCACCACCAGCACAGGGGGTGTCCGCCCCTGGGGTTCCCCGCGGTCTCTTCCATCCTTGCCGTCCATGACGCCGCCCTCCGGGGCTCGAGCACGCCAGTATGCACCGGGGTGTCCCGGGTCGGAACCGGTGCCGGCTTTTGGACTCAGGAACGGCTGTGGCCCATGTTTGACGCTATTGTGCAACCTGGAACGTTGCGCTACGAAAGATTTTTCGAGCAATGCCGGAAGCTGGCATTAGAATGATTTTCCCCGCACACCGCAAGTCCGTGGAGATATGCATGCATCCGTATGATCGAGCAGCCCGTATCTTGTTACCGGTGGGCGCGGTTGCGGTGCTTGCCACCCTGCTGATCGTGGGCTGGTTCGTGCAGCCGGACCGGTTCGCCAAGGGCTACGCCCCCCAACAGCCCATTCCCTTCTCCCATCGGCTGCATGCGGGAACCATGCAGATCCCTTGCCTTTACTGCCATACCGGGGCGGACCGGTCGCGGATCGCCGGGGTTCCCGCGGTTGAGACGTGCATGAACTGCCATCGGGTGACCAAGCTCGACAGCCCCTCCATCCGCCAGCTCACCGCTGTCTACAATTCGGGCAAACCCATGCTGTGGCAAAGGATCCATCACCTACCGGATCACGTCTTCTTCGATCACCGGCCGCACGTGAACGCAGGCATCGCCTGTCAGACCTGCCATGGCGAGGTTCAGACCATGGACCGCATCTCCCAGCGCATGTCCATGCGGATGAGCAATTGCCTGGGTTGCCACCGGGATCCCCAGGCGGCGCTGCCGAGGGACTCCTCCATCCGCAAGGCTGCCGAGAACTGCGGAGTTTGCCACCGTTAGCAATGAATCCGAGAAGGCGAACGAGCATGTCTGAAATAACACCTGAAAACGCAAAGGAAGGCATGAGCCGCAAAGGGTTCATGGAAAAACTGGCGCTCCTGGCGGCAGGGCTTGGGTTCGGCCTGGTGGAACTGCCGCCGATCATCCAGCCCGGTGCCAACGCAACCCGTTCCGCGGCGCCTCAAAGGCCGGCGGGACGTCCTGCCATCACTCCCCCCATTGGATCGGTGAAACGCCGTGGATGAAACATTTCGCACCCCCCCGGAAGCGCCCCTCGAGCCGGTCGCCCACCCCTACCGGTCCCTGGAGGAACGTGAGCAGCCGGCCGCCGCCCCGGGCGAGTTCGCCCCCGGCGCCGATGAGCCGCCTTCGGGTTTCTCCCGCCGACGGTTCCTGGAACTGGTGGGCGTCACCACCGCCCTGGCCACCGCGACCGCATGCTCCAAAGGCACCCGGGGCACCATCGTGCCCTATACCAAGCGTCCCCCGGAGGTGGTGCCGGGCGTCGCCAATTACTACGCCTCCACCTTCCAGGAGGGCAACCGCTCCTACAGCGTCCTGGTGAAAACCCGGGAGGGCCGGCCGATCCACATCACCGGCAACGACGAGCATCCGGTCCTGAAGGGCAAGACTTCGCCCAGGGCCGTGGCCGACGTGCTTCGCTTGTACGATCCGGACCGGCTCCGGGAGGCCAGGCTCGATGGCCTGGAGGTCCCCTGGGACCAGGCCGAGGCCCGCCTGGTCAAGGCGGTGGCCGCGGCAAAGGCCAATCGCCGGCAGGTCCTGCTGATCACTGGGGCCCTGGAATCGCCGACCCGGAAGGCCCTGGTGGCTGAACTGGGGGCGGCCCTGCCTGGGCTCAAACACCTGGCCTGGGAACCCGCGGGGGCCGACCCGGACGCCGCCAGGACCTCCTTTGGCGGGGCCGTGGCCATGGTCCCGCGGCTGCACAAGGCCAAGGTGGTGCTCTCCATCGGTGCCGACTTCCTCAACGGGGACGATCCCGCGGCCATCCGGGAATTCGCGGAAATGCGGCGGCCCCAGGGACCGGACGGTCCCATGAACCGGCTTTGGGTCCTGGAAGGCGCCATGACCCTCACCGGCGCCAAGGCCGATCACCGGTTCCCGCTCCCGCCGTCCCGGGCGGCCGCGGCCGCCTTTGCCCTGGCCAAGGCGCTGGCCGAGAACCACGGGCTGTCCTTGCCCGAGGGGGTCGACCTCGGCCCGATCGCCTTCGCCCCCCAGAGCTTCGGGATCCCGGCCAAGGCCTGGAACGCGCTGCTGGCCGATCTCAAGTCCGCGGGCCGCCAGGCGCTGGTCCTGTGTGGAGACGGGATGCCGGCCGAGACCCATCAGGCCGTGGACCTGCTGAACGCCATGCTGAAGGCCGAGACTCTGGATCTGCGGCCCACCGAGGCCCTGGCCAGCTCCCGGGAACTGGACGCGGCGGTCCAGGCCATGACTGCGGGCCAGGTCGCGGTGGTCCTGTTATGGGGCGTGAACCCGGCCTACGCCTACCCCAGGGCAGGGGCCTGGGCCGCCGCCATGGCGGCGGTGCCGGCCCGGGCCTGGATCGGCCTCATGGAGGACGAATCCGCGGCCCAGTGCCAGATCCTCCTGCCCGACCACCACTGGCTGGAAGCCTGGGGCGATCATGACGGCGGCGACGGCCTGCTGACCCTCCAGCAGCCCGCCGTGGGCGCGCTCTACGACACCCGCCAGGGCGAGGACGTGCTGCTGGCGGTGCTGAGGGGGCTGGGCTCCCAGGCGGCCGGGGACTACCACGGCTACCTCAAGGCGCGCTGGCAGAAGGAAGTCTATCCGACGCCCAGCCTCGTGCCGTTCGAGCGGTTCTTCCAGGTGGCGCTCCATGACGGGGTGGTGCCTTGCCCGGTTCGGTCGTCCAAACCGCCGAGCCTGAACGGCCCGGCGGTGACCGCCGCGGCCAGGAGCGTCGCCGGCCGGGGTGCCGCCGGGACGGACGGCAGTTTCGAGCTGGTCCTGTTCCCCGGGGCGGGCGTCCATGACGGTCGCTACGGCAACAATGCCTGGATCCAGGAATGCCCTGATCCGGTCACCAAGATCACCTGGGGCAATCCGGTCTCGGTTTCGGTCACCGACGCCAACCGAATGGGCCTCAAGGATGGGGACGTGGTGGCGCTCGCGGTGGCGGGCGCCAACCTGACCGTGCCGGTGCTGGTGCAGCCGGGCCAGGCCCCGGGAGTCCTGGTCCTGGCTCTGGGCTATGGCCGGACCGTGGGCACGGTCGCCCGGGGGATCGGCGTGAACGCGTATCCCTTCCTGGATCCGGATCCGGGCTGGGCAGGCCTGCGCCGCGGCGTCCGGCTCACCCGGATCCGCGGCCACGTCGAACTGCCCATCACCCAGGGCCATCACCGGATGGAAGGGAGGGACCTGGTGCACTCCTTCTCCCTCGCCCAGTACGCCCGGGAGGCGGCCAAACCCAGGCACGCCATGGATCCGGCCAGCCTCTATCCGGACCAGACCTTCCCCGAGCACAAGTGGGGGATGGCCATCGACCTCAGCGGCTGCGTCGGCTGCAGTGCCTGCGTGCTGGCCTGCCAGTCCGAGAACAACGTCCCGGTGGTGGGCCCGGAACAGGTGGTGCACGGCCGTGAGATGCATTGGCTGAGGATCGACCGCTACTACGAGGGCGAACCGGAAAACCCGAAGGTGGTCCAGCAGCCCATGCTCTGCCAGCAGTGCGACGACGCTCCTTGCGAGAACGTCTGTCCGGTGAGCGCCACCAACCACAGTCCCGACGGCCTCAACCAGATGGTCTACAACCGCTGCGTCGGCACCCGCTACTGCGGCAACAACTGCCCGTACAAGGTGCGCCGGTTCAATTTCCTGGAATACACCGCACCCAAGAAGGAGCCCGAGAGCCTGGTCTACAATCCCGAGGTTACGGTCAGGCCAAGGGGGGTGATGGAGAAGTGCAGCTTCTGCGTCCAGCGGATCGAGGACGGCCGGGTCCGAGCCAAGGTCGAACACCGGCTGATCCGGGACGGCGAGATCACGCCGGCCTGCGCCGCCGCCTGTCCCGCCGAAGCCATCGTGTTCGGGGATCTCAAGGATCCCCATAGCCGGGCCGCCAAGCTCGCCAACAGCAACCGCGGGCACAAGGTCCTGGAAGAACTGGGCACCCGGCCGGCCATCACCTACCTGGCCAACCTCAGGAACCCCGCGCTGGAGGACGAGGCATGAACCCCGAAGCCTCCTATCCCTCCGGCCTGCCCCAGACCCTGCGCGCCCCGGCCATGACCGTGGGCACGGTCACCCCCGGCAGCCTGGACGACCAGGTCCTGCGTTTTCCGGCCCAGGCCCCGCCGAGGAAGTGGTATCTCGCCCTGGCGTTCACCTCCCTGGTCGCCTGCATCGGCATGGGCTTCATCGGCTACACCTTCTACACCGGCATCGGCGCCTGGGGCAACAACAGCCCGGTGTTCTGGGCCTTCGACATCATCAATTTCGTCTTCTGGGTGGGCATCGGCCACGCCGGCACCCTCATCTCCGCCATCCTGTTCGTGTTCCGCAAGCGCTGGCGCAACGCCATCGCCCGCTTCGCCGAGGCCATGACCATCTTCGCGGTGATGTGCGCCGGGCTGTTCCCGCTCATCCACGTGGGCCGGCCCTGGCTGGCCTTCTGGCTGGCGCCCTATCCCAACCAGCGCGGCCTCTGGACCAATTTCCGTTCGCCCCTGCTCTGGGACGTGTTCGCGGTGAGCACCTACTTCAGCGTATCGCTGATGTTCTGGTACCTCGGCCTGCTGCCCGACCTGGCCTCCTTGCGCGACCGCACCGCCCCCGGGATCCGCAAGACCCTCTACACCATCCTGAGCCTGGGCTGGCGCGGAGCCGCGAGCCACTGGCAGCATTACGAGAAGGCCTACCTGCTGCTGGCGGGCCTGGCCACCGGGCTGGTGCTCTCGGTGCACAGCGTGGTTTCCTTCGACTTCGCCACTTCCATCGTTCCGGGCTGGCACATGACCATCTTCCCCCCCTACTTCGTGGTGGGCGCCATCTTCGCCGGCTTCGCCATGGTGGTGATGGTCCTGATCGTGGTCCGGGAGAGCATGGACCTGCAGAACCTCATCACCGACTTCCATCTGGAAGTGATGAACAAGGTCATCCTCGGCATGAGCTGCCTGATGGGCTACGCCTACGTGGTGGAGGCCTTCACCGCCTGGTACAGCATGAACCCGATCCTGCACCACACGTTCCTGAACTACATTTCCGGGACCTACGGCTGGGCCGGCTGGCTCACCATGGGCTGCAACGTGGCCATCCCCCAGCTCCTGTGGTTCCGGCATTGCCGCCGGAGCTACTTCTGGATGATCCTGGTGGCCCTCGGCGTCACCGTCGGCATGTGGTTCGAGCGCTTCGTCATCATTGTCGTCTCCCTGCACCAGGACTACCTGCCTTCGGCCTGGCACAACTACCGGCCGACCCTGGTGGACTACGGCATCCTGCTCGGCTCGTTCGGGATCTTCTTCAGCCTGGTGCTGCTGTTCGCGCGGGTGCTGCCAGTGATCGCCACCACCGAGCTGAAGGCCATCCTGCCCGGAGCCCAACCCGGCCACGGAGCACACCATGAGTGAGACCTTCGCCGTCCTGGGCCTGTTCGACAGCGCCGACGCCCTGATGGAGGCCATCCCCAAGGTCAGGGCCAAGGCCCTGGGCCGGGTGGAGGCCTATACGCCATACCCGGTGCACGGTCTGGACGAGGCTCTGGGGCTGCGCCGCTCGCCCCTGGGCGGCATGGTCCTGGTCATGGGCGTGCTGGGCGTCCTGACCGCCCTGCTGTTCCAGTGGTGGATGAGCGCCGTCGACTACCCCCTGGTCACCGGCGGCAAGGATCCCTCCTCCTGGCAGGCGTTCGTGCCGATCATGTTCGAGATCATGGTCCTGTTCGCCACCTTCACCGCCGGGCTGGGCATGCTCCTGCTGCTGAATCGCCTGCCCCACTGGGGCCATCCGGTGCTCCAGTCCCAGGCGATCCGGGGCATCACCAGGGACCGATTCGCCCTGGCCGTGGAGGCGGACGGGGCGTTCGATCCCGCCAGCGCGAGGAGCGCGCTGGCCGACGCGGGCGCCCTGGAGATCGAGGTCCTGCCCGTGCCCGCGGCTGGTCCGATGTTCACCGCCAGCTTCATCCAGCGGTCCCTGGCCGGCATCGCCGCGGCCTGCGTGGTCTCAGGCTCCCTCCTGTACTGGGCCATCAAGCTCATGCCGGTGCTGCCGCCCATGGTCCACATGGAGAACCAGCCCAAGCTGGATCCCCAGGAATCCAGTACCTTCTTCAAGGACGGCCACGGCATGCAGCTGCCGGTGGCCGGCACGGTGGCCCGGGGCTTCCTGCCCTTCGCCATGACCACCCCGGAGCAATCGGCCGGGCTGGTGAACCCGCTGCCCCGCACCCCTGCGGTCCTGGCCAGGGGCCGGGCGCAATACCAGGTGCACTGCGCGGTCTGCCACGGGGTCCTGGGGGACGGGGTGCCCACCCTCACCGCGGCCTACGGCGCCAAACCGGCCAACCTCCATACCCCCGCCATCCGGGCCTATTCGGACGGCACCCTCTACGGAACCATCGTCCTGGGCAAGAACGCCATGCCTTCGTATGCCGCGGATATGGCGGTGGATGACCGCTGGGCGGTGGTCCACTACGTGCGCGCGCTGCAGCGGGCCCTGAACGCCAAAGACGAGGATGTGCGATGAGCGCCTCTAGAACCCGCAAAGTCCTCTGGAGCTTCACCGCCCTAGGCGGCGCCGGCGTCGCCGCCTCCTACTTCGTCGCCGGCGCTCCGAGGTTCTGGGCCAACTGGACGGTATGGTTCCTGTACCTGTTCACCCTGGCCCTGGGCGCGCTGTTCCTGGTGGCCCTGGAACACCTGGTGTCGGCCCGCTGGAGCGTGCCGCTGCGGCGCATTCCGGAACGGGTGGCTTCCCTTCTGCTGCCCCTGGTCGCGGTGGGCATCGTCGCCCTGGGCGCCCTGCCCGTGCTCTACCCCGGGGCCAAACCCGAGGCCGCATCCGACCCGGTCCTGGCCGGCAAGGCGTTCTGGCTGGGGGTGCCGTTCTTTTCCGTCCGGGTGCTGTTCTGTCTGGCCCTGGGTCTCCTGCCGCTCTGGATCCTGATCCGGGGTTCCCTGCGCCAGGACCGGGACCGGGATCCCCGCTTCACCATTCGTGCCAGGCGGTTCGCGCCGCTGTGCATGGCCATCTTCGCCCTCCTGGTCACGGTGGCGGCGTTCGACTGGATCGGGGGCCTGGACCCCGGGTGGTATAGCGACGTCATCGGCGTCTACCTGTTCGCCGGGGCCTTCCTGGCCGGGCTCGCGGCCACCACCCTGGCGGTGCTCTCCCTGAAGGGGCAGGGGCGTCTGCAGGGGATCCGGTTCGATCACCTGTACAACCTTGGCGGCTTCCTGTTCGGGTTCACCGTGTTCTGGGCCTACATCGCCTTCGCCCAATACATGCTCATGTGGTACGCCAACCTGCCCGAGGAGGTCGTGTGGTACCAGGCCCACCTGGGTGGCTTGTGGCTCGGGGTGGCGTTGCTGCTGGCTTTGCTGCATTTCTTCGTGCCCTTCTTCGCCCTGGTGCCCCGGGACGCCAAGGGCGACATGAAGCGCCTGCGCTGGGTGGCCCTGGTGGTGCTGGCCGCCCACTGGCTGGATCTCTATTGGCTGATCTTTCCGGCGCTGGGCCAGCGGCCCCTTTTCTCCTGGCCCGAATTGGCTTTCGCCCTGTTCTTCGTGGGCGGGGCCCTGCTCTGGTTGCGCGGCGCCATGGAAACCGGCGAAGATATGCCGGTCGGCGATCCCTTCCTCGAAGAAGGCCTGGAGTTTCGCCTATGATCGAGCGCTATGTAAGCCCCTTGGAACTCAAGCGCCTGCTCTCGGCGCTGCTGGTGGTGACCCTGTTCATCGCACTGCTCGCGGTGTTCGGCTTTCTGGTGCTGCCGGGATTGCGCAACGCCAATGAGCCCTCCGTCGAGGTTTCCGTGAACCAAGCTGGCGTGACCGGATGGCTGGACCCCACCGACTTCCCCTCCGCGCCCAGCCGGACCGAGCCGCCCGTCGACCCCAAGACGGTCATGACCCCGACCTCGCAGATGCTCTCCCTGGGCCAGGCGACCTTTGGCCGGAACTGCAGTTCCTGCCACGGCCCCTCAGGCGAGGGCAACGGGCCCGCGGGGCAGGGCCTCAATCCCCGCCCGCGCAACTTCACCCAGAAGGACGGCTGGGTGGTCGGCACCCGGATGGAAAACATCTACAAGACCCTGGAAGAAGGCATCAAGGGGAGTTCCATGGTGTCCTACATCTCGCTGAGCAAGCGGGAGCGCATGGCCCTGGTTCACTATGTCCAGTCCCTGGGGAAGTTCGACCATGGTCCTGAGGATCCGAAGGCACTGAAGGAGCTTTCCGAACAGTTCGCCCGATCCGGAGAGGTCATCCCCAACCGCATCCCCGTGGCCCTGGCCATGATCAAGCTGGAGACGGAGTTCACCCCGCCCGGGGCGCTTCCGGCTGCCGCCGGGTCCGGCCTGGGCGCGACCATCACCGACCCGTTCCGGGCCGCGCTTACCCTGGCCGGCGTGCCCGGCTGGGCCGGCAACGACCAGGCCCTGGCCCAGGGCATCGTCTTCGACGCCCCGGCCAACGGCTTCGCGCCCGCGGTGGCCCTCAATTCCGGGGACCAGTGGCAGGCGCTGCGCGGCGCATTGACTCGTCCAGTCAAGGAGATTGCTCGATGAAGGTTGCTTCCAAGGTACTCGTTTTGGCCTGGCTGATCGGTTCGCCGATTTCCGCCTGGGCCGGCACTCAGCCGCCTACGCCCCCAGCCCCGGTGGTCCAGGCCGCTCCGCCCCAGGTGGGCGTTGACGAGAAGCTGGGCGCCCAGGTGCCATTGGACATGGTCCTCAACGACGAAGACGGCAAGCCGGTCCGGTTGGGCACCCTGATCGACAAACCCACGGTGCTGACCCTGAACTACTTCCGCTGCGCGGGCATCTGCACGCCCCTGCTGAACGGCATGTCGGACGTGATCAACCAGGTGCAATCCCGGCCCGGCCAGGACTTCCAGGTCATCACCGTCAGCTTCGATCCCACCGACACGGCGGAAATGGCCAAGATGAAGCAGACCAACTACCTGAAGGAGGTCACCCGGCCGATCGGGCCCAGCGCCTGGCGCTTCCTGACCGGTCCGGCCGCGGTCACCAAGGCCCTGTGCGACTCGGTGGGCTTCAAGTTCCAGGCCCAGGGGGACAGCTTCATCCATTCCGGGGTGATCCTGGTGCTTTCACCCCAGGGCAAGGTGACCCGCTACATGTACGGTGTCTCCTTCCTGCCGGCGGACCTGCAGATGGCCCTGCTGGAAGCCGCGAGGGGCGAGGCCAGGCCAACCGTCAACACCCTGCTCCAGTTCTGCTACAGCTACGATCCCGCGGGCCGCGCCTATTTCTTCAGCGTCACCAAGGCGGTCGCGGTCCTGACCTTCCTGTTCGCCGGCATTTTCCTGGGGATCCTGGTGTTCAAAAAGAAGAAGCCCACCGAGGTGAAGCCGTGACCGAGGCCCAGAACAACCTCCCGGAACGGCCGCTGAGCTACCTGGACGACAGCGGTCCCAGGCGCGGCATCCTGGGCTGGATCACCTCCGTCGACCACAAGCGGGTGGGGGTCCTGTACCTCTATGCATCCCTTGGCTTCTTCGCGGTCGGGGTGGCGATCGGTTTCGTGATGCGCCTGGTCCAGTTGAACATGTTCCACCATCTGGTCACGGCCCAGACCTACAACGCCCTGTTCACCGTGCACGGCGTGCTGATGATCTTCCTGTTCGTGATCCCGGGGCTGCCGCCGGTGTTCGGCAACTTCATGCTGCCGTTGATGATCGGCGCCAGGGATGTGGCCTTTCCGCGACTGAACCTGGCCTCCTGGTACTTCTTCATGGGCGGGGCCATCATCGTGGTGATCGCGCTGTTCACCGGAGGCGGCCCGCCGGATACCGGCTGGACCTTCTACGTGCCGTTCAGCCTGAAGACCGGGACCAACGTCACCCTGGCGGTGTTCGGCGCCTTCATCCTGGGCTTTTCCAGCATGCTCACCGGCATCAACTTCATCACCACCATCCATCGGATGCGGGCGCCCGGCATGGGCTGGTTCCGGATGCCCCTGTTCCCCTGGGCCCTCTACGCCACCTCCTGGATCCAGGTCCTGGCCACCCCCATTCTGGCCATCACCCTGGTGCTGGTGATGCTGGAGCGACTGGTGGGCATCGGCATCTTCGATCCGGCCAAGGGCGGCGACCCGCTGCTCTACCAGCATCTGTTCTGGACCTATTCCCATCCGGCGGTCTACATCATGATCCTGCCGGCCATGGGCGCCATCACCGAGATCCTGCCCACCTTCGCCAAACGCACCATATTCGGCTACAAGGCCATCGCCATGTCCAGCATCGCCATCGCCGGCGTGGGCTCCCTGGTCTGGGCCCACCACATGTTCACCTCCGGCATGAGCCAGTTCGCGATCATGCTGTTCTCCCTGCTGACCATGGTCGTGGCCGTACCCAGCGCCATCAAGGTGTTCAACTGGGTTTCCACCCTCTACAAGGGATCCATCGAGTTCGAACCGCCCCTGCTCTACGCCCTCACCTTCATCTTCCTGTTCTCCATCGGCGGCCTCACCGGGGTGATGCAGGGCGCCCTGGCCATCAACATCCACGTCCATGACACCTACTTCATCGTCGGCCATTTCCACTACGTCATGTTCGGCGGCACCGGGTTCGCCTTCTTCGCCGCCCTGCTCTACTGGTTTCCCAAGATGTTCGGCCGGATGTATTCCAAGCGGACCGCCTATGTGGCCTGGGTGCCCATGTTCATCGGCTTCAACATGCTCTATTTCACCATGCTGGTGCTGGGTCTCCAGGGCATGCCGAGGCGCTACTACAACCACCTGCCGATGTACAACACCGGGCATGAGATCGCCACCGTGGGCTCCTGGTTCCTGGTCCTGGGACTGATCATCTTCTTCGCCAACCTGGTGGTGGCGAGGTTCCGGGGGGCCCAGGCGCCGGCCAATCCCTGGGGCGGGGTGACCCTGGAGTGGAGCATCGCTTCACCGCCCCCCCTGGAGAATTTCGAGGAGATCCCCATCGTTACCCACGGTCCCTATGTGTTCGAACCGGAGGCCAGGCATGAACCATAGCGTGCAGGCCCATGAACACGAGCTGGAACACCGGGACGATTTTGGCGCCAAACTGGGCATGTGGCTGTTCCTGCTGACCGAAATCCTCCTCTTTTCCGGCCTCTTTCTGAGCTATTCGTACATGCGGGCGCGTTATCCCGCCGAGTTCCACCATGCCGGGTCGGAGATGAACGCCGTGCTCGGGGTCACCAACACCCTGGTGCTGCTCACCAGCAGCCTCACCATGGCCCTGGCCATCGTCGCCATCCAGCGCGGTGAACGGAAGCGGGCCATGGCCGGCGTGGTGGCGACCATCGTCCTGGGGGTGGTGTTCCTGGTGAACAAGGCCTTCGAATGGCACGCGGAGATCCATCACGGCAACTACCCCGGTTCCGCCCACCTGGCCACCCTGCCGCCGGGGGAGCAGGTCTTCTTCGGTCTCTACTACACCATGACCGGTTTGCACGGGCTGCACGTGCTGGTGGGAATCTCCGTGCTGACGGTGATGGCGGTCATGATCAAACGGGGCCGGATCAACCCGGACCGGTTCGTGACCCTGGAGAACGGTGGGCTCTACTGGCACGTGGTGGACGTGGTCTGGATCTTCCTCCTGCCCCTGTTCTACCTGGCCGCGTGAAGTGCGGAATCCTCCCGGAGAAAGCGCCATGAGCGAACCCTCGATCTCCACGGAAGCCACCAATGAAGGTCCCGGGTACGGCACCTTCGTGGCGGTATGGGCGGTCCTGGTCCTGCTCACCGCCCTCCTGGTGCTGGTGAGCCACTCGGGCCAGGACGCGGCCATCTGGGGGCTGATGCTCATCACGCCCCTGAAGGCGGCGCTGGTATTCTATTTCTTCATGCACCTCCGCTACGAAGGGCTGCTGCTGAAGACCGTAATCGGTGTGGGACTGGTGACTCTGATCATCTTCTTCGCCCTCCTTTTCTCCGACGTCGCGTTTCGCTGAGGACCCGCCATGGGATGGATGATACAGGCATCAACCGGGGCCCATCGGGCCGACACGGTATTTCTATGGGTTCTGGCCATTTCGGTCCTGATCCTGTTGTTCATCACCGCGACGATGGTCTATTTCGTCTTCCGCTACAGCAAGAAGCGGCACCCCAAGGCCGAGCAGATCGAAGGCAACACGTGGCTGGAAGTCACCTGGACCGTGGTGCCGCTGGTGGTGTTCATCGCCATCTTCTACTACGGCTGGACCAACTATGAATACATGGCCAACGCTCCCAGCGATTCCATGGTGGTCCAGGTCACCGGCCGGCAGTGGACCTGGTCGTTCCAATACCCGAACCAGAAGCAGACCGGGGTTCTCTACGCGGTGATCGGCAAGCCCATGAAGCTCGAGGTGCACAGCCTCGACGTCATCCACGGCTTCTTCATCCCGGCGTTCCGGCTCAAGATCGATGCCATGCCCGGCCGGGTCAACACCGCCTGGTTCAGCCCCACCGAGATCGGTTCCTACGACATCGAATGCACGGTGATCTGCGGGGTCGACCATTCCTCCATGCTTTCGAAGGTTGTGGTGGTGCCGGAATCCGAATTCAAGCGCTGGTATTTCGGCGATGAGAGCGCGCCGCCGCCGAAACCGGAGCTGACCGCCCAGGCCGGCACGGCCTCCGCAATCCCACCCGGCCTGGCCGCCCTGAATCGCCATGATTGCCTCGCCTGCCACTCCCTGGATGGCCGGGCCATGGTCGGGCCCACCTTCAAGGGGTTATTCGGTCAGCGGGTGGAGCTGATGGTGGGCGGCCGGCCGCGCACGGCCGTGGTGGACGAAGCCCACCTGCGCAAGAGCCTTCTGCATCCCGGGGCCCAGCGGATGCGGGGCTATCCGGAAGCGATGCCGCCCGCCGACCTGGGCGCCGGAGAGCTGGACCAGATCATCAACTTCATCAAATCGTTAAAATGACCATGAAACGGGCGCTACCGACTCTCCGGGACCTCGGCCAATTGACCAAGGTCTCCATCTCGTTCGCCTCGACCTTGACCGCGGCGGCCGGTTATCTGGCGGCTCAACGCGCCCTTCACTGGGACCTGCTGGCCGTGCTGCTGGGCACCTTGCTGCTGGCCATGGGGTCCAGCGCCTTGAACGAGGTGCAGGAGATGCACCTGGACGCCCGGATGGCCCGAACCCGCAACCGGCCCCTGCCGGCGGGCCGGATGTCCCGGCCGCTGGGCCTGGGCATCGCCTTGGCCCTGGCCGGCTGCGGCATGACGGTTCTGCTCGGCTGCAACGGTTGGCCCACGGCGCTGCTGGGGGCCTTGGCCCTGGTCTGGTACAACGGGATCTATACCCCGCTCAAGCGGGTGACCGCTTTCGCGATCATCCCCGGCGCCCTGATCGGATCCATCCCTCCCGCGGTCGGCTGGGTCGCGGCCGGCGGAAGCCTGGCCTCCCCGGCGCTGCTGTCGCTCTGCCTGCTGTTCTTCCTCTGGCAGGTCCCGCACTTCTGGATGCTGATGCTCATCTATGACCAGGACTATGGCCAGGCTGACTTCCCCACCCTCTCCCGGCACTTCCGGATCGAACAGAGCGCCCGGCTTTCCTTCACCTGGATGGCGGCCACCGCGCTCTCCTGCTCGCTGCTGCCCACCTTCGGCGCGGTCCGCTCCCTTTCTTCCGTGGCCGTGCTCGTGCTCGCCTCGCTCTGGCTGCTGTGGCGAGCCACCGTCCTGCTCCGGCCCCAGCTGGGCGTCCCCCAGTTCCGGCGCACCTTCTGGAACATCAACCTGTTCGCGGTGGTGCTGATCCTCATGGTCAGCCTCGATCCCTTCCTGCCGATTTTCTAGCAGCTGTTGGGCCGCTCCCGGCCCTACGGCTGCTGATGCCCAGCCCGGGCGCTGGATCAACTGGGATCCTCTGATGGTAGAATCCAACCATGGTTCCTGAAACGTGAGCGGGCCGGCCCAGGCATCCGGTGGAGACGGCATGGCGGAACCAGGCTGGCGCCTGGGGCCGCACTGGTACGTGCCGGTGGCCCAGCTGGCGTTCCCCGAAGGCCAGGACGGCGCGGACCAGGGTTGTTCCTGGGCCGTGGTCCGCCGGGATGGGGAAGGGCCGCGCTGCCTGCTGCAGCGGTGGGATCCCTGCCCGCCGGGCCAGGTGCTGGACCGGCTCAGGGCGGAGTTCCTGCATCGATTCTCCCGGGCCGAGGCCATGGATCCCGGGGTCTGCCACCTGGGGTTCGACGAGGCCAAGGCCTGGTTCCTCCAGGAGCTGGTGGGCATTCCGCTGCTCCGGCTCTGGGACCAGGCCGACCGCGCCGGCCGGGATCAGCTCCGGGTCCGGCTGGTGGAAGCCCTGGCCGAAACCAATGTGCCCCGACTGTTGATGCCCGAGGTGATCGGGGTGGCCCCCGGCCGGATCCTCGCCCCCAGGGTGTTGGGCACGGCCCCCTGCGCCTGGGATGAACTTCTGGCCACCCTGGAAAACCTGGATCGACCGATGGGGGAAGGGAACGGTGAGCGTCCCTGGGATTCGCCGCCGGACCTGGCGGACGGTTCAAGGCTGCCCATCCGCGGCCGGATGCGGGAAATGACCTACCTGAAGTCCTTGATGTTCGGTTTGAGCTCCGCCATCGCCATGGAGCGGGTGCTGATCTTCCAGGGTGAACCGGGTCTGGGCCATGACCGGTTGTGTGATTGGTCCGCGGCCGCCGCCGAGACCGAGGGCATCTGGGTCGCGAATCTGGAACTCTATCCCGAGGAAACCGCCGGAAGGCTGCTGGAGCGGATCCTGACGGAACTGCTCGGCGGCCTGGAGGCGGATCTCTACGCGGCGCTCCCGGCCGTGGCCCGGGCCTTGGCCAGGCGGATGGAGACCTACGCCTTCCTCCGGGGCGGCCAGGGCCAAAGCCCCAGGGAACGCAAGCTGGAGCCGGAGGAACGGTCGGCCGCCCTCGCGGCCCTCGATTTCGCCCAGGCCCGGCATCCCCGGATGGTGCTGGTGCGCGGCCTGGAGCGGGCCGCCGCGGGCATTCCGGAACTGCTCAAGGAACTGGCGCTGAAGTCCCGGATTCCCTGGCTGCTCTCCTGCCGCGGTCCGGGCGGAATTCCGGAGTTGCGCTCCTGCCTCGCCGCCCTGAAGCATGGCCCGGCCTCTGCCACGGTGATCCTCAACCGGCTCGAGGACGGCCCCCTGGGCGAGGTCCTGGCCGACCTCCTGCGCCCCCATGAACTTCCGCCCGGCTGGCTGGCGGAAATCGAGGCGGCGAGTCTGGGCAACCCGGGACTGTTGAAGTCGATGCTCGAGATGGCCCAGGTGAAGGGGTCGATCCGCTGGGAACAAGGCCGCTGGGTGGGCCCTCCGGACGGGACCCCGGCCCTGGAGATCCAGGAAGACCTGGTGGCGGGCATCCTCCTGGGCCGCCTGCACCGGCTCCACTCCGCCGCCCTGGCCACGGTGCGCTACCTGGCCCTGGCCGACGAGCCGCTGGACCTGGCCACGCTGGGCCGCGCCCTGGGGCTGGATCTGGATGCCCTGGAGGAGGCCCTGCATGCTGCGGGCAGCGCCAAGCTCGCGCTGGTGGCCGATGGCCAGGCCCGCATCGCCGGGTCCTCGGTGCGGGAGCTGGCCATTGCCGAGATGCCGGCCCGGGAGATCCTCCGCTGTTCCCAGGTGCTGCTGAAGACGCTGGACGAGAAGGGCGGCAGGCCACTGCTGGCGGTGCGTCTGCAGGCCTTCGCCCTGGACCGGGCGACGGCCCTGGCCCGGGTGCTCCAGGCCATTGAGCACGAGCGGGCCGGGCCGGCGGAGGCTGAAAGGATCGTCACCGAGGCGCTGAAGCTGGCCCCGGATTCCTTGCAGGAAGCGAGGTTGTGGGAGTTCATGGCCGATGCCTGGGGTTGGGCCCGGGAAGGGGATGACCCGGGCCGGGAGAACCCCGGCTCCACCTCCCCCCGGCAATCGGCCCTGGAAGCCCTGGACCGGGCCATCCAGACCCTGGGTGAGTCCTGGTCCGGTTGGAAACAGGAGGAACGGGCGGCCCGGCTGCACCGGAAGAAGAGCCTCCTGGAAATCCGGCTGCGCCGGCTGGAGCAAGCCGAACAATCGATCCGGATGGCCTCGGCCCTGCTGGCGGACCATCCGTTCCATCCCGAGCAGCCGCGGCTCAGGCTGGCCTTGGGCCGGCTGCACCTGGGCCGGGGGGCCCAGGGCAAGGGCATGGCGGCCCTGGAGGAGGGGCTGCAGCTGCTGGGGCAGAAGGCCGCGGCCGAGGGCCACCAGGACCAGGTGGCCCTGCTGCTGGACCTTGGCCGGGCCCAGGGCGAGGTGGCCCAGTTCCAGGGTGCCCTGGGGACGCTGGATTCGGTCAGCCGTCTGGCCGAGCACGGCGGGGACCGCCGGACCCAGGTGGAGACCCTGGACGCCCTGGGCCAGGTCTGGCTGGGCATGGGCCGGCCGGACCGCACCTCCATGTGCATGAAGGAAGCCATCCTGCTGGCCCGGTCCCTGGATGATCCCGAGCTGCTGGCCGAGTGCCAGCTGCATCTGGGCATCTACCGGAGTTGCCAGCAGTTCCTGGGGCCGGCCCTGGCCAGCCTGGAAAGCGCCGGCCGGCGCTTCGAGCTCATGGGCGACGATGCCCGGGCCACCCAGGCCCAGGCCTGGAAGGCCCGGAATCTGGCCGCCCTGGGCGACCACGGCCTGGCCGACCTCCTGCTGATGCGGGTCGCCAGCGCCGGAACCGACCGGCTCACCCCGGCGGAACGGGGGGAGAGGGTGTTCCTCGAAGCTGAGAGCGCAGGGTTCACCGAACAGTGGGGCGCCGCCCGACGGCATTACCTGGCCGCGGCCAACCGGTTCGAGGCCGCCGGCCTGGTCTGGCGGGATCGATTGGCGCGGCTGCGCTGCATCCAGGCCGAAGCCCAGGAGGCGGCCCAGCTCCCGGAAGCGAATCTCAAGCCGGCCTGGATCCGCCTGGAGCAGTACAAGGGGCCGGTGGAGGGGGCCGGATCCCGCTGGCTGGAACTGGAGTGGCAGCGAGCCCATGCGCTCCTGCTGTCGGCCTCCGGTGGCAGCCCTGCGGTCCTGTCCCAGACGCTCCTGGTCTGGGGCGAGGTGATGGCCGGGGCCAGGGAGCTGAAGTTCCCCGCCCTGGTGCTGGAAGCAAGCGCAAGGTCCTCCGAGCTGCTGCTGGGGCTCGGGGAGAAGCTGGGCGCCCGCTCCCGGATCCAGGACGCCCTGCCCAGCTTTCATGAACTGTGGGCGAAACTGCCCGAGGCGTTCGGACCGTCCTTCCTGGGCCGGAAGGACATCCACGGCTTCCGCCAGGCGGCGGAAAAGGCCGGCCTCAGCATCACCTGGCCTGAGCGGCCCGATCCTCTGGCGGACTGGAACCCCGCCGAGGGCGATCTTCCCCTGGTGGCTTTTGTCCGGGCAAAGTCATGACCGTTCCTGGCTGCGTCCTGGGGGAAGGCCTCCCGGCGGAGCCTGGGGCCCGATTCACCCTGGAACGGGAGGTTCCCGGCATCTGTCTCGGGACCGGGCCGGCCGGATGGAGGAGTTTATTGAAATTTAGTAATAACGTTGGAATGGGTGCTGCGTTTCCGGCAAAATTCCTTTGTACATCTATGAACGCCTTCGATCCGATTCGGACCGCCTTGATCACGAGGGGGCAGGGTGTCCGGGCCGGGAGGTTCCCAGGGTCGCAGGACTCATATATGCTGCCAAAGGATGCCCGGGACGTGCTCAACGCGTGGCGTCCCTCCGCAGATCCCGCTGGAGACCTTCATCAACCGAGCTAGGGAGTTCATTTCCAGTCATGCGTATCGTCCGCTCCATTTCCGAATTGCGCGTCGCCCTCAAGACCTTCCGCGAGAGCGGCCAGAGCATAGGTTTCGTTCCCACCATGGGATTTCTTCATGAGGGGCATGCTTCCCTGATCCGGCAGAGCACCGCCCGGTGCGACACCACGGTGGTCTCGGTGTTCGTGAACCCGACCCAGTTCGGTCCGAACGAGGATCTGGCCAAGTATCCCAGGGATCTGGAGCGGGATCAGAACCTCTGCCTGCGGCTGGGGGTGGCGATCCTGTTCCTGCCCGAGCCGGCGGAGATCTACCCCACCGGGTTCGCCACCTCGATCGAGGTGGGACCCATGGGCGACGCCCTGTGCGGGCATTTCCGTCCCGGCCATTTCCGGGGCGTGGCCACGGTGGTCACCAAGCTGTTCAACCTGGTCCAGCCGGACCTGGCCTTCTTCGGCCAGAAGGATCTCCAGCAGACCTCCATCATCCGCCGGGTGGTGAAGGATCTGAATCTCCCGGTGGACATCCTGGTGGCGCCCACCGTGCGCGAGCCGGACGGCCTGGCGCTGAGTTCCCGCAACGCCTACCTCACCCCGGCCCAGCGCCAGCTGGCCCTGGGCATCAGCCGCGGACTGTTCGCCGCCGAGCAGTCCTTCAAAGACGGCGAGCGGACGGCTGGCACCCTGGTGGCCACGGCCCGGCAGGCCCTGGCGGGCATGGATGAGATCCAGTACTGCGAGCTGGTGGACCCCCTGACCCTGGATGCCCTGGAAGGCCCCATCACCCGTCCCTCCGCCCTGTGCATCGCGGTCCGGATCGGCGGCACCCGGCTGATCGACAACGTCTTGCTTTCCCCCAACGGTGAAGCGACCCAGTTCATAAGCCACCTGGAAGCCCCGGTGGATTAGGCGATAATGAACATTGGCCGGGACCCGCTGATGGGCCTGGACCGGAGGCTCAAATGTTGCGTCAATTCCTGTTGGGAAAGATCCACCGCTGCACGGTCACCCGGGCGGACCTGGAGTACATGGGCTCCATCACCATCGATCCGCTGCTGATCCAGGCCGCCGGGTTCCTGGAGAACGAGAAGATCGATATCTACGACATCACCAATGGCTCCAGGATCAGCACTTATGTGATCCCCG
>Ga0302279_10002160_pt1 | contig 26636 bp, 26 predicted proteins | sample III_Bog_N3_3_FD_194541 | JGI IMG/M metagenome (GOLD analysis project Ga0302279, IMG submission 194541) | Peat permafrost microbial communities from Stordalen Mire near Abisko, Sweden - III_Bog_N3_3 | ecosystem: Environmental > Terrestrial > Soil > Wetlands > Peat | place: Sweden: Abisko... | reverse complement strand
ACCGCCGGGGGCGCTGACGGCAGCGCTCGCGAGCCCCTGTTTCACGTGAAACAGGCCTACGCCGATGTGACCGTCTTCCGCCGCGCCTCACGCCGCAGATAGGCCGCCAGAATGCCCAGCGCGGCCGGGGTGAGGCCGTCGAGCCGGCCCGCCTGCCCCACCGTCCAGGGACGCGCGGCCTCGAGTCGCGCGCGGGCCTCGTTGGAAAGCCCGGGGACCAGGCGGTAATCCACATCGCTGAGGATCAGGCCTTCGTCGCGCCGGAAGGCATCGACATCGGCGGTCTGGCGCTCCAGGTAGACATCGTATTTGGCATCGATCTCCAGGTGAACGGCAATCGCCGGGTCGATGGCCGACAATTCCGGCCAGATTTTTTCCAACTCGCGCCAGCCGATCTCCGGATAGGCCAGGAGCTCGAAAGCCGAGCGGCGCTGGCCGTCCTTGTTGAGCGAAAGCCCATATCTGCCGGCTTCGTTCGGCGTCACGGTGAGCGACTTCGCCTGCAGCCTGGCGGCCGTCAGGGCCGCCATTTTCGCACCATGGCGCCGCGAACGGGCGGCTCCGACACAGCCCAGCGCAATGCCGCGGTCGGTCAGGCGCTGATCGGCGTTGTCGGCCCGCAGGGTCAGGCGGTATTCGGCACGCGAGGTGAACATCCGGTACGGCTCGGTGATGCCCCGGGTCACCAGATCGTCGATCATCACCCCGAGATAGCCGTCGGCACGGTCGAAGACGATGCCGTCGGCGCCGCCGGCGGCCAGCGCCGCGTTCAGCCCGGCCACCAGCCCCTGGGCCGCCGCCTCCTCATAACCGGTGGTGCCATTGATTTGCCCGGCCAGGAACAGGCCGCGCAGACGCCTGGCCTGCAGGGTCGGATCGAGTTCGCGGGGATCGACATGGTCATATTCGATGGCATAGCCCGGACGGACCATGCGGACCCGCTCCAGGCCCGGAATCGTCGCCACGATCGCCAGCTGCACTTCTTCCGGCAGCGAGGTCGAAATGCCGTTGGGATACACCGTGCTGTCGTCGAGACCTTCCGGCTCCAGGAAGATCTGATGCCCGTCGCGGTCGCCGAAGCGCACGATCTTGTCCTCGATCGACGGGCAATAGCGCGGGCCGCTGCTCTTGATCTGGCCGGAATACATCGGCGAGCGATGCACGTTGGCCCGGATCACGTCGTGGGTGGCCGCCGTGGTGCGGGTGATGCCGCACTGAATCTGTCTGGTGGTGATCCGGTCCGTCATCACCGAAAACGGCTCCGGCGGATCGTCGCCCGGCTGCATCTCCACCGCCGACCAGTCGATGGTGGTGCCGTCGAGCCGCGGCGGGGTTCCGGTCTTGAGCCGCCCCAGCGTGAAGCCGGCGCGTTCGAACGAGGCCGAAAGCCCGAGCGCCGGCGCCTCCCCGACCCGGCCCGCCGGCCAGTTGCGCTCGCCGAGATGGATCAGCCCGCGCAGGAAGGTCCCGGTGGTGATGACGACCGCCGCGGCCGTCAGCTCGCGACCATCGCCCAGCCGAATCCCGGTCACCCGGCCGCTCACCACCGTCAGCTCATCCGCCTCGCCCTCGATCAACCGCAGGCCCGATGTCCCGGCAATGGCGGCCTGCATGGCCGCCGCATAGAGCTTGCGGTCGGCCTGGGCGCGGGGCCCGCGCACGGCCGGTCCCTTGCGCCGGTTCAGCATCCGGAACTGAATTCCCGCGGCATCCGCGACCCGGCCCATCAGACCATCGAGGGCGTCGACCTCGCGGACCAGGTGGCCTTTGCCGAGTCCTCCGATCGCAGGGTTGCAGGACATCGCGCCAATGGTCGCGAAGCGGTGGGTGACCAGCGCGGTGCGGGCACCCATGCGCGCCGCGGCCGCCGCGGCTTCACAGCCGGCATGGCCGCCGCCGATGACGATGACGTCGAAGGATGTTTGCGGGCTGCTCACGGCGCGACTTCTATCGCGGGACTCCGGCAGCCGGAAGCCGGTAATTTCAACCGGTCTGGCATTTTTCGTAAAACAACCCCATGCAAAGTAGCCGATTACCTATCTGGAGTTTGTGTTTCACGTGAAACAACCCGGGGTAAAACACGTGAAACTGCCGCGTATAAAATGAATAAAGAAATATTACTTCCCTATACAAAACTGTCTGAAGATTACGTCCAGCACGTCTTCGACGTCGATCCGGCCGAGCAGCCGCCCCAGGGCATGCGCCGCGATCCGCAGTTCCTCTGCCATCAGCTCCTCGCCGTCAGCGGCGGCCTTTATGCTGCGCTGCAGCGAAGAAACCGTCTGCTGCAGCAATTGTCGCTGCCGCGCGCGCCCGATCAAGCCGCCGGAATCCGAACCCAGGGTCTTCGCCGCAAACGCGACCAGCGCCGCGATCAGTTGCGGCAGGCCATCGCCCCGGCTGGCCGAGATGGCAAAACCGGCGCCCTCCCCCGCATCGACCCGACCGGCCGCGAGATCGCCGAGATCGATCTTGTTGCGCACCCGCCAATGCGGCGCGGCGCCCAGCTCCGGCTCGCCGTCGTCTGCCGCCTCGACCAGCCACAACACCAGGTCGGCTTCCGCCGCCCGCGCCCGCGCCCGCCGCACCCCTTCCTGCTCCACCGGATCGTCGGTCGGCCGGATGCCGGCGGTATCGATCACCGTCACCGGATAGCCGTCGAGATCGAGCTCGATCTCGATCACGTCCCGCGTGGTGCCGGCATGCGGCGAGACGATCGCGACCTCGCGCCGCGCCAGCGCATTCATCAGCGTCGACTTGCCGACATTCGGCGGACCTGCGATCGCAACCACCAGGCCGTCGCGCAATCGTTCACTTTGGCCCTGCGCGCCAAGCACTTCCTCGATTTCGCCGAGCAGCCTGCCGACCCCTGCCAGCGCCGGCGCGATCAGTTCGGCCGGCACGTCGGCCTCGTCGGAAAAATCGATCGCGGCCTCGATCAGCGCCGAGGCCTCGATGATCTGCGCACGCCAGCCGCGCGCCTTGTCGCCGAGCCCTCCCTTCAACTGCCGCAGCGCCTGGCGGCGCTGCCGGTCGGTATCGGCATGAATGAGATCGTCGAGGCCTTCCGCCTCGGTGAGGTCGAGCTTGCCGTTTTCGAACGCCCGGCGGGTGAATTCCCCGGGCTCCGCCGCGCGCATCCCGGCGACAGCCGACAGCGCCTCGAACAGCGCCGCCAGCACCGCGCGGCCACCATGGACGTGAAATTCGGCGACATCCTCGCCGGTGGCGCTTGCCGGACCCGGAAACCACAGCACCACCGCGTCGTCCAGCGGCTGCCCTCCGGTGTCGCGCAGCAACGCCCGCACGGCGGTTCGCGGCGCTGGAACCCGGCCCGCCAGCGCCACCAGCGCCGCATTGGCCTGCGGCCCGGACACCCGCACCACGGCGATCGCGCTGGGGGGGCGGCCCGATGACAGCGCGAAAATCGTCTGTTGCCGCGGATGCATCCCCTATTTGTCTCCGAGAGCCTTGTAAAGGCAACGAAATTCAGCCTGCCCCGCGGATCCCGCAACCTCGCGGCCAGCGCCGATGCTGCGCCCAATGCTGCGGCATTTACCGCAGCATTCATGCTGCAGAAAACACCCTCGCCACCCCTGCGAAGCCATAGCCGCGTGAATTATATATATTTTTCAATGACTTATGTCTAAGGTCTCCAGGAGACCGCAATTTTCAATGCTGCACTCATGCTGCAGCAGACCCTGCAGCATGAATCCCGGCTGCCAGTCACGAAAAAGGGGGCGCCCACCGCTGGAACGCCCCCTCCAAGACCGCCAAACCGGCTCAGGTATTCATCGATTCGAAGAATTCCGAGTTGTTCTTGGTGTTGCGCAGCTTGTCGAGCAGGAAGTCGATCGCATCCATGGTGCCCATCGGATTGAGGATCCGGCGCAGCACGTACATTTTCTTCAACAGCTGCGGATCGGTGATCAATTCCTCCTTGCGGGTACCGGAGCGCGAGATGTCGATCGCCGGGAAGGTGCGCTTGTCGGAAACCTTGCGATCGAGAATCAGTTCGGAATTGCCGGTGCCCTTGAACTCTTCGAAAATCACCTCGTCCATGCGGCTGCCGGTATCGACCAGGGCGGTGGCGATGATGGTGAGCGAGCCGCCCTCCTCGATGTTGCGCGCGGCACCGAAGAAGCGCTTCGGCCGCTGCAGCGCATTGGCGTCGACGCCGCCGGTCAGCACCTTGCCGGACGACGGCACCACGGTGTTGTAGGCGCGCCCCAGCCGCGTAATCGAGTCCAGCAGGATCACCACGTCGCGGCCGTGCTCGACCAGCCGCTTGGCCTTCTCGATCACCATCTCGGCGACCTGGACGTGACGCACCGCCGGTTCGTCGAAGGTCGAGGAAACCACCTCGCCCTTCACCGAACGCTGCATGTCGGTGACTTCCTCCGGCCGCTCGTCGATCAGCAGCACGATCAGATAGCACTCCGGATGATTGGCCGTGATGGAATGCGCGATGTTCTGCATCAGGACGGTCTTGCCGGTCCGCGGCGGCGCCACGATCAGGGCGCGCTGGCCCTTGCCGATCGGGGCGACGATGTCGATCACCCTTGCAGAAAGGTCCTTTCTGGTGGGGTCCTCGAGCTCGAGGCGGAACCGCTGATCGGGAAACAGCGGCGTCAGATTGTCGAAATTGACCTTGTGCTTGGATTTCTCCGGATCCTCGAAATTCAGCGTGTTGACCTTGAGCAGGGCGAAATAGCGTTCGCCTTCCTTCGGGCTGCGGATGTGGCCCTCGATGGTGTCGCCGGTGCGCAGTCCGAAGCGGCGGATCTGCGAGGGCGAGACATAGATGTCATCGGGTCCGGGCAGGTAATTGGCATCCGGGGAGCGCAGGAATCCGAATCCGTCGGAGAGAACCTCGACGACGCCTTCGCCGATAATATCGGTCTCCTGGATCGCAAGCTGCTTGAGAATGGCAAACATCAGCTCCTGCTTGCGCATCGTGCTGGCGTTTTCGACCCCCTTCTCTTCGGCGAACGAGACGAGCTCGGCCGGCGTCTGAGCCTTGAGGTCTTGAAGTTTCATTTCCCGCATTGGGATGGTCCTGTGGAATAACGGGGGAGGGGTTGCGAGGTGGCTTTGAGAAAATGCGGACGCGAGATCAGGAATGGTCCGCAGGTCTGAGCAAGGAAAGGGGCCGGAGAGGCTTCAAACCTGATGCGGCGGCCGGTTCAACGAGGAAGCCGGGACGCGACCACATCCGCCTGCGTGGGGTGGGATTAAGGTAATATATAAAATCGGCAGGCTTTCCGCAAGCAGGGGGCTGCCCGCCAGCTCGGGGACAATATCGGTCAAAACGGCTTCACGACCACCAGGATCACCGCCCCGATCATCAAAACCGTCGGCACCTCATTGATAATACGATAGAATTTCTGACTTCGCCGGTTTCGGTCGGCGCCGAAGTCCTTGACGCAGCGGGAAAAAAAACCGTGCACGCCGGACATCAGCAGCACCAGCAGGAGCTTGCCATGCAGCCAGCCCGCCGCGAACCAATGCCCGGCCCAGGCCAGATACAGCCCTGCCAGCCAGGTCACGATCATCGCCGGATTGATGATTGCCTTCAGCAACCGCCGTTCCATCAGCTTGAAGGTTTCGGATTGCTGCGATCCGATGGCGGACTCGCAATGATAGACAAACAGCCGCGGCAGATACAGCATCCCGGCCATCCAGGCGATGACGGCTATCACATGCAGCGCCTTGATCCACTCGTACATCGGAACGCCGTCTCACCGGTTGGCGAATATTTTTGCTTCGCGCGCTGCAACGTTGCGGCCGATCCCGCGTTGAAAACCACGCTGGTCTTGGCCTGGACGCAAGACATATCCGCAAGCGGCCCTTTTCTAAAACAATAATATTAGAATCTTAGGTTTGAGTCTAAGTAGCGGTGAATAGCGCCCGCGCAAAACTGTTCCGCAGTTCTCCGGGCTTGTGCACATTCGTCCACAATCCGCGCCGTGATCCGCATTATCCGGAATTGGTCACTGGCCGCAGCAGCTTGCGCCATCTTATGGCCAGCTTATGCAGCGACAAATCCACATAACCTCACTATCCTTGCGGCCGACCGGCAGAGTTATCCTTTTGCGGGCCCTGTGAAGAAAAAGCCGGGTTATACCCGGACCATCGAGCCGCGGCCGATTCTCTCAGGTAAGGTCCACAGGGATTCACAGGATACACAGGGGTTCTGGTGCCCACGACCGGCAATTATTTTCACCTTCATCTGGTCTCCGATTCGACCGGCGAGACGCTGATCACGGTGGCGCGCGCGGTGGCCGCGCAATACGCCAATGTGACGCCGGTCGAGCACGTCTATCCCCTGGTGCGCAGCCAGAAACAACTCGACCGGGTGCTCGACGAAATCGAGGAGGCGCCCGGCATCGTGCTGTTCACGCTGCTCGAGAAGGACCTGGTCGGCCGGCTGGAAGCCAAGTGCCAGCAGATCAACATCCCGAGCCTGTCGATCATCGGCCCGGTGATGCAGTTGTTTCAGGCCTATCTTGGCGCGGCCACGACCGGACGGGTCGGCGCGCAGCACACGCTGAACGCGGAATATTTCAAGCGTATCGACGCGCTGAACTATTCCATGATGCACGACGACGGCCAGCATGTCGAAGGCCTCGAAGACGCCGATGTCGTGCTGGTCGGGGTATCGCGCACCTCCAAGACACCGACCTCGATCTATCTCGCCAACCGCGGCATCCGCACCGCCAACGTCCCCCTGGTGCCCGGCATCGCCATTCCGCACCAGCTGGAGACGCTGAAAAAGCCGCTGGTGGTCAGCCTGCACGCCACGCCGGAGCGGCTGATCCAGGTCCGGCAGAACCGGCTTCTGAGCATGGGCGCCGGTACCGGCAATGACGATTATATCGATCGGCAGGCGGTGGCGGACGAAGTCGCCTTTGCGCGCCGGTTGAGCGCCAAGTTCAACTGGGCGCTGCTCGACGTTACCCGGCGGTCGATCGAGGAAACCGCCGCCGCGGTGCTGAAACTGGTCGCCGACCGCCAGCGGCAACGGCCTCCGGAATGACCGTCTGGCGCGGCCAAGAGAAATTGATCCTCGCCTCGCAAAGCCGCGCGCGGCAGAGCTTGCTGGCCAATGCCGGCATCGGTTTCGAAGCAGCGCCGGCCGACATCGACGAGCGCGCCGTCGAGAAGGCCTCGGGACTTTCGGAACCCGGCGACATCGCCGCGCTGCTGTCGCGGCACAAGGCGGTTTCGGTATCGGCCGGCCGGCCCGGCCGTTTCGTGGTCGGGGCCGATCAGGTCCTGGCGCAGGGCGAGATGCGTTTCAGCAAGCCGGCCGGCCGCAGCGAGGCGGCAGCGCAATTGCGCGCGCTGGCCGGGCGCCATCACGAACTGCACTGCGCCGTTGCGGTCGCCCGCGACGGCACGATCCTGTTCGAAGCGGCCGCAATGGCGCGGATGACCATGCGGCCGCTTGGCGAGGCCGATATCGAGGCCTATCTGGACGAGGCCGGAGCGGCGGTCACGACCAGTGTCGGCGCCTACCAGCTCGAAGGGCTCGGGGTACATTTGTTCGAGCGCATCGAAGGCGATTATTTTACCATCCTCGGCCTGCCGCTGCTGCCGCTGCTGGCATTCCTGCGCAGCCAGCGGCAGCTCGCACTGTGAAGCATGCCCGCGCGGCCCCTTGTCATGGCCTTGCGGATGGTGATGGTTGAACCGGCAAATCGGATGCAGCGGCGGATGGCGCGACCTGGATGTTGATTCTTGGGCTGACCGGCTCGATCGGGATGGGGAAATCGACCACCGCAAAACTGTTCGCCGAAGCGGGCGTCCCGGTCTACGATGCCGATGCCACCGTGCACCGGATCTATCAGGGCGAGGCGGTAGCCGCGGTCGAGGCGGCGTTTCCCGGCACCACCGCCGACGGCAAGGTCGATCGCGGCAAGCTTTCGGCGCGGGTGGTGCACGATCCCGCCGCGATGCAGCGCCTCGAGCAGATCGTTCATCCGATGCTGCGCGCCTACCACGAGAAATTCCTGCACGACGCCGAGGCCGCCGGCGCCGCGGTCGCGGTGGTGGACGTGCCGCTGTTGTTCGAGACCGGCGGCGAGAAACGTGTCGACGCCGTGGTGGTGGTGACCACGACCCCGGAAATCCAGCGCCAGCGCGTGCTGGCGCGCGCCAACATGACCGGCGAGCTGCTCGACACCGTCCTCGCCCGGCAATTGCCGGACGCCGAAAAGCGCCGGCGCGCGGATTTCGTGGTGGATACCTCGCACGGTCTCGATCCGGTGCGGGCGCGGATCCGCGACATCCTGGACCAGGCTGTTAAGATGCCGCGGCGGCGACCCTGATTCGCCAAACCTGCGGTCTGTGGTTCATGCGCGAAATCATTCTGGACACCGAAACCACCGGGCTCGACCCGCTGCGCGGCGATCGGCTGGTGGAAATCGGCTGCGTCGAGATCTTCAACCGGATGCCGACCGGCCAGACCTTCCACCGGCATATCAATCCGGAACGCGACATGCCGGCCGAGGCCTTTGCGGTGCACGGTCTTTCCAGCGAGTTCCTCGCCGACAAGCCGGTGTTTTCGCAAGTGGTCGGGGACTTCCTGGAGTTCATCGCCGATTCGCCGCTGGTGATCCACAACGCATCGTTCGATATCGGTTTCATCAATGCCGAGCTCGAGCGCATCAAGCGGGCGCCGATAGCGCGCGACCGGCTGGTCGATACCCTGCTGCTGGCGCGGCGCAAGCATCCCGGCGTGTCGAACCGGCTCGACGATCTCTGCTCGCGCTATGCGATCGACAATTCCCGCCGCACCAAGCACGGCGCCCTGCTCGACGCCGAGCTATTGGCCGAGGTCTATATCGACCTGATCGGCGCCCGGCAGTCGCAATTGATCCTGGCCGCCGAAACCCGCGACAGCCGGGCCGGCGGATACGGCGAAATGCCGCGCCGGCAACGTCCGGAACCGCTGGCGCCGCGAATCAGCGAAGCCGACCGCGCCGCGCATCGGGCGTTTATCGCCACGCTCGGCGACAAGCCGGTGTGGAGCGATTTTCTCGGCGCCTGAGCGGCGCCCCGCGGCTGGGCTCAGCTCGGCTTTACCTGGGTCGCCTGCGCCATCGCGGCCTGCCGCTCCATGTTCTGGCGGTACAGTCCGACGAAATCGACCGGATCGAGCATCAGCGGCGGGAACCCGCCATCGCGCACCGCGGTGGCGATGATCTCGCGCGCAAACGGGAACAACAGCCGCGGGCATTCGATCATCACCAGCGGGTGCAGGTTTTCCTTCGGGACGTTCATGATCCGGAACACCCCGGCATAGGCGAGATCGAAGCTGAACATCACCTTGCCGGCGTTTTCCGCCTTGCCTTCGACCATCAAGGTCACTTCGAAGTCGTTTTCGGCGACATTGTTGGCGGTGACGTTGATCTGGATGTTGATCGCGGGCTGCTGCGCCTGCGGTCCCAGCGAAGATGGTGCGTTCGGATTCTCGAACGACAGGTCCTTGGTATATTGCGCCAGCACGTTCAACTGGGGAGGGAGGGCTGCCTCGGGGGGCGCGCCGTTGCCGTTGGTCATGGAAATCTCTCCTGGAGCGTTTTCAAGCGAGCAGCCACCGGTTTTGCGTCTGAATTCGCTCGCGAGGTGCGAAAAGGCCTCTGTCGGGGCGAGTGGCTATCATAGCCCCGCCTCGTTCCACAAGGACGACCATCGCGGCGGACCTGCCGGCGCACCGGCCGGCCTTTCGGGCACCGGCGCGGGGCTTGGAAAGGCGATCCCGGGGAGCCCCAAGGCTGCCCCCTAAATTGTTGAATATGCGCGATTTCCGGGCATCATCGGGTTTCCCCTGAGGGCGAAAACGCGCTACCATTGCTTGTGGTCGACGGCGGGAGCATCGGCTCGGCCCGTCCACCGGCATGGCTTTTCATGTCAAGGCGCGCCATTGGTCAGGCAAAGTTTCGTGCCTACATATTGCAGACCCATCCATGAGGTAATCTCTGCCCGTCCTCTCAAGGGACGCTCTATCGCCGGAGCCATTGCCGGCGCAGACCAGAAAGCGAACGCGACGTGGATATTTACACCATCATCTTCCTGGCGCTGGCGGTCTTCATCTTCCTGCGCCTGCGCAACGTGCTCGGCCAGCGCACCGGAAACGAACGGCCGCCCTACGATCGCACGGCGCGCAATGTGGTGCAGGGGGCGCCGGACACCAACGTGGTGCCGATGCCCGGCGCGGTGATCGATCAGGCGCCGCTGGCGCCGGCCGCCGACGTGGCGCCGCCCTCCGATCGCTGGAAAGGCCTGGCAGAGGCCGGCACGCGGCTCGCCCAGGGACTTGACGCCATCGCGGCGCAGGATTCGTCGTTCGACCCCCGGCATTTCCTCAGCGGCGCCCGCAGCGCCTATGAGATGATCGTGATGGCCTTTGCCAATGGCGATCGCCGGGCACTGAAGGACCTGTTGTCGTCCGAGGTCTATGACAGCTTCGAGGCTGCGATCAAGGAGCGCGAGAAGCAGGAGCGCAAGACCGAAACCCGTTTCGTTTCGGTCGACAAGGCCGAACTGGTCGGTGCGGAAGCGCGCGACCGGACGGCGCAACTGACCGTCCGCTTCGTGTCGCAGATGGTTTCGGTCACCCGCGACAAGACCGGCGCCATCGTCGACGGCAATCCCGACAAGGTCGCCGACATTACCGATGTCTGGACCTTTGCCCGCGACATCACCTCACGCGATCCGAACTGGAAGCTGGTTGGCACGGGAAGCGCTCACTAACGCCGGTGGCTTCGCCCGATTTGCCGCCGCGGCTTGCCTGATCGCCGCCGCCTTGCTCTCTCCGGCGGCCGCGCCAGCCGCGCGCCGGCATCTGCCCTATCCTTCGCTGCCGATGCCGCTGCAGATCAGCGGCAGCCAATATGCCCCGGTGGCGTGGGGCGATATCGAGGGCTGGAGCGAGGACGACCATCTGCTGGCCTTCAAGACCTTCCGCGCCAGCTGCCGGACGATATCCGCGCAGGCCACGCCGGCCGACGATTCTCGGGCCCTGGGCGCATCGCTGCGCGACCCCTGCCGCGCCGCCCGGGCCGCCGAGATTTCCGACGGCGCCGGGGCGCGGGCGTTTTTCGAGCGGAATTTTTCGCCTTTGCGGATTTCCCGGCTGGGCGAGGATGCGGGCTTCGTCACCGGCTATTACGAGCCGGTGATCGACGGTTCGCGGACGCGCACCGACGTCTATACGGTGCCGGTCTATCGCCGGCCGTCGAACCTGTTCGTCCGAGGCTTCAGCCAGGACTCGGTCGGCCTGCCCAACAAGGGCGAGGTGTTTCGCAAGATCGGCCGCCGCAAGCTGGTGCCCTATTACGATCGCGGCGAAATCGAGGATGGCGCGATCGCCGGCCGCGGTCTGGAAATCTGCTGGCTCAAGGATCCGACCGATCTGCTGTTCGCGCAGATCCAGGGCTCGGCGCGGGTCCATCTCGAGGACGGCTCGACCATCCGCATCAATTACGACGCGCATAATGGCTATCCCTATACGGCGGTCGGCCGCCTCCTGATCGAGCGCGGCATCATCCCGAGGGACCAGATGTCGATGCAGAAGATCAGGGAATGGATGGAGCAGAATCCCGATGGCGCCAGGGAGTTGCGCCGGCAAAACCGCTCCTATGTGTTCTTTCGCGAGGTGCAGCTCTCCGACAAGGACGAGCCGGTGGGCGCCCAGGGCGTGCCGCTAACGCCCGGCCGCTCGATCGCCGTCGACAAGGCCCTGCACGTCTACGGCACGCCGTTCTTCATCGAAGGCGAACTGCCGATCGAGTCGGCGCAGTCGCGGACGCCGTTTCGCCGGCTGATGATCGCGCAGGACACCGGCTCGGCGATCACCGGGCCGGCCCGCGCCGATCTCTATTTCGGCGCCGGCGCCGATGCCGGACGGGTGTCCGGCCGGCTCCGCCACCCCATGCGCTTTGTCATCCTGGTCCCCAAGAGCCTCGATCCGGTGCAGCGCGGCCGGGCGATGCCGCTGCCGGATCCGCGGCCGTCGCGCAGGATCGCCAGGCTGTTTCCGCAGACCGCCCCGGCCGCGGCGGCACCACCCGCCGCCACGGCGCCGGCCTCGGCGGCAGCTGCCGCGACGGCGGTGCCGCTGCCGCAGGACCGTCCCGCCGTCGAACCGCGCCGCGAGCGGCGGCGCCTCCATCGCCTTCGTCACCTGCGCCGCGCCCGATGAAGCGTCCGCCCGCCAATCCCTTTCCCGAGATGACGCCACCGCGCCGCCGGCGCGCGCTCAGCGAGGAAGAGCGGGCGCTGTGGGAGAGTGTCGCCGGGCAGACCCGGCCGTTGCGGAAAAAGCCCCGCGCCGCCAAGCCGCAGCTGGTTCCGGCGGATGCGGAAATGCCGGCCGCAGCCGGACCTGCCGTGCCCCCGCGGGCGGCGCCGTCCGCCCGGGCGCCGCGCGCGCCAAAACCGCCATCGCCACCGGCGCCGCCGCCACTGGCGCCGCTGGGACGCCGCGAACGCTCGCAGCTGTCGCGCGGCCGCAAGCAGATCGATGCCAGGCTCGACCTGCACGGCATGACCCAGACCCGCGCCCACCTTGCGCTGTCGGGCTTCCTGGAACGCGCCCATCGCGACGGCCTGAGCTTCGTGCTGGTCATCACCGGCAAGGGCCGCAAGGGGCCGGAGTCAGAGCCCGGCGTGCTGCGCCGCCAGGTGCCGCAATGGCTGAGCCTGCCGGAATTCCGCACCCTGGTGATCGGCTTCGAGGAAGCCCATGTCGGCCATGGCGGTGAGGGCGCGCTTTACGTGCGCATCCGCCGATCGAAAATCTGACGGCGGCATCGCCCCCGCGCTATGCGATCCGTTCGGCGATCTGATCGGTGCCGTTCTGATGCAGGATCAGGCGGGCGGCGCGGCCGTCCGCGCCGGGCTCGAACGTCACCTGCGCGCCGACGCATTTGTAGAAAAACTGCCATTCCGAGACGGCAAACGCCTGCAGCGCCGGCTGGTCGGCGAGCCGGACATAGAGCCGGCCAGCGGTCGACGTCACGTCGAACACCCAGTTCGGACGCAGTTGGTAGCGGCCCAGCAGCCGCGCAAAGCAGGCCGGGTCGACCGCCACTTCCTTGCGGAACCAGATCAGGCCGCAGCGCGGGTCGAGCACATGGACCCCCAAATCGACCACCGCATCGATGCCGGCGTTGCTGAGCACCGCCACCCCGCGCTTCCATTCCGGAATGCATCTGACAAAGGTGCGGAATCCACCGGTCCCGCCAGAATGCGACAGCGCGACGCCGCCATCGGGGTGCGGTGCCCCCAATTCCAGTCCGCCCTGGTCGCGCGGGGTCACCAGCGGGCCGATCATGGCCGAGATCGGCGAATCCCGATCGTACATCGCGTCCATGAAGGCCAACAGATCTGACAGGTTGGAGCGGAACGCGCCCGCTCCCGCCAACACGTCGAAATTCCAGTCCGGCACCGGATCGAGGCTGTCGTCGTGGCCGGTCGCGACGTCGGCCGTCAGCCGGCCAGGGATCGCAATCACCGTATCGTCCATCCGCAGCGGATCGAGAATCCGGGCGCGGACCAGGCTCTCATAATCGCCGGCGCCGGAGCGCAGCACCAGGGCGTGCCCGAGCAGTCCCGCGCCGAGATTGGAATATTCGAAGCTGTCGCCCGGCGTCCGGATCAGTTCGTGGCCGGCGAGAAACTGGTAGAGCTTTTCCGCGGTGTAGCCGGCATAGGGATCGCCGGGATGATCTTCCCGGTTGAGATTGGCCGGCACTCGCGGCAGGCCTGAATAATGCGAGGCGAGATCGCGCAGCGTGATGGCTCTGCCGTTGCGGAGCGGGACGCGCGTTCCCGCCGGCAGCAGCTCCGCCACCGGCTCATCCAGCCCGACCTCGCCGCGGTTGGCCATGTCGGACAACACCAGGGCAGTGAACAGCTTGGTGATCGAGCCGATCTCGAAAATGGTTTTTTCGTTCACCGCCAATGCGCTACGCGTCTCGCGGCAGCCATGGCCGACGAAACGATGGCTGCCCGCTTCGGTCAGGCCGACCGCCATGCCGACGCTCAGGCGGTGCCCGTCCACGCGATCCGCGACCAGCCGCCTGATCGCGTCGTCGGACAAGGCAGGCGGCGGCGCGGCGATCTCGGGCATGATCATCACTCCGGCGCGACCCGACCACGCCGCGCGGCTTGCAAAAATTACCGGTTGGCGGCCCCATCGTCCATCGGTTTGGCGCACGCCGGCGCCTAAAACGGCCTGACGATCCCGACCCGGGGAATCAGGGTGATGATCCAGCCGAGCACGGAGGCCTTGCGGTCATCGGTGGCGACGGCCGGCACCGGCTCCGCGCCGGGCAGGGTTTTGACCGCATGCAGGATCAGGAACATGCAGACCGCCCAGTTCGAAACCCAGCGCGAATAGTCGAACACGATCGCGAACATCACGAGGTAACCGAGGCTCACCGCCGCGATCCCGGTGATGACGATGCGGCGGTGCAGCGGGCGTGCGAGTGACCGGATCAGTCCGGCAAAATATCGCCACAGCGGGATATGCAGCCAGATCAGCACGGCGAACACGGGAACGCCGAGCAGATTCGACGGCATCCGCGCCCAGGTGTCGTGGATCTCCGTCGGCAGCTGCTGATACCAGATGTAGCTGAAACTCAGCAGGTCGGCCCGCGACGGGTCGGCCATGCGGCCCTGCAGATAGCGCACGAATTCGTTCTGCGGGACCGCGATCGATCCGTAGAACTGCGCCGCAAGGAACAGAACGCCGATGGCGGCGAGCGCCGCGATCCCGACCGCGACGTTCAGGCGGCCAAAATCGCGCACCAGATAATGGCGCAGCACCACGATGACCGCGATGGTCGGCACATACATCAGAACATGGATGTGGTGGATCAGGACCAGGATCAACGCGGCGATCGCCGCCGCGATCACGAACCAGAGCGAACGCGCCGGGATCAGCAGCAGGCAGATCGCCAGCGCACAGCCATAGATGTCGAAATGCCCCAGCGTGTGCATGAAATTTTTAAGAAAGAACGGCGAGCCGGCCATGAACACGAACAGCGGCAGCTGCGCATCGTCAAAACCGAAGGTGCGCCGGAACAGCCGCACGAACAGCGCCAATGTCAAAAGCCAGACCGCGCCGCCGAGCGCGAACACCAGCCAGACCGGCACCTGCGTGAAAAACAGCGATGCCATGGCGCCGACCAGCGCCCGCTTGGTGAAGCCGAAATGATAATCGACCAGAAGATGGATGTAGGGGACGTAGGGCGGCAGCGTGATTTTGTGGAGAAAAACCCCGATCATCACGGCGGCATTGACGGCAAGCATCAGGCGCCAGGGGTTCTTCCAGACACGCGGATTCATTTGGCCCCCCGACCGGCACCCAACCAGCCGATATCTATCACACGACGGGTGCCCGGCGGGCAATGCGCTGTCCCGGCCAGCTGAAGCGCGAGCCGTGACCTTGGTGCAGTCGGCAGCGCGACCAACCATCGGTCGAGAATATAATCTACAGAATGAAGCGGCTGAGGTCGGCGTTCTTGGCGAGATCGCCGACATGCTTCTGCACATAGGCGGCGTCGATCTGGATGGTCTCGCCATGGCGGTCGGGTGCTGCGAATGAAATCTCGTCGAGCACGCGTTCCATCACGGTCTGCAGCCGTCTGGCGCCGATATTCTCGACCGAGGAATTGACCGCCACCGCGACGTCGGCCAGCGCGTCGATGGCGTCGTCGGTGATGTCCAGCGTCACGCCTTCGGTCTGCATCAGGGCGACATATTGCTTGATCAGCGAGGCTTCCGGCTCGGTCAGGATGCGGCGCATGTCGTCGCGGGTCAGCGCGTCCAGTTCGACCCGGATCGGCAGCCGGCCCTGCAATTCCGGCAGCAGGTCGGACGGCTTGGCGATGTGAAAGGCGCCGGAGGCGATGAACAGGATATGGTCGGTCTTCACCGCGCCGTGCTTGGTCGATACCGTGGTGCCTTCGATCAGCGGCAGCAGGTCGCGCTGCACGCCCTCGCGCGAGACGTCGCCGCCGCTGCGGCCGTCGCGCACGCAGATCTTGTCGATCTCGTCGAGAAACACGATGCCGTTGTTCTCCACCGCATGGATCGATTCCTGCACCAGTTGGTCGGTATCCAGCAGCTTGTCGGATTCCTCGTTGACCAGGAGCTCGTGGGAGCCCTCCACGGTGAGGCGGCGGGTCTTGGTGCGGCCGCCCAATTTGCCGAAGATGTCGCCGATCGAGATCGCGCCCATCTGCGCTCCCGGCATGCCCGGAATTTCGAACATCGGCATGCCGCCGGAGGATTGCGTCTCGATCTCGATTTCCTTGTCGTTGAGTTCGCCGGCGCGCAGCTTCCGGCGAAACGAATCCCGCGTCGCGGCGCTGGAATTGGCGCCGACCAGGGCATCGAGCACGCGGTCCTCGGCGGCGAGCTGGGCGCGCGCCTGCACGTCCTTGCGCTTGCGCTCCCGCACCTGGGCGATGGCGACCTCGACCAGGTCGCGGATGATCTGCTCGACGTCGCGGCCGACATAGCCGACCTCGGTGAATTTGGTGGCCTCGACCTTGATGAAGGGGGCGCCGGCGAGCTTGGCCAGCCGGCGGGCGATCTCGGTCTTGCCGACGCCGGTCGGCCCGATCATCAGGATGTTTTTCGGCAGCACCTCCTCGCGCAAGGAGCCGGTGAGCTGCAGCCGCCGCCAGCGATTGCGCAGCGCGATCGAGACCGCGCGCTTGGCGTCGGTCTGGCCGACGATGAAGCGATCGAGTTCGGAGACGATTTCACGGGGGGACAGCTCGGTCATTGGCCTAATCGGGTTGGATGGTCGGGCTCGGCGGCGGAGATCGGGCGAAGGGGCAGGTGCCGCTAGCCCGCCGTCAGCGTCTCGATGGTCACGTTGCGGTTGGTATAGACACAGATGTCGGCGGCGATATCCAGCGCGCGGCGCACGATGGCCTCGGCATCCCAGGCGGAATCGACCAGGGCGCGCGCGGCCGCCAGGGCGTAGTTGCCGCCGGAACCGATCGCCATCACCCCGGCCTCGGGCTCCAGCACGTCGCCGGTGCCGGTCAGCACCAGCGAAACCTCCTTGTCGGCGACGATCATCATGGCTTCCAGCCGGCGCAGATAGCGGTCGGTGCGCCAGTCCTTGGCGAGTTCGACCGCGGCACGGGTCAATTGCCCCGGATATTGCTCGAGCTTGCTTTCCAGCCGCTCGAACAGCGTGAAGGCGTCGGCGGTGGCGCCGGCAAATCCGCCGATCACGTCGCCCTTGCCGAGCCTGCGGACCTTTTTGGCGTTGGATTTGATCACGGTCTGACCGATCGAGACCTGCCCGTCGCCGCCGATCACCACCCGGCCGCCCTTGCGGACCGTCAGAATGGTGGTGCCGTGCCAGACCGGCGATTCGGAAGGTGATGCTTGCATGGAGGACCTCGGTTTCGGCCAGATCTAGGGATTGCCGCGCAGGGATGCAATCTTCAGCCCTCCGGCGCCGGATTCCGGTCACCATAGGCGCAAGTTCGGTCGCAAGCAGGCCATACCGCAGTAGCGAAGGCGGCATCGGCCTGTTAAAAGGGCGCGTTTTCGGGACGGGAAAGCCATTTTCATGCGGGTCGCGACCATCAAGCGCAAGACCAAGGAGACCGACATCGAGGTCAGCGTGAACCTCGACGGGTCCGGCGTGTCCGAGGTCGCGACCGGGATCGGCTTTTTCGACCACATGCTCGATCTGCTGGCGCGGCATTCGCGCATCGACCTCACCGTCAAGGCGGTGGGCGACCTCCACATCGATCACCACCACACCACGGAAGATGTCGGCATCGCGCTGGGCCAGGCGGTCAAGCAGGCGCTCGGCAGCATGGCCGGCATCACCCGCTATGCCGGCGTCCACATGCCGATGGACGAGACGCTGACGCGGGTCGTGATCGACATTTCGGGCCGGCCGGTGCTGGTGTTCAAGGTGGATTTTCCGCGCGACAAGGTCGGCAGCTTCGACACCGAGCTGGTGCGCGAATGGTTCAACGCCTTTGCGATCAATGCCGGCGTGACTTTGCACGTCGAGACCCTATATGGCGAAAACAGCCATCACATCGCCGAATCCTGCTTCAAGGGTCTGGCGCGGGCGTTGCGGGCGGCGGTCGCGATCGATCCGCGCGCCGCCGGCGAAGTGCCATCCACCAAGGGTCAGCTCGGCGGCTGATTCCCCCGTGCTCGGCGGAGAGTGACGATGCCGGTCTACACAGTTCATGCTCCAGTGACCCGGGACGCGGGGATAAGCGCCGCCGACCGCTTCGCTTTCGTTCGCGACGGCTTTCACGTCTGGGCCGCGCTGGCGGCCCCGCTGTGGCTCGCCTGGCACCGGCTGTGGCTGGCGCTGGTCGGCTGGTTCGTGGTGCTGGCCGCGATCGATGTCGGACTGGCGCGGCTCGGCGCCGGCGCAACCGCGGTCGTCCTGGCCAATGGGCTGCTGGCGCTGCTGACGGGATTCGAGGCCGCCAGCCTGCGGCGCGCGACCCTGTCGCGGCGCAACTGGCGCCAGCTCGACATCGTGGTGGCCGATGACGAGGAATCCGCCGAGCGGCGGTTTTTCGACCGCTGGACCGCCAGCCAGCGCGCGCTGGCCAACGATCAATCGGCGGTCGATCGCGGCGCGCCGCCGCCGACCCGGGATATTCCGGGCCAGCCGTTCTCGCGGCCGCCGGCGGCGCCGCACGGCGAGATCATCGGACTGTTTCCGGAACCGGGAGCCTCGCGTTGAGCGTTGCCATCATCGATTACGGCTCCGGCAACCTGCACTCGGCGGCGAAAGCCTTCGAGCGCGCCGCACGGGCGATGGAAATCCCGGAGAAGATCGTGGTCACCCGCGATCCCGAGACGGTGTTTCGCGCCGATCGCATCGTGCTGCCCGGGGTCGGCGCGTTCGCCGATTGCCGCCGCGGCCTCGACGCGCTCGACGGCATGATCGAGGCGATGACCGAAGCGGTGCGCCAGAAGGCACGGCCGTTCTTCGGCATCTGCGTCGGCATGCAGCTGATGGCGACCCGCGGCAAGGAGCATGTCACCACCGACGGCTTCGACTGGATCGCCGGCGACGTCGAGAAGATCGCGCCCAAAAGCGAGGGTCTGAAGATCCCCCATATGGGCTGGAACACCCTCGACATGGTGCGCGAACATCCGGTGCTGGAGCGCCTGGCGCTCGGCCCGAAGGGCCGCCACGCCTATTTCGTCCACTCCTATCACCTGCAGGCGACCCATGAGGCCGACGTGCTGGCGCGCGCCGATTACGGCGGCCCGGTGACGGCCATCGTCGGCAAGGACACCATGATCGGCACCCAGTTTCACCCGGAAAAGAGCCAGCGTTTCGGGCTGGCGCTGATCTCGAATTTCCTGAAATGGAAGCCGTGAGCATCTCGCCTCCGGGATCCCGCGCCGGCGCAGCAGGTAACGCAACGTGATTCTGTTTCCCGCCATCGACCTCAAGAACGGCCAGTGCGTTCGCCTCGAACAGGGCGACATGGCGCGCGCCACCGTGTTCAGCCTCGATCCGGCGGCGCAGGCGGCCGCCTTTGCCGCGCAGGGTTTTGAATATCTGCATGTCGTCGACCTCGACGGCGCGTTTGCCGGCAAGCCGGTCAATGCAGCCGCCGTCGAGGCGATGCTGCGCAGCGTCACCATCCCGGTGCAGCTCGGCGGCGGCATCCGCGATCTCAAGACCATCGAAGCCTGGCTCGACAAGGGCATCGCGCGGGTGATCATCGGTACCGCCGCGGTGCGCGATCCCGCGCTGGTCAAGGCGGCGGCGAAAAAATACCCCGGCCGCGTCGCGGTCGGCCTCGACGCCCGCGACGGCAAGGTCGCGGTCGAAGGCTGGGCGGAAACCTCGGAAGTCACCGCCTTCGAGATCGCCGCGCGCTTCGCGGATGCCGGCGTTGCCGCGATTGTGTTTACCGATATCGCGCGCGACGGCCTGCTCAAGGGCCTCAATCTCGACGCCACGGTTGCGCTGGCCGAACGGATCGCGATTCCCGTGATCGCCTCCGGCGGCTTTGCCTCGATCGACGACGTTCGGGCGCTGCTGGCGCCGGAAGCCAAAAAGCTCGCCGGCGCGATCGCCGGCCGCGCGCTCTATGACGGCCGCCTCGATGCCGCGGCGGCGCTTGCCATGATCCGTCACGCCCGCGCCGCGGCCTAGGAGTTTCCATCATGTTCAAGGTCCGCGTGATCCCCTGCCTCGACGTCAAGGACGGCCGCGTCGTCAAGGGCGTCAACTTCGTCGATCTGCGCGACGCCGGCGATCCGGTGGAAGCCGCCATCGCCTATGACGCCGCCGGCGCCGACGAATTGTGCTTTCTCGACATCACCGCGACCCACGAAAATCGCGGCATCATGCTGGAGGTGGTGCGGCGCACCGCCGAGGCCTGCTTCATGCCGCTGACCGTCGGCGGCGGCGTGCGCAGCGTCGACGATATCCGCACCCTGCTGCGCTCCGGCGCCGACAAGGTGTCGATCAACAGTGCCGCGGTCAGCCGCCGCGAATTCGTCAAACAGGCCGCGGAAAAATTCGGCGACCAGTGCATCGTGGTGGCGATCGACGCCAAGCGCGTCAAGCGTGGCGGCGGTTCGGAACGCTGGGAGATCTTCACCCATGGCGGGCGAAACTCGACCGGCATCGACGCCATCGAATACGCCCAGGAGGTGGTCTCGCTCGGCGCCGGCGAAATCCTGCTGACCTCGATGGACCGCGACGGCACCAGGCAGGGTTTCGACCTGCCGCTGACCCGGGCGGTGGCCGACAGCGTCGCCGTCCCGGTGATCGCCTCGGGGGGCGTCGGCCATCTCGATCACCTGGTCGACGGCATCCGCGAGGGCCACGCCACCGCGGTGCTGGCGGCGTCGATCTTCCATTTCGGCGAATTCACCATACGTGAAGCCAAGGACCATATGGTGCGGGCCGGGCTGCCGATGCGGCTCGACCCCTAGCCCGAAATCTGGCAGCAACGGCTGCCGCCCCTGTCAGAAAGCGCCTCGATGGCTCGCTTTACCCTGCACGATCTCGCCGCCACCATCGATGCCCGCGCGGCGTCCGGCGGCGAGGCCTCCTACACCCGCAAGCTGCTGGACAGGGGGGCGGCGCATTGCGCCAGGAAATTCGGCGAGGAGGCGGTGGAAGCGGTGATCGCCGCGGTCGAGAACGACCGCAGCCATCTGATCGCCGAGAGCGCCGACGTGCTGTTCCATTTGCTGGTGCTGCTGAAGTCGCGCGGCGTCAGCCTCGCGGAGGTCGAGGCCGCACTGGCGCAGCGCACCACGATGTCCGGACTCGACGAGAAGGCCGCGCGCAAGCGCGATTAGAAGCGTTGATGCCCCACCAACCGGGCTTGGCCCATAGCTAAAGGCGGCTTCATGGATATTCGGGCGGCGGACCAGCAGTACAATCCCTACCGGGTGTTCTCCAGGGAACAATGGGCCCGGCTGCGCGACGACACGCCGATGACGCTGGATGCCGGCGAGATCGCGGCGCTGCGCTCGATGCATGACCGGCTCGATCTCAAGGAGGTCGAGGAGATCTACCTGCCGCTGTCGCGGCTGTTGTCGATCTATGTCGACGCCATGCAGCGGCTGTATTTCGCGCAGCGGCGCTTTCTCGGCATCGAAGACCGCAAGATGCCCTACATCATCGGCGTCGCCGGCTCGGTGGCGGTCGGCAAATCGACCACCGCGCGCGTGCTGCAGGCGCTGCTGGCGCGCTGGTCGCCGCGGCCCAAGGTCGATCTGGTGACCACCGACGGTTTCCTGTTTCCCAACGCCGTTCTCGAGCGGCAGGGCATGATGCAGAAGAAGGGCTTTCCCGAAAGCTACGACCTGCCGACGCTGCTGTCGTTCCTGAGCGACATCAAGGCCGGGCGGCGTCAGGTGCGGGCGCCGGTCTATTCGCATCTGACCTACGACATCATTCCGAACGAATGGATCGAGATCGACCGGCCGGACATCCTGATCGTCGAGGGCGTCAACGTGCTGCAGACCGGCCGGCTGCCGCGCGACGGCAAGGCGGTGGCGGTGGTCTCCGACTTTTTCGATTTCTCCTGCTATATCGACGCCGAGGAAGCGGTGCTGCGCGCCTGGTATGTCCGCCGCTTCCTGGCGCTGCGCGACACCGCGTTTCACGATCCGCGATCCTATTTCCATCGCTATGCGCTGTTGTCCGACGAGGAAGCGACCGCGACCGCGCTGGCGATCTGGGAGCGCACCAACCTTGCCAATCTCGAGGACAACATCCTGCCGACCCGGCCGCGCGCGACGCTGATCCTGAAAAAGGGCGCCGACCACGTGGTCGAGACCGTGGCGCTGCGCCGGCTGTAGCGGAGCGGTTTCGAGGTTCGAATCATTTCGGGTTCGAAACAACGATCAGCGACAATCGTCATTCCGGGCCTGCACCGCGCCCGGCCATCGCCGGCCGCAGCAGATCCCGGAATGACAGGCAATGGATCACTTTCCGTCGGATCGGTTTCATGGCATCGCGCCGGATCAACGCAGCGCCAGCGGGTCCTGCTCGTCGAGAAAACCGATGATCTCGCGGAAGAACTGCATGCGGTTCTTTTCCAGCATCACCGAATGGGTGCCTTCGCCGATTTCGACCAGCCGCTTGTAGGGCACGTTCGTCAGTGCGGCGAAATAGTCGATCGCCTGGTAGCTCGGCAGGTCGAAATCCCATTCGGCGTGAATGAGGAAGGTCGGCACCGTGATGCGGCCGGGATCGTAATGGGCGCGGCCGGCGGCCCAGCTTGCCAGCACATCGGCGATGACGCCGTTCGGCGCGCGCAGCATCGGCGGCTGATGGCCGGCGGCTTGCGGATCGGTGGCCCAGGTCGCCTCGATCCAGGCCTCGAACACCCCGGGCGGAATGAGGTCGCTCTTCTTGTGTTCCGGAACGCCCTCCAGCCAGCGGGCCTTTGCCACCTCCTTGGAGACCAGCCGGTAGGCGCCGAGCGGGGCGGGCGCGGCTGTGGAAACCTCGGGAGCCGGCGCAATCACGGCGCCCTTGCGGAAGATGTAGAGCGGCGCAAACAGCACCAGCCGGTGCACCTTCGCGTTGTTCTCGCTGGTGTACTGGCCTGCGATCGCGGTGCCCCACGACCAGCCCATCAGGTTGATGCGCCCGACGCCGCGCCGCCTGAGAACGTGATCCACCGCGCTGCCGAAGTCGCGCACCGCCGTTTCGGTCGTGACGACCGGAGCGTTGGCCTGCGGCGGCTGGTTCATTTCCGGCGGCCGCGTCGAGCCGCCATAGCCCCTGACGTCGACCAGATAGACGTCGTAGCCGCGCGCCGCGATCAGGTCCATCATCGAGGCGCCTGCGATCGGCAGGTCGAACGCGGTCTCGGAAGGATAGGTCGCGCCATGCACATAGAGCAGGATCTTTTCGGCGGAAAAATCCGCGATGTCGGCGCGGCGCTTGTTGCGGATGTAAAGTTCGATGCCCGGATCCGCCGACGGGATCAGGTAGCTTTCGCAGGTCAGTCCGGGGAGCGTGAGGCGGTCGTTCATGGCGCCGGATGCTGGTTTCGTTCGACCGCAGCGTCAAGGGCAGAGAATGCGGACCGCCAGCCGGGCAGGGCCGCGCCGCCTCAGGCGGCCAGATGCCGCGAGGCCGCCAGCCCGGCCAGCGCCTCGGCGAGCTTCTCGCGGTCCAGCGGCTTGATCAGGAAGCCGTCCATGCCGGCCTCGAAGCAGGCGTAGCGGTCCTCCACCAGGGTGTTGGCGGTCAGCGCCAGGATCGGCGTCCGGCGGCCGGGCTGGCCGGCCTCGCGGGCGCGGATCCGCCGCGTGGTCTCGATGCCGTCGAGCTGCGGCATCTGGATGTCCATCAGGACGAGGTCGTAGGGCGTGCCGGCGGAGCGGGCCGACAGCCAGGATTCCAGCGCCTGCTCGCCATTGGTGGTGATGACGGCATGGTGTCCGAGCCGGGTCAGCAGCGAGCGCATCAGCAGCGCGTTGATCTCGTTGTCCTCCGCGACCAGGATTGCAAGGCCGCGCGCCGGCGCGATGGCAGGCGTCTCCGGCTGTTCGGGGGCATCGATCAGGGCATCGGCGGCAACGCCGGGCGCGTCGACTTCCGGCGCCGTGGTCAGCCGCGCCGCCAGCGACGCCGCCCGCAGCGGCTTGACCAGGTATCCGGTGAATGCCGAAGCGAGCGCGGAAGCCCGCGAAAGCTGCAGTTCGTGCCGCGCCGCCGGCGTGAACATCAGGATGCGCTGGGTGGCATGCGGGCGCGCCGCCTCGCCCAGCAAGGCGACCGCGTCGGCGCCGAGGCCGTGATCGAGCAGGACCGCGTGCCAGGTCCGCTCCGGCAACAGCGCCTGCGCCACCGCGATATCCGAGACCATGCAGGTCTGGCCGCCCCAGCGCTGCAGCCGCCGGGCCACCAGCGAGGCCTCGATGGTCTGCGGCGCCACCAGCAGGATCGATTGACCGGTCAGGTCCGCCGCCGCCAGGCCGCGCTGTTGGCGGCCGTCGCCTTCGGCGGCCAGCGGGATCGACACCTCGAAGGTCGAGCCTTTGCCGGGTTCGCTCTGCAGCGTGATGCGGCCGCCCATGCGCTTGACGATGCGCTCGCTGATGCTCAGGCCGAGCCCGGTGCCGCCATAGCTGCGGGCGATGGCCTCGTCGGCCTGTTCGAACTCGCGAAAAATCCGCTGCTGCGCCTCCGGCGCGATGCCGATGCCGGTGTCGCGCACCAGGAAGCTGAGCTCGTTGGGCCAGATCCCCGGCTCGACGATCAGCGCGACGCCGCCGGTCGAAGTGAACTTGATCGCATTGCCGGCGAGGTTGAGCAGCACCTGGCGCAATCGCGCGGAATCGCCGACCACCTCGACCGGCAGCCGCTCGTCGACATAGGAGGCGATTTCGAGCTTGCGGGCCTGCGCCCGCGGCGCCAGCAGTTCGGTGATGTCCTCGATCAGGCCGGCCAGCGCGAACGGGCGGCGTTCGAGGTCGATCTTGCCGGCCTCGATCTTGGAATAATCCAGCAGCTCCTCGATCAGCGCCAGCAGCGCATCGCCGGAGGTTTTCACCGCCCGGGCATAGGTCATCTGCTCCGGTGTCAGCGGCGTATCCAGCAACAGCCCGCTCATGCCGAGGATGCCGTTGAGGGGGGTGCGGATTTCGTGGCTGGCCATCGCCAGGAAGCGCGACTTGGCGCGGTTGGCGGCATCGGCCTGGTCGCGGGCCTCGCCGAGCGCGCGTTCGGTCTCGGTGCGGTCGGTGACGTCGCGGCCGACGCTCTGCATTTCCGCGGGCGCGCCGGCATCGGAGCGCACCAGGCCTTCGCGCCAGGCGATCCATCGCGGCCCGAGCGCGGTGGCGATCTTCTGGTCGTGAACCCGTGTGCCGCTGCTCTCCAGCGCGCTGTCGCCCTGCTCCAGCACGGCGAGCGAGAAGCGGCTGCCGATCAGCGCGGCGCGCGGCTGCTGCGCCAGTTCGCAATAGGCGTCGTTGACGAAGCTGATGCGGCCGTCGGCGTCGCGCAGCACGATCAGGTCGCCCTGGGCCTCGAACAGGCTGCGGGCGCGCTGTTCGGCCTCCTGCAGTTCCCAGTTGCGGTCGGCCAGCGCCTCGTTGTGCAGGGCCAGTTTTGCAAGCCGCCTGTGCACGAAGCGCAGCCGCATGCTCAGGGTGGCGAGCGCGACGCAGGCCGCCGCGAACAGGAAGCTGGCGCCGATCGCAAAGGCGTGCGGCTCGTAGCCGGAACCTTCCGAGCGGCTGCCGGCGATGAAGCCATAGGCGCCGCCGAACGCCGCGGAGAACATCGTGAACGAGCGAATCGCGAAACTGAGCCACGGATGCCGCCGCGTAAACAGGCGCAGCCGTGTCCTGATCCGGAAAACCTGCGCCATCGCCAATGATCCTGAACTTGCCTTGCCGCCGCGCTTTTCGCCCGGCGTGAGCGGCAGTTGGGACTGCCGCAGCCCGCGAGCCCGGTGTCGGGCTACGATGCGGCGGCGACCTTGCAAAGTGCTTGCGGCCGGGGCCGCGCCGGGGCGGGCAATGCGAACAGGGTTAATGCGAGGTTACGGCCGCGGTCAGAGCGACGCGGCGGCGAGGTTCGGGTGCCCGCCGCTGGCCCCGACGATCAAGGCGGCGGCCTCGCGCGCCGAAAAGCTGTTCGATTGCACGAAGATCCGGTAGTCGGCGGGGCCGTCCGGCGACAGATAGATCACCGGCGCCGAGCCCGACGGACCGTCCGAGATCGCGACCGACTGGGTCGCCGGGTTGGCCTCGCAGGCGCCGCCCTCCGCGCTGTCGACGTCATCGACCACGGCGAAATCGGCCTCTTCGGCGTTATCCGTGATCTGGACACGCACGGTGGCGGAAGCGGGATCGTCGGTGAAGGAGACGTGAAGGTCGGCATGCCAGGGCGCGGAGGAAATCTGCACCGAGGTTTCGCCGACCGCGATGCAGGGACGCGGTCCGGCGGACAGCCCGCCGCGCGCGAACACGGCGGCCACCAGCAAGGGAACGGCCGAAGCCAGGATCTTGAAACGCAGCATGATACGCACCCGCTCGAACGACAAGCCCGCGCAACCCGCGGCGGCTTATGGTTGGCAGAGCGTAAACAAAACTCGTTACCG
>Ga0302279_10002159_pt1 | contig 26638 bp, 20 predicted proteins | sample III_Bog_N3_3_FD_194541 | JGI IMG/M metagenome (GOLD analysis project Ga0302279, IMG submission 194541) | Peat permafrost microbial communities from Stordalen Mire near Abisko, Sweden - III_Bog_N3_3 | ecosystem: Environmental > Terrestrial > Soil > Wetlands > Peat | place: Sweden: Abisko... | reverse complement strand
GGCGAAGGCCCGGGCCAGCGCCGCGCGCCGTCCTTCGCCGCCGGAGAGGCCGACGGTCGAGCGGGCTGGGTCGAGGCCGAACGCCTGGAGCGCGCCTTCCGCCTCGTGCGTCGCGGCGCCGCCCTCGGTGGTCCAGGCCAGCAGGCTCTCGCCGGCGATGGTCGGCTCCTGCGCCACCAGGCTGATCCGCGCCGCCGGAGTCACCGAGCGCTCGCCGCCGTCGGGCTCGGTAAGGCCGAGCAGCACCCGCAGCAGGGTCGACTTGCCGGCCCCGTTGCGACCGACCAGGCAGGCGCGCACCCCAGGCTCCAGCGCCAGGTCGACGCCGTCGAACAGCATCCGCGGCCCGTCGGCCAGGCGCACATCCTTCAGGGCGATGATCGGGGCGCGGGGACTCAAGGGCGAAGTCGTAAGCGGAGGCGGGACATGGGCGGTCTCTTACCTCAAGCAAACGACCGGCGGCTAACCCTTCCCCCGTGCTTACGGGGGAAAGCGGCGAGCCGCGCGGAGCGCGCTTCGCCGATCGGGGTGCGAGTCGCGCCAGATAGGGGAGTTCTTGCGGGGAGCCCCCATTGTCGCTCGCCCACGAAGCTCCTTCGCCCCGGTGACGCGCCGGCCGTGGCGGGGCATAGTCGGATCGACAGGAGAGAACCATGACCTACGCCCCCGCGACTCGCGCCTTCTACGACGCCGACAGCCACATCATGGAGCTGCCTGACTTCCTGAAGGCCTATGCCGATCCGGCGCTCCGCGAGGCGATCCCGGAGGTGAGCTACTCGGCCTCCATTGTCACGGACGAAGAGGTGGCGGTGATCGTCGGCCAGGGCGGCCGGCACAGTCCCGAGCACGTCGCCGCCCAGATCGCCCTCGGCGACAAACTGATCGAGTCTTCGAAGGAGATTCAGGCCTTGGGCGCGTTCAACAGCGCCGACCGGACCACGGCGCTCGATCTGCTCGGCTTCAAGAGGCAGCTGGTGTTCGCCACTCACTCCGTCGCCATGCCGTTCTCGGCCAGCTCCAAGCTCGACCCGCTGCTGCGCTACGGCGCGGCGCGGGCCCACAACCGGCATATGGCCGATTTCTGCGTCCGCGACGACCGGCTGCTGGGGGTCGCGGTCGTGCCGCTCGACGATCCGGCGCTGGCCATGGCCGAGCTGGATTTCGTGCTGGCGCAGCCGGGCCTGAAGGCGGTCTGGATACCCCATCGGCCTTGCGGCGACCGTTCGCCCGGCCACGTCGATCTCGACCCGTTCTGGGCGCGGTTGGCGGAGAGTGGGACGCCGTTCCTGCTGCACGTCGGCGGCGCGCCGCTGCAGCTGGCCAAGGCCTGGATGAACAATGGCCGGGCGCCCACCAAGGACTGGCTGGGCGGCGGCGAGAACCTGCGCACCAAAGACATCGCCCTGCTGCACGAGGGTCCGGAAGCCTTCCTGACCATGCTGGTCCTCGACGGGGTGCTGGAACGGCATCCGGGCCTGCGCGGCGCATGCGTCGAACTGGGCGCCGGCTGGGTTCCCGAACTGCTCCGACGGCTCGACTGGGTGGTCAAGCACTGGAGCCGCAACGACGCCAATCTGCAGGGGCTCAGCCGCGTGCCCTCGCGCCAGATCACCGACCAGCTGGCCTTCACCCCGTTCGTGTTCGAGGCGGTCGGCGATCTGATCGACCAGTCGAACCCGGACCTCTACCTGTTCTCCAGCGATTATCCGCACATCGAGGGCGGCCGCAATCCGATCGGCCGCTTCGAGACCGCCCTGGGCGACCGGAGCGAGGCGGTGCGCGACAAGTTCTACGCCGAGAATTTCCTGCGGATTTTTCCGAAGGCGCGCGTGGACGTCCCGGCGCGGGAGACGGCGAGCGCCTAACGCTTGGTGGGCCGCGTCACGTTTCGGGTTGGCGGACCGCGTAGGGACCGAGGCGGGCGCCGAAGTCTCGCCGCGGAGCTGGACCGTCCCGCCGAAATTCCGATCGGGCGCTGGTTGTCCGCCCGCTCTGGTCTTCGCGCTCGTCCAGCATCAGCCGGGTCAGCATCGGCTGCTCTGATACCGGGGCGATGTCCCGCGTCGCCATCAGTTCGGCCACAAAGCTGTCGCGCCAGACCTTGACGTTGAATAGCTTGACGCCGTCCATCAGGCTCTCCCAGCGGCGGATGCGTTCCGGAAGGTCCATCGACAGCGCCTGGGCCAGGGCCTCGGACAGCTCCTCGCGGCTGAACGGATTGACGATCAGGGCGTCGGTCATTTGCCGCGCCGCGCCGGCGAACCGCGACAGGATCAACACGCCGGGGTCGTCGGGATTCTGGGCGGCGACATATTCCTTGGCCACCAGGTTCATGCCGTCTCGGGTGGGGGTGACCAGGCCGACCTTGGCGGCACGATAGAGCCCGGCCAGTTCGGCGCGGCCGAAGGTGCGGTTCAGGTACTGGATCGGGGCCCAGTCCATGTCCGACCAGGCGGCATTGATCCGCCCACTGAGGGCCTCGATGCGCGCGCCGAGGTCCTGATAGGCCTCGACGTCTTCCCGCGAGGTCGGGGCGACCTGCAGATAGAGCACCTGCCGGGCCATCTCCGGATGGTCGATCAGGAATTGCTCGATCCCGCGCAGCCGCTCCTCCAGGCCCTTGGAATAGTCCAGCCGCTCCACGCCCAGGATCAGCGAGCGGAACACGCTGTGCGCGGCCATCCGGTCGTAGGCGCGGTGGGCGGCCGCCGAGCGCGACAGCTCCTGGAACTCGTCGACGTCGAGACCGATCGGAAAGGCCTTGGCGCTCAGCGTGCGGCCAAAGGCTTCCAGCCGCCCGTCTGGCGTCCAGGCGCCGCCGGCCTCGCCCAACACGTAGGATTCGAACGCCCACAGCCATTCGTCTGTCTGCAGACCGACCAGGTCGTAGGAGAACAGCGAGGCGACCAGTTCCCGGTGACGAGGCAAGGTGGTGAGCAATTGCGGCGCCGGCCAGGGAATGTGCAGGAAGAAGCCGATCGGGTTATCGATCCCCAGCCGGCGCAGTTCGCGGCCGAGCGGGATCAGGTGGTAGTCGTGCACCCAGATGAGGTCCCCGGGTTCGATCAGCGGCGCCAGGCTCTCGGCGAAGCGGCGATTGACCCGCTCATAGCCCTCGCCGAAGGAGCGGTCGTAGTGGGTCAGGTCGATGCGGTAGTGGAACAGCGGCCAGAGTGCGCCGTTGGCGTAGCCGTTGTAGTATTCCTGGTAGTCCGCCGCCTCCAGGTCGATGGTGGCGACGGTGACGTCATCGACGGTGCGCTGCTTCACCTCGCCGGTGAAGGTCTCGGTGGTCTCGCCGCTCCAGCCGAACCAGAATCCCGAATATTCACGCAAGGCCGCCGCCAGCGCCACCGCCAGGCCTCCGGCCGCGCCTTCGCTCCGGGCTTCCGGCGGCGACACGCGGTTGGAGACCACGATCAGGCGACTCATCGGACGGAACTCCAGGGGCGGCTGAGCAGCACGGCGCAGTTGATCAATCCCACAAGCGAGTAGGTCTGCGGATAGTTCCCCCAGAGCGTCCCGTCCTCCAGCGCCACGTCCTCGGAGAGCAGGCCCGCATGCGTGCGCCGCTTCAGCATCTCCTCGAACAGCGCCCGGGCCTCGTCGGCGCGGCCGTCGTAGTAGAGCGCCTCGATGTACCAGAAGGTGCAGAAGTTGAACGCTGTCTCCGGTGCGCCGAAGTCGTCGGGGCGGTCGTAACGCAGCAGGTTGGAGCCGCGCCGCAGATGTTTCTCCACCGCCGCCAGCGTGGCCTTATGCCGGGGGTCGTCGGGCTTCAAGAAGCGCACGTCGATCATCTGCAGCAGGCTGGCGTCCACCGCATCGCCCTCGAAGGCGGCGGCGAAATAGCCGACGTCCTCGTTCCAGGCCCGCGCTTCGATCACCTTGCGGATGGTGTCGGCCCGCTCGTTCCAGAATTTCGCCCGGACCTGCCGTCCCAGCTTCTCGGCCGCGTTGCCCAGCCGGTCACAGGCGGCCCAGCACATCACCGCCGAATAGGTATGCACCTCGGCCCGGGTGCGCAGCTCCCAGATGCCGGCGTCGGTCTTGTCGTAGAGCTGAAAGGCGCGCTCACCGAGTCGCTCCAGCGCCTCGAAGTCGTCCAGGGTCGCCGGTCGCAACAGCCGCTCGTCGAAGAACGCCTGAACGTTGGACAGCACGATCTGTCCGTATACGTCGTGCTGGATATGCTCGTGCGCCTGATTGCCGGCCCGCACCGGTCCCATGCTCTGGTAGCCGGGCAGGCTGGTGATGATCCGCTCGGTCAGGATCGGCTCGAAGCCGACCCCGAACACCGGCTGGATGTGGCCGCCGTCGGCCTTGTCGACGATGTTGCGCAGGTAGCCGAGGTAGCGCTCCAGGATGTCGGCGGCGCCCAACCGGTTGAGCGCCTGGACCACGTAATAGGCGTCGCGCAGCCAGCAGTAGCGATAGTCCCAGTTTCGGCCGCTGCCGGGCGCTTCCGGAATCGAGGTGGTCAAGGCCGCGACGATCGCGCCGGTCTCCTCGTAGACGCACAGCTTCAAGGTGATCGCCGCGCGGATCACCGCCTCCTGCCACTCCAGCGGCACGGCCAGAGTGCGCACCCAGTGCATCCAGTAGGCGGTGGTGTCGGCCAGCATGGCCTCGGTCGATGAGCGCACGTCGCCGCTGAACGGCTCGTCGGGCCCAAGGAACAGGGCGATCGACTCCTCCAGGCGGAAGGTGCGCTCGTCGAGGATATGCGAGACCGACATGTTGGTGGTCAGGCGCAGGGTGACGTCGTGGCCGATGTAGCGGATGTGGTTGGAGCCATTGGTCCGCGGGCAGGGTTCGGCCCCCCAGTCGGTGGTCGGGCGCATGCGGATGGTGATGTGCGGCGCGCCGACCACCGGCCGGATCAGCCGGATGAAGGCGGTAGGCCGATAGCCGCGGCCGTGCATGGGAAAGCGCGGTGCGAAATCGAGGATCTCCACCACCTGGCCGGCGGCGTCGGTGATTTCAGTACGCAGGACGGCGGTGTTGCGCAGGTACGCCTGCCGAGTCTGGGCCGCGCCTTCGACATCCACCGACCAGAAACCGGTGGCCTGGCGCTGGTCCGGCTCGTCGGCGCTGAGCAGGTTGCAGAAGAACGGATCGGAATCCACGCGGGGCGCGCAGCACCAGACGAACCGGCCCTGCCGATCGATCAAGGCGCTGATGGCGCAGTTGCCGATCGGGGCCAGGTCGAGATTTCGCGTCACGCTTCGGGTCCCAGGGAGTGTCTCAGCCATGCCAGCGCCGCCTCGACGTCGGTGAGGGCGTAGGCGGCGGCGGTGGGCCGCCGGGCGCCCACCACAACGCCATAGCCGGCCAGATGAGCGGCGGCCAGGAAGCCATCCTCGTCAGTGAGGTCATCGCCGAGGAAGATCGGCCGGGCGCCGGCGAAGGGCGGCTCGGCCATGAAAGCGGCGGTGGCGTCAGCCTTGGTCGGACCGGGCGCGCGCAGCTCCACCACCATCCGTCCCTTCTGGACCTCCAGCCCGTAGCGCTCGGCGAGCCGGGCCGCCGCCGCCTCGCAGGCGTCCTTGGCCTCGGGCGCGGCGCGGTAGTGAAGGGCGATCGCCGGACCCTTGTCCTCGACCAGCAGGGCGGGATTGGAGGCGCCGAGGTTCAGGAACGCTTCGCGCGCCGGCTCAGGCAGGCTGTCTTCGGCGACGATCACCCGGCCGTCCGCGGTCCGCCGCACCAGGCCGTGCACGGCGGCCAGGGCCGGCACGCGGCCCTCAAGCACCCGGTCGAGGTCCTCAAGGCTGCGGCCGCTGATCACCGCGAACCGGCCGCCGAGCGCCGCCGACAGCCGGTCGAGCAGCGAAGCCCGCCGGTCGTCCGGACCCACGTCCTGCGGCCGCGCCCGGATCGGCGCCAGTGTGCCGTCGAGATCGGCGAACAGGGCGCAGCGGGCGAACTCCAGCGGGGGCGGTTCCGCGAGCGCGCCCTTGGCGGCGGTGGCGAGGGCCGTCGATGTCATGCTTGATCCTTCCCCCGACCCCCGCCGCATAACGCCTGAGCCGCCGATTCGATCCAGCTCAACTGTCGAGCACGACAGAAATCGAGCGGTCGGATTTCGGCCCGGGATTGACCGCCACCGCGCCGTCCATGCGTTGGAAACGCAGGTCGACCCGGGCGCCGGCGACCTCGATGCCCTCGATGGTCAGCCGCTCGACTCCGGCCGGCAGCGTCGGGCGCACCAGTCGCACTTGCCGTCTGCCGGCGTCGATGGAGAGACCGAGGCAGGCCTGCAGCATCATGAACACCGACCCGGCCGACCAGGCCTGCGGCATGCAGGCCACCGGATAGGCGATCGGTGGCTCGCCCGCGTCCTTGGCGAAGCCGCAGAACAGCTCCGGCATGCGCATCTCGAAGTGGGTGGCGGCCTCGAACAGATCGCCCAGCAGCTTGGCCGCGCCCTGGCGCTCGCCGTAGCGGGCCATGCCGGCGACGCACAGCGCGGTGTCGTGCGGCCAGATCGAGCCGTTGTGGTAGCTCATCGGATTGAACCGGGCCGTCCCGATCGGCAGCGTGCGCACGCCCCAGCCACTGTCGAACTCCGCCGACAGCAGGCCGCGGGTGACGCTGGCGGCCCGCGCCGGGTCCGGCAGGCCGACGAACAGCAGGTGGCCGGCGTTACTGGTCCGGGGACGGCAGAGCTGGCCCTCGCCGTCGATGGCGACGCCGTAGAAGCCCGCCTCGTCCATCCAGAATCGCTCTTCCACCTGCCGGCGCATGGCCTCGGCCTTTTCCGCCCAGACCTCGGCGCCCGGCCGGCCGAGCCGTTCCAGGATGGTCGCCATCGCCTGGAAGGCGGCGAAGGCGTAGCCCTGCACCTCCACCAGCGCCACCGGCCCATGCGGAAAGGCGCCGTCGGCGTGGAAGACGCTGTCCTCGCTGTCCTTCCAGCCCTGGTTGGAAAGGCCGCTCTGCTGGCCGCGGGCGTAGTCGATAAAGCCGTCCTGGTTGGAATCGCCATAGGTCTCGATCCAGCCGACGGCTGCCCGCAGGGCCGGCCACAGCCCCTCGATCAGCGCCAAGTCGCCGGTTCGCTCCAGGTAGGCGCCGGCCAGGGCCACGAACAGCGGCGTGGTGTCGACCCCGCCATAGTAGAGCCCGAACGGAATCTCGTGCGTCGCCGCCATCTCGCCGCGCCGGGTCTCGTGCATGATCTTGCCCGGCTGGGAGTCGCGGAAGGTCGAGACCTCGGTCGCCTGGCGGCCGGCGAGGTAGATGAGCACGCCCCGGGCCAGGGCCGGATCCAGCCACAGCATCTGCCAGGCGGTGATGATCCCGTCGCGGCCGAACGGGGTCGAGAACCAGGGGATGCCGGCATAGGGATAGGGGCCGGTGGGAAGGTCGGTGACCAGCACCGCGACGTCGGCCCGGGACTTGTCCAGCCAGGCGCCGAAGCGGCTGTCCGAGGTGGTCACCTGGCCGCCGCGACCGGCGTGCGCCCGAACCTTGTCCCGGGCCCCGGCCAAAGCCCGCAGATAGCGTTCCCGGCAGGGCGGCTCATGCTCGACCTCGCCGACCTCCAGAAAAAGGTCGACGTGCTCGCCCGGGCGCAGGGAGAACATGAAGTCGGCGCGCGTCTCGGTCATCCGCCAGGGTGGCTCGGAGAAGCTGAGCGCGCTGGTTCGGCGCACCTCGTCGAGCCCCTGGTAGGCGAAATGCACCGTCCGCCCGTCGGCCTCCACCGGCGCGAGCTCGCCGCGCGCCTTGCGCTTCATCCCGCGCACCTCGAACAGGTCGCGGAAGTCGGCTTCGTACTCGAAGGCCAGCGGCAGCATGACCTCGTCGAGGCCGTAGTTAGCGCAGCGGACCTGCTCGAACATCTGGCTGGCGAACAGCAGCCGTCGGCGCTCCACATGGATCACGCCCCGGCGCGTCGCCCGTCCGCCGACCGGGGGTAGCCCCAGGTTCGAGCCGTGGAAGGTGAAAACCACACTGTCGTGCGACAGCCCGCTGGATAGCTGCGACGGTCGTCGCTCGCCGACCAGGAAGCGGAAGTGCGAGAGCACCCGAATGTCGTCGCGGAACAACCCGTCCGCGCCGCCGCGGATGTCGCCGCGGGAATCGGCGACCAGGAAGGCGGCGTCGGACTTGATCGCCAGGAACTGGACCGCGCTGCCCGACGCCACGCCCTCGTCGGACGCCAGGGCTGGGGCGGCAAGGTCATCCATGGGGGGCGTCAGGCGATCTGGGCGAACACTCGCGGCTTTTCGTCCTCCGCCGCCTGCTTGGCAAGCTCCGGAACCAGGTCGGCCGCGTAGGGCGCCTTGGCCAACCGGTCGGCGTAGAGATCGAGGTAGCTCCGGGCCATGGCGATCGACGAGAACCGTCGGTCGAAGCGCCGCCGAATCTCCCGCCGGTCCAGCCCGACCGCCGCGCGCACCGCCGCCACCGCCTCATCCTCGCTGCGGACGATATAGCCGGTGACCCCGTCCTCCACCACTTCCGGGGTCGAGCCGCAATCGAAGGCGACCACCGGCGTGCCGCAGGCCATCGCCTCGATCATCACCAGGCCGAAGGGCTCGGGCCAGTCGATTGGGAACAGCAGCGCCTCGGCCCCGCCGAGGAAGGCGGATTTCTGCGCATCGCCGATCTCGCCGACGAATTCGATCAGCGGATTGTCGAGCATCGGCTCGATCACTTCGCGGAAATAGGCCGCGTCGGCGGCATCGACCTTGGCGGCGATCTTCAGCGGCATGCCGAGGCGGGTGGCGATGCGGATCGCCCGGTCCGGGCGCTTTTCCGGCGAGATGCGGCCGAGAAAGGCCAGATAGCCCTGGGACTCGGCGCTGAACCGGTAAAGCGCGTCCGGCATGCCGTGGTAGACGGTGCCGGCCCAGTTAGCGAAGGGCAGGGCGGCGCGTTGGGAATCCGAGATCGAGACCAGCGGGTACTTCGGCCAGCTGCGATAGACCTCCGGCAGATCCTTCAGGTCCAGTCGCCCGTGCAGGGTGGTCAGCGTCCGCGCCGCCATGTCCTCGAAAAACGGGAAGTGCACCATGTCGACGTGGAAGTGCAGCATGTCGAAGCGATGTCGCTGGGCTCGCACCTGCGACAGCATCGAGAGATGGGCGGCCAGGTCGGACTTCAGCGGCGCGGGATCCAGCCGGATCGCCTGATCGCGGACCACCACCAGTTCGGCCTTGGTTTCGGCCTCGGCGCTGGAGAACAGCGTCACCTCGTGCCCGAGTTCCACCAGGGCGTCGCACAGATGCGCCACCACACGCTCCGTGCCGCCATACAGACGCGGCGGCACAGCCTCATAAAGAGGGGCGATCTGAGCAATTTTCATGACAATACCTCCAAACGCACCCCCGCGGGCGCAACTGGCCTCGGATGGAGAGGCGCGCGGGGCGCGTTTGGTTCCCGAGCTATACTAAGGTTTTATGTTGCGGTGCGGTCATGACCATTCCGCAGGCGCCGTCAGGTTTTCGGGTGCGGGCCGATCAGCATCCGCGACGGGGCCTTGGCCAGCACCACGTCCCGGGCGCCGGCGCTGGCGGACGGGGTGAAATAAGGCATCGGGCCCACGACCTTGTTCATGGTGATCGGCAAAGGCGCGGCCCGGCCGCCGGCGAACAGCGTCTGTCCGCCGCCGGAGCCGGGAAAGTAGACGGTGTCGAACTTCGGTATGGCGAAGCTCATCGCCCCGGCAATGGAGGCGGCCGCGGCGTTGGCCTGGATCAGCGAGAGGTTGAGGTCGGCCGGATCGACGTGGGTGGCGGCCGGCGCGGTCGGCCGCAGTTCGGGGCCGAGCTTCACGTCGCCGGCGGCTTCGTCCCATTCCAGGGTGCAGTTTCCGTGCAGCTCGGCCAGGGTCGGCAGGCGGACCACCTGCGCGTCCCGGTCCAGCATCAGCGGCGTGCGCTGGCCACCGGGCGTCACGATGGTGGCCCGGAAATCCGGCGCCGGCTTGGCGCCTCGCCTGGCCACGAAGGCGAGGTAGAAGCGGCTGCGCTTGGCGGCCGGATAGGCCAGGATGGCGCCGAGGAAGGGAAAGGCCTTGTCGAGGCTGACGGATTTCATCGCGCCCGCCCAGGCCAGGCCCGGAACGCCGGTCGCCGCCAGCATCAGGCCGCCGATCAGGTCTCTGCGACGCAAGGCAAGTCTCCTTCAGGTCGCCCACCCAGGCCCAAGGTTCTAGAATGTGGCGGCCGACCGCGCCAGCCCTGACGCAACAGCGGCGCGACGGGCGCGCCGATCGTATAGGGAGTCGCCGAGTGCGAAGAGGACCCGAGGAGCGCATGCGTATCGACGAAATTCTGCGGCTAGCGCCGGTGATGCCGGTGATCACCATCGAGGATGCGGCCAAGGCCGTGCCGCTGGCGCGGGCCCTGGTGGCCGGCGGCCTGAGGGTGATCGAGGTGACCTTGAGGACCGCCGGCGCACTGGAAGCGATCGCCGCCATCGCCAAGGAGGTTCCCGAGTGCGTGCTGGGCGTCGGCACCGTGCTCAGCGAACGCGACCTGCACGCCGCCGCCCGCGCCGGGGCGACCTTCGCGGTCTCGCCCGGGGCGACTCCGGCGCTGCTGGACGCCGCCAGCCCAGGTCCGCTGCCGTTGCTGCCGGCGATCGCCACCGCCAGCGAGCTGATGGCGGCGATGGAGCGTGGTTTCTCCGCGTTCAAGTTCTTTCCGGCCGCCTACGTCGGCGGGACGGCGGCGCTGAGCGCTCTGGCCGGCCCGTTTCCGGCCGCCCGGTTCTGTCCCACCGGCGGCATCGACGTCGCCAGCGCGCCGGCCTGGCTGGCGCTGTCGAACGTGCTCTGCGTCGGCGGTTCCTGGGTGACGCCGAAGGACGCCCTGGCCGCCGGCGACTTCGAACGTATCGAGCGCCTGGCCAAGGAGGCGGCGGCGCTCGGCAAGTCCTAGTAGGGGAACCTCGGGATCGGGATCGCCTCGATCGGAACCCCGGGTCCGGGCGGCAGCCGCCATTCGCCGTGGTAGTTGAAATCGAGGGTCTGGCAGAGCCGCGACTGGCGGGCCTTCGGACCCGCTTTCGGATCGTCGCCCAGCACCTGAACGCGCAGATCCTCGTTTGCCGCCACCGGACCGAAGGCCAACCAGGCGCGGCTGGAACCTGGGCAGAAGGCGCGGATCAGATCCTGCCCCTCCTCGGTCGGCTCGACCTCGTAAAGGTCGCGCTCATGGGCCCGGTCGCCGATCAGCGCCGAGAGCCCGCCGTGGCCCAGCACGCCCTCGTCGGCAGGCTTCAGGTCGGCGCTGGCCCGGCCCTCGGTCGAGCGGACCCGAAGGACAGTGACGAAGACCAGCCGCTGCTTGAACTCGAAGGTCAGCGGCCCGGCGACCCGGCGGGTGATGTCGTTGGCCGGGTCGTAGGAGAACACCCGTACGGCCGCCTGGGCCGAGCCGGCGACACCGGCGAACAGCAGCGCGGCGAGGAGGAGGATGCGGGACAAGGCTCTACCTCGTCGCCAGGAGGTTGAGATCGCCGTCGAAGCTGACCAGCCGCCAGACCCCGGCCTCGTCGGCAACGGTCAGAACGCAGGGGCCGTCATGCTTACGGGGGGCGCAGACGCGGCCGTCGGGGAGCGCCTTAAGGGCGGCGGCGATGACCAGCTGCGAGGGGATCGGCGTGTCGGGGCTGTAGCCATAGTATTCCGCCACCGCCAGGAACACCTTCGGCCGCAGCAGCGTCTCGCCCGCCAGCCGCGCCAGCGGCGCCGCCAGCAGCCGGCCCAGGCCTTGCACCGCGCCCGACTGGCTGGATTGGTCCGCCGCAGCCTCGATACGGCCGCGCAGCTCGCGTTCCAGCGCCCCGCGGTCGACCCGCGCGTCGAAGGCGGCGTGGTCGTCGTCGCGGATGGCGATCAGCAGGGCGTGGACGTCGCCCGCCGCCTCGACCCGCTCCGTGGTCGCGCAACTGGCGACAGCAACGCAGGCGAACATCGCCGCGGCAAGTCGGAGGAGGCGCCGGCCCAGGATCATGGGGCGCCTTTTGCCCCGGCCTTGTGACGACCTCAAGGCCGCTTGAGTGGGCTCAGGCGCCGGTGCGCTGCTTGAAGAAGGCGATCACCCGCTGCTCGGCCTTCTTGGTCGGGCCGTCGGGGTCGTCGTCGTTGAGGTGCATGGTCAGCACCGAGTGGGCCGCCATCCGGGGGTCGGGCTTGGCGTCCTTGGCCGCGATCTCGATGGCCTCGAAGCGCTCGCCAAACTCGCGCTTGTAGGTATCGAAGCGCGCGTCGGGCACGGTGGGATCGCCAAAGAACCGCAGGCCGATCATCGACAGGTCCTCGTTGGCGAAGCGCTGCTTGGCGCAGGCGATCTCGGCGGCCGAGACACCCAGCGAGGCCCGGCGCGCCGCGCCCAGGGGCAGCGGCAGAGAGGGTTGCGACAGCGCCGGGGCCACCACCGACGGCTCGGTCATCATCGCCAGCGCGAAGCCGCCGGTGAAGCACATGCCCACCGCGCCGACGCCGGCCCCGCCGCATTCCGCGTGCGCCTGCCGGGCCAGGGCCCGCAGCCAGTCGACGATCGGGCTCGAGCGGTCGGTGGCCCAGACGTTGAACTCGCGGCTGATGCAGATCGCCTTGGCCATCGAGCCCAGGGCGTAACCCATCGTCACTTCGCGTCCGGGTTCGCCGAACAGGCTGGGGCAGAACACGGTCATGCCGGCGGCGGCGACCCGCGAGGCGAAGCGCAGCACCAGCGGGTGCAGGCCGGGAATTTCATGGATGACGATCACCGCCGGCCCGGTTCCGCGCCGATAGACCGGCCGGGTCCAGCGCCCGTCGGGATCGGTGAACTCGAAACGCTGGAATGCGTCCAGGCTGTCGTCGTCGGCCATGTGTCCCCCCCGATCCAGACTGGTTAAAGCACCTCCGGCCGGCCAGTTCGAGGCGCGATGTCCGCCGCCTGGCGCTGGAAGGTCAAAAAGTCGCCTTGATTGCGAAATGGCGCCGTTGGAGCGGGCGCCTAGGCTCCAAGGGAACCGGCGAGGGCCTTTGGGCGTATCCAGGATGCGCTCCGGGACGATGCTGGGGCGCGCAGGAGAGTCGGGCCAGGGAGAGCCGCAGATGCAACCTCGAAGACCAGCCGTGGCGCGTCGCGCCGGACATCTCGCCGATCGCCTGTTTCTTGGCGGCTGCATCGGCGCCTATCTGCTTCTGGTCGCCTCGGTGCTGACCGCCCTGAAGATCTACCCCGGCTAGCACCGGACGGTTCAGGTGATGTGGTGAACGCTGACCGGGTCGCTGGCCGGAAAGCTCTCCTCGACGCCTTCGTCCAGCAAGGCTTCCTGCCGGTCCTCGCTGACCGCTTCCTTATCCGCCAGTTGATCTGGCATCTCGGACTTCCCTAGCCGCGTGGCCGGCTGGGAATGCGGTGCGTCGGGGTGGCGGTCTTCCGGCCGAGGCGCGGCGTGCGGCGCCGAGTCGGCCGTCGCGCCGCTGCTCCCATGGGTGAAGTGGCGCGGCTCGACGGCGCGGCGGGACGGTCTCGGCATGGCCATGATGGCGCTCCTGCAACAATGCACTCCTGGAGCTAACGGGGCTTCTGCGGCGAGGTTCCGCCGCCCGGCGCGCGATCGCGGCGGCGCCGCGCCGTTACGGCCCTACGACGACAACCGGCGAGGCTTGCGCCCCGCCGGTTGCAGCCGTCAGTGCATGCCCCCGCCCGCCGACTGGCGCAGCCGGGGATCGAAGGCTAGTGGCGGAGCTTGATCACCAGGCCGGACGGGCCGAGCGACAGCTTCAGCCCCGAAGAGCTCGACTGGGCGCGGATTTCGACGCCGTTGCCGTTGGTCATGTCGAGGATGCCGGCCCCGCCGCTGCCCGCCGTCGCCGAAGCGTCGACCGCCGCATAGGTGCCTTCGATGTCTTCGACGTGGTGCAGGTGGAAGACGTCGCCCGACAGGTCGAAGCTGTTGACCCCGATGGCCCCGACCGAAAGGCCGCTGACCTGCAGTCGGTAGGTATGGCCGTGGAAGTGCAGCTTGCCGTCGCCGCCGCCTCCACCGACGATGAAGGCCACCGACGAGCCGTGCAAGGTGATGGTTGCGTCGGGTTCCGCATGAGCGAATGCCGGCGCGCTGAGCGCGGCGACGGCGAGAACGGCGGCGGCGGCGCGAGCGCCAGCAAACCTGAACATGATTATGAATCTCCAGCAGTGTCCCTGGAGCACAACTAAGCTAGGCCACAATGGGTTGCAACGCGTCAGCGACCCTTGTTCGCCGACGACCGGAGTCAGCCGCCCGTCACCGACACGGTCGAGCCGGCGCCATAGGCGGCCAGGAAGATGTCCACGCCCTCGGCGACGATCGCCCGGGCATCCGGAGATGACGGCGATCTGTCGACGCCCCACATGCGGCGGCTGTGCAGGTCGGAGAGGAACAGGTCCTTCAGCCGTCGCGCCGCGCCGATCGGATCGCAGGTTCTTAGGTGACCCTGACGCATCAGCCCGGACAGGTATTCGCCGAGGCGCAGTTCGCCCTTGTGCGGCCCGGTCTCGAAAAAGATCCAGCCGAGTTCCGGGAACCGCCCGGCCTCCGCGACCACCAGCCGGTGGATCGCCACCACCTCGTCGCTGAGCAGGAAGTGGATGTAGGCGTTGCCCAGCTCGATCAGCGCGCCGCGCAGATCGTCCTCGACCGCCGGCAGGTGATCGAACAGGGCGTCGGCCTGGCTCTGGCACGCGTCGGCCATGAAGGCGCCGAACAGCTCCTCCTTCGAGCGGAAGTAGTTGTAGAGCGTGCCCTTGGAGCCGCCGAGCCGTTCGGCGATCGCCGACATCGACGCGGCCGCGTAGCCCTCCTTCAGGAAGATCTCCCGGGCCACCTCGAGGATCGCCCGGCGACGGCGGTCGCTGCGGGCGCTTTCGCCGCTCGGGACTGTCGCTGCTGTCATTTTCTGACCATACCGTACGGTTTGTAGCTTGACGCCCGGTTGAACCGGGAGCAAGGGAAAGTAGACCGTACGGTACGGTCAGATCAAGCATAACCGACATCGCCCATGAGTGACATTCCGTCCCGCCTCCCCAGTTGGCCGCGCCGCCGCGCTGGCGCGCTGCTGGCCGCCGCGTCGATGCTGGTCATCGCCGGCTGCGCCGCCATTCCCGACCTCGGCAAGCGTCCACAGCTGGCGACCCCATCGCAGTTCGCCGTCGACCGCAGCTTCGCCGCCCCGGCCGCTGACTGGCCGACCGACCGCTGGTGGGACGCCTATGGAGATGCGCAGCTGTCGGCCCTGATCGACGAGGCGCTGAAGAATTCGCCGACCCTCGCCCAGGCGGAGGCGCGGTTGCGCTCGGCCCAGGCTCAGGCAGAACAGGCCCGGGCCGCCACCCTGCCGTCCCTGGCCGCCAACGCCCAGGTCACCGAGACCGAGCAGAGCCGGGAGAGCGGCTTTCCGCCTTTCATCCAGGAACTGCTGCCGCAGGGCTACCAGAGCAATGGCCGAGTGACCCTGGACGCCAGCTACGATCTCGACCTGTTCGGCCGCAACCGCGCAGCCCTGGCCGCCGCCGTCTCCGACGCCGCCGCCGCCGAGGCTGACGCCGCCCAGGCGCGGCTCACCCTCTCCACCGCCGTCGCCCAGGCCTACGGGGACCTTGCCCGGCTGGACGCGGAGCGCGACGCCGCCGCGCAGACGGTGGAAAACCGCCTGCAGACCAGCCAGCTGGTCGCCGAGCGCGTGAAGAACGGCCTCGACACTCAAGGTGAGCTGAAACAGGCGCTGGCCAATGACCCCGCGTCCAAGGCCGACGTCGAGGCGCTCGACGAGCAGATACTGATCACTCGCCACCTGATCGCCGCGCTGTTGGGCGAGGGGCCGGACCGCGGTCTGCAGATCACCGCGCCGACCCTGAATGGGGTCAAGCCCCTCGGCCTGCCGGCCAATCTCGCCGCCGACCTGATCGGGCGCCGGCCGGACATCGTCGCCGCCCGACTGCGCGCCCAGGCGGAAGCCAAGCGGATCGACGCCGCCAAGGCGGCCTTCTATCCGGACGTCAATCTGGTCGGCTACATCGGCCAGCAGTCGCTGCCGCTCACGGCGCTGGCCAATCCGGCGGCGGCGATCGGCTCGATCGGGCCGGCGATCAGCCTGCCGATCTTCGAGGGCGGCCGGCTGCAGGGCGCCTATCGTGGCGCCCGGGCCGACTACGACGCCTCGGTCGACGCCTATGACCAGACCCTGACCCAGGCGCTGCAGGATGTCGCCGACTCCGCCGCCAGCGTGCAGTCCGCCGCCTTGCAGCTGGACGAGCGGCGCCAGGCCCTCGCCGCGGGCGAAGCCGCCTACAATGTCGCCCGCCTGCGCTATCAGGGCGGCCTTTCGCCTTACGTCTCCGTGCTCACCGCCGAGGACGCCGTCATCGCCGAGCGCCGCGCCGCCGCCGACGCCCAGGCCCGCGCTTTCACCCTCGACATCGCCCTGGTCCGCGCCCTTGGCGGCGGCTTCGGCGGCGCCTGACCTTGCCTCCGGATACGCTTCCCATGGACGCTCGCACCCCCACCGACATCGCCCGGCCGGCCGTGGCCGATATCCCGCCGATCGCCAAGCCGCCGTCGCGCCGCCGGCAGCTGTTCACCCTGCTGGGCGTCGGCCTTTTGATCATCGCCCTGGTGGTGCTCGCCTGGTGGCTGCTGGTCGCCAGCCACCACATCGGCACCGACGACGCCTATGTTACCGCCGACGTCGCCGACGTGACCCCGCAGGTCAGCGGTGAGATCGTCGCCGCCCCGGTCAGCGATACCGATCTGGTCCGCCAGGGCCAGGTGCTGGTGCAGCTCGATCCCACCGACTACCGGCTTGCGCTGGCCCAGGACGAGGCGGCGCTGGATCAGGCCCAGCGCCAGGTGCGCGGCTATTTCGCCAACGATACCGCCCAGGCGGCCACCACCGCCGCCCGGGACGCCGATGTCGCCCACGCCCGGGCCACGCTGCAGAGCGCCCAGTCCGACTTGGACCGGGCGCAGACGGACCTCGGCCGCCGCCAGGCGCTGGTCTCCTCCGGCGCGGTCTCCGGCGACGAGCTGACCGCCGCCCAGAACAAGTTCGACCAGGCCAAGGCCGCCCTCGACGGCGCCCGCGCGGCGCTGGCCCAGGCGGGGGCCAACCGCAGCGCCGCCGCCGGCCAGCAGTTGGCCGCCAATGTGCTGGTCGCCGGCGCCGGCGTCGACGACAACCCGCAGGTGGCGCTGGCCCGGGCCAAGGTCGATCAAGCCAAGCTCGACCTCGACCGCACCACCATCCGCGCGCCGATCGACGGGATCGTCGCCAAGAACACCACCGAGGTCGGCCAGCAGGTCGCCGCCGGGGCGCCGCTGATGACCGTGGTGCCGATCCAGTCGGCCTATGTGAACGCCAACTTCAAGGAAGTGCAGCTGCGCCATGTGCACCTGGGCCAGCCGGTGATCCTGACCAGCGACCTCTACGGCGGCGGCCTGAAGTTCCACGGGCGAGTGGCCGGCGTCGCCGGCGGCACCGGCGCGGCCTTCGCGGTGATTCCGGCTCAGAACGCCACCGGCAACTGGATCAAGGTGGTCCAGCGCCTGCCGGTGCGCATCGCCCTCGATCCCGCCGAACTGGCCAAGCATCCGCTCAGGGTCGGCCTCTCCATGAACGTCGACATCGATACCTCGCGCTAGCCCGATGGCCGCAGCCGCCTACGCCTCCGACCGCGCCGATCCGGCCCCGTTGCAGGGCAGCGCGCTGGCGCTCGCCGGCTTCCTGCTGGCGGTGGGCAATTTCATGGTCGTGCTCGACATGACCATCGCCAACGTCTCGGTGCCCAACATCGCCGGTGGCCTGGCGGTCTCGCCCAGCCAGGGCACCTGGGTGATCACCTCCTATTCGGTGGCCGAGGCGATCGTGGTGCCGCTGACCGGCTGGCTGGCCCAGCGGTTCGGGGCGGTGCGGGTGTTCGTGGTCGGCATGATCGGCTTCGGCATCTGCTCGGCGCTCTGCGGCCTCGCCCCATCGCTGGGGTTCCTGGTGCTGTTCCGGGTGATGCAGGGCCTCTGTGGCGGGCCGATCATGCCGATGTCGCAGACGCTGATGATGCGCATCTTCCCGCTGAAACAGCGCGGCCAGGCGCTGGGCCTGTGGTCGATGACCACCGTGGTCGCCCCGATCGCCGGTCCGATCCTGGGCGGCACGCTTTGCGACAACATCGGCTGGCCGTGGATCTTCTACATCAACGTGCCGGTGGCGATGGTCTGCGGCTTCTTCGCCTGGCGGATGCTGTCGCGCCACGATACGCCGACCGAGAAGAAGCCGATCGACCTGGTGGGCCTCGGCCTGCTGATCACCTTCGTCGGCGCGCTGCAGATCATGCTCGACAAGGGCAAGGAGCTGGACTGGTTCGGCTCGCCGGTGATCGTCGCCCTGGCGGTGGTGGCGGCGGTGGGTTTCGCCTGCTTCCTGATCTGGGAGTTGACCGACAAGAACCCGATCGTGAACCTCAGGGTCTTCCGACACCGGGGCTTCACCGCCTCGGTGATCACCATCAGCCTGACCTTTGGGGCGTTCTTCTCCAGCATCGTGCTGGTGCCGCTGTGGCTGCAGACCAACATGGGCTACACGGCCACCTGGACCGGCTACACCACCGCCTTCGGCGGCGTGCTGGCAGTGGTGATGTCGCCGATCGTACCCAGGCTCATGGGCCGCTTCGATGCCCGCGCTCTGGTCAGTTTCGGGGTGCTTTGGCTGGGCGGAGTCTCATTGATCCGCACCGGCCTCAACAGCGACGCCAACTATTGGGCCATCGCCCTGCCGTTCCTGGCCCAGGGCCTGGCGATGCCGTTCTTCTTCATCCCCACCAGCCAGCTGGCGCTGACCTCCGTGCTGCCCGAGGAGACCGCCTCGGCCGCGGGGCTCTCCAACTTCATGCGCACCCTCTCAGCCGCTTTCGGCACCTCGATCATCACCACGGCGTGGGAAAACGCCTCCACCCGCAACCACGTAACCTTCGCCGGCGCCCTCAACGACCCCACCGGCGTCACTCACACTCTGACAGGCTTCGGCCTCTCGCCGGCCCAGGCCCTCAGCCAGCTCGACGGTCTCACCCAGAGCCAGGCGGTGATGACCGCCACCGACCAGATGTTCATGTACACGACCGTGGCCTTCGTGGTCGCCGCCGCCGTGGTCTGGATCTCGCCGAAACCGCGGATCGTGGGCGGGGCGATGACGGGCGGTGGGGGGCATTAGGGGCCCGGGATCGGCGGAGAGAGATTGCCGATCAAGCTACCCAAGTGACCGATTCAACGGTCAGGATTTCGGCGCTCGATCTGGAACCGCGTTGCTGCAATCGGGGCCCGTCGAAGGCGGCCGGGATCGGTGTTGGCCGCCTGGCGGCCTCGGACGCGGACGCCCGAAGTGGCGTTTCGCCGTGCCGGAGTGCCTGAGTTGCGCACGATGAACTTCCTACAGGATGCTCAAGCGGACAGGGCGCCCGTCGGGCGCTGCATAGCTTAGCTATAAGAAACGCCGTTGCTAAGCTTGATAATACTGGTCGGCTCGGCGCGACTAGACGCATCAATTGAGAAATATTCTGTAGAGCATGCATCCAAACCCTACTTACGAACGTACTGCGACTGTAGCGCCATGGGGCGGCTGCGAATTTGGGCGCGCGGGTTCGCCAGGGGTCATTCATGTCTTTTTTCAATTCGCCGAGGCGGACGCGGCTACTTGCGACATCATCAATGACGCTGGGCCTGGGTTTGGCGGTCTTGATGCCATCCCTGGCGCTGGCCACCAGCGAGTGTGGCACAGGCTCCACCGTCGTCTGCACCACGGCAGGAAATCCCTATCCCAATGGGATCTTCTACATTCCAAGCGCCGATCAGACGATCGACCTCAACAGCGGTGTCGTCGTCTCCACCGGCGGCAGTCTGAATCCGGGGATCTTCGTCCTGCAGACCAGCCCAACGGGCATCGTCACCATCAGCGGCCCGACCAATGTGTCGATCACCACCACCGATAGCGGCGCCTTCGGCGTGCTCGCCGCCTCCAACGCCGGGGCGATCACCATCAATATCGACAGCGTCAACACCAGCGGCGATAGCGCCACCGGCATCGACGGCTCGTCGGCCACCGGCACGGTGAACATCACCGCCAACCATATCGTCACCTCCGGCGCCAATGCCGAAGGGGTCAACGCCGACACCAACGCCGGCGCGATCACCGTCAACACCACCAACGTCAGCACCACCGGCAATGGGTCGAACGGCCTGGACGCCCACTCCGACACGAAGGCGGTGACGGTGACCTCCGGCGCCATCACCACCACCGGCTCATCGGCGGCCGGCATCCTGGCTTCCAGCGGCTTTGGCCCGGTAAACGTCACCAGCACCACCATCAACACCGGGGGCGCCGGCTCCACGGGCATCGACGCCAGCAGCGGAACCGGCCTGGCCTCTGTGACCAGCACGTCGATCATCACCACTGGCGCGGGCGCCAATGGCATAGTCATCAACCCCAATCGCCAGGGCTCTGGCCTGATCAACAGCGGCACGGTCAGCGCCACGGGCGCGGGCAGCATCGGCATCCAGGTGTTCGGTTCGGGTAACGAGACGATCAACAGCGGCGCCGTCACCGCCGATTCCACCGGCATCGCCGCCACCACCCTGCCTCTGTTCAGTTTCGGCCCGCCGACCAACATCGGCGTGATCGCGATCACCACCACCGGCAATATCGGCTCCAAGACCGGCGCGGCGATCGACGCCACCTCCGGTCCGGGCTCGATCATCGTGACCACCGGGGCGGGCACGACCTTGTCGGCCGCCACCTACGGCATTCACGCCGTCTCGTCCGGCATCGGCGACGGCGGAACCGACGGGCTCAGCGACGGCAATGTCACCGTGGTCGACAACGCCGGCATCGGCGCGTCCGGCGCGCGGGTTTCCGCCAACGCCATCGACGCGGCGGTGACCAACGCCACGAGCGCCGGCAAGGTCAGCGTCACCCTCGGCTCCGGCGCTGCCCTCTTTTCCACCCAGCAGGGCGTCCTCGCCACCAATGCCGGGACCGGAACGGGCGCCTTCACCGACGCCGGCGTGAGCGTCAGCGGCGCCGCCACCAGCAGCATCGACGCCAACGGCGGCTTCAACGGCATCGAGGCCACCATCACCAACGCTGCCAACAAGAACGGTGTCGTGGTCAACGAGCTCGGCGACATCGCCAACCTCACCGGCAGCGGCGACGGCATCCGTGCAAGCACCACGGGGCTTGGCGGCGTAACCGTCACCACCGGGGTCGGCCACACGATCGCCGGGGGCGACGACGCCATCCAGGCCGACATCAGCAATGCCGCCGATACTCAAGCGATCAACGTCGCCGTCAACGGCGCGCTCAACCCCAACGCCGCCAGCGGAGTGGGGTTTGGGGTCTTCTCAACCAACGCCGGGACCGGCGGCACATCGATCACTATCGCCAGCACGGGATCGGTGAGCGGGCGGGCGGCTCGTGGGATCGACGCCAGCGTCACTGGGACCGGCGGCGCGCTGACTGTCGTCAACAATGGCGCGATCGGCTCGGCGACAACCTCGGTCCTGGTTGACGGCATCGACGCCACCATCGGCAACCCCGCCAACGCCGCGGCCCTGTCGGTCTCGGGAACCGGTTCGATTTTCGCCACCGGCGTCGGCATCGACGCGACCAACGCCGGCCTGGGCGCCAGTTCGATCACCAGCGGCGCGATCACCTCCGGCGACGATGGGGTGAACCTCACCAGCGTCGGCGCCTACACCGTCACCGCCAATGGCCCGATCACCTCCGGCGCCAACGCCATCCAGACCAACGGGACGAACGGCGGCGCGATCACCATCGGCTCGGGCGTCATCGTACGGGGCCTTGGGACGAGCGCCACCACCGCGGTGATCGACATCACCGCGCCCGTCGGCAAGACCAACACCATCACCAACAACGGCATCATCCGCTCCACCAACGCCACGTTGGCGGGGGCGGCCGGCGACCTGGCCATCCACGCCACGGGCGGCTCGGTGGTGTTCAACAATGCCGGACGCCTCGACGGCCGGATGGACTTCTCCGGCCTCGGCGTCGGCAGCAACGTGACGGTGAACAATACCAGCGCCAGCTCGATCCACACCACAGGAACCACGACCTTCAGCGCCGGCAACGACACCTTCAACAACACCGCCTCCGGCCTCCTGGCCACGAGCGGCGCCACGACCTTCGACTTCGGCGCCGACACCGGCGTCGCGCCGCGCGACGTGTTCAACAATGCCGGCACGGTGGTCGTCGGCGAGACGGCCGGCCCCTCCACTTTCACCCTCGCCGGCCTTGAGACCTTCAACAATTCCGGCCTCATCGTGCTGGGCAGCACCAACGGCGGCGCCACCTCGGACGGCGAGACCAACGACCGGATCGTGATGACCGGAACGGGCGGTGGCACGGCCTTCGTCGGGACCGGCGCCAGCACCCTGGCCCTCGACGCCAACCTCGGCGTCGCGACTCAGACCAACTGTTCGGCCGCCGTGGTCGCCGACTGCCTCAGCCTGCCCGGCGGCACGGTGAGCGGCCTCACCAAGCTCAGGATCAACGACACCAACACCGGACCTGGCGGCCTCAACACCACCGGGATCGTCCTGGTGGATGCGCCGGGCGGCTCGATCGCCGCCGGTTCACTGGTGATCGACCCGACCAGCGCCCGCTACACGACCCGCGCCGGGATCGGGGCGATCGACACGGGCCTCTTCTTCTACCGGCTGGTCCCCATAGGTACGACCCAGGAAGCCCTCGTGAGCGCCCCGGACAGCGAGGCCTTCGAGTTCGTCGAATTGGGCCAGGCCGTCACGGACGTCTGGTACACGACCACCGGGACCTGGTTCGACCGCGAGGCCGACCTTCGCGACGGGGTCGAGGTGCTCAACCCCAGCGGCGGACACGCCGGGGTGTGGCTGAAGTCGGTGGGAGACTGGAGCCAACGACGCCTCACTCAGAGCACCACCTCCCTGGGCACGACCTTCACCTTCGATACGAGCTACGACCAGAACACCGCCGCGATCATCGGCGGCCTGGATCTGCTGAACGGCAGCTCCGGCAGCCGCGCCTGGGTGCTGGGGGTCGACGGCGGCTATGTGGATTCCAACGTCAACTTCCGCGCCTCGCCCACCCGGGTCGACATGACCGGCGGCGTCTATGGCGTCTATGCCTCGGCGATCGACGGTCCCTGGTATCTGGACGCCAACTTCCAGGGAGACAGTCTGCGGCTGAACGACTCTATCCCCACATTGGACAGCGCGCCCGGCACGGCTTTCCACACACAGGGAAACGCCCAGTCCCTGGGCGTCCAGACCGAGTCCGGCTGGCGGTTCGGAATGGGCGGTATTTCGCTCGAGCCCTTCAGCAGCCTCTCCTACGTCAGCACGCGGTTCAGCGGCATGCCGTTGCCGGGCGGATCGGTGCGGCTGGCCAATGACGAAAGCTTCCGGGGCAGCCTGGGCGTGCGGGTCTCCTCGACGATCCAGATGGGCGGCTATGAGATCAAGCCGACCATCTACGGGCGCGCCTGGGACGAATGGATGGGCCGGGACAACAGCGAGCTGATCAATCCTGGCTCGCCGGTCTTCGCCTCCGATCGCTTCCGCGGCGTGTTCGGCGAGGCGGGCGGCCAGTTGGCCCTGTTCAGCAAGGGCGGCCTCTCCGCCTTCGTCGACGCCTCCTACAAGTGGAAGAACGACTATACCGACTACCGGGCCACGGTGGGCGCGCGCTACCAGTTCTAGGTGGGCGCGTTAGGTCCGACGGTTCCGAGGCTTTGCCGGCGAAGCCTGCGGTGAGGGAATTGTTCGCCAGAACCGGTGGCGGAGAGGGAGTCCGTTTTAGGGGCTCCCGGAATGACCCGGATAGCGCCGGAATAATCAACACAACCCATTGAAAAGGAATGATTTTCCCTTTTCCGATCACCGGTTTCAACCGATAATAGCCGCCTCGTACCGGTCGCCTAACCGGGGGTTGAATCGGGGTTTCCAATGGCTTTGACGGTGAAGCGGATCGAGAAGCTAATTTCGCGGGGCCGCTACCGCGATGAACACGGCCTCTACCTCCAGGTAATGTCGAAGACGAACCGGTCCTGGCTCCTTCGCTACGAGCGCGGCGGGAAGGAGCACTGGCTTGGCCTCGGCGCGCTGCATACGTTCGATCTCGATGATGCCCGCGAACGCGCCCGCCAAGCGCGGAAGCTCCTCGCCGACGGGATCGATCCGCTAGAGGTGAAAAGAGCCGAGCGCGCGACGAAAGCGCTGAAGGAGGATCGGTCGATGACCTTCAAAGAAGCGGCCCAGCAGTATTTCAAGGGGCACGAGCGGTCTTGGCGCAACGCGAAGCACCGGGCTCAGTTTCTATCGACGCTGGAGGCCTACGCCTATCCGAAGATCGGGGCCCTGCCGGTGGCCGAGATCACCACCCCGTTAGTCCTGAAAGCCATCGAGCCGATCTGGCAGGAAAAGACCGAGACGGCTAGCCGGGTCCGCGGCCGGATCGAAAGGGTTTTGGACTGGGCGACGGTCCGGGGCTACCGGGCCGGGGACAATCCCGCGCGCTGGCGCGGCCACCTAGATCAAGTGCTGCCCGGGCGCGGGAAGATCGCGAAGGTGCGGAACCATCCCCGGCTGCCTTACGGTGATCTGCCGTCGTTCATGACCGAACTAGCCGTGCGCGTCGGGATCGCCGCCCGCGCCCTGGAGTTCTCGATCCTAACCGCCGCGCGGACGGGTGAGGTAACTGGGGCAAGGTGGACCGAGATCGATCTCGACAATGCCACCTGGAATATCCCCCAGGAACGGATGAAGGCTGCCCGCGAACACCGCGTCCCACTTAGCGGCCGCGCGGTCGCGATCCTGAACCGCAGAGCATGAAGTTCACCCGCCTCGCTTAGACGGGACCATAGTTCCGCTCGGCCTCGGGCGGAGGGCTGCGCGTATCGAAAACGCTTCGCTAATAGCCTGATTTCATTGGCAATAATCGCGCGGGCTGTCGCGGCCTCACCACGCTGCGAGTCGGGGGCCGAACCGGGGGTCGCGATCAGCGTTTCAAGTATTAGTCAATATATTCAACGGGTAGTGGCGGAGAGGGAGGGATTCGAACCCCCGATACCCTTGCGAGTACTCCGCATTTCGAGTGCGGTGCATTCAACCACTCTGCCACCTCTCCAGATGCGCCCTTGAGTGAGGGCGCGATAACTAGCGATGGTGGCGGGGGTCCGCAAGGCGCTCCCTGAGGGTGCGGCGCGGTGCGGCGGCCGGTGTTGGCGAGGCGCCGGGGCTTGGCCGGGCCCCGATGAGCGTTGCTCGGGTATTTCCGGCTTGCCAGCGCGGATGGGCTGCCGTTTAAGTGCGCCGGTCGGAGACCTCCCGTCTCGCGGCCGAATTCTCGCGCCCAAAACGGAATGTCGCAATGAGTGCGAACATCTTTATCAGTTTCGCCGGCCAGGATCTGAAGGTCGCGTTCACGCTGTGCAAGGCGTTGGAGAGCCGCGGCTTCAAGTGCTGGATATCCAGCCGCGACATCCTGCCGGGCGAGAACTTCCAGGTGGCCATCGTGCGGGCGATCCGCACGGCGAAGATGATGCTGCTGGTGTTCACCGGCAACTCGAACAACTCCGAGGAGATGACCAAGGAGCTGGCCCTGGCCAGCCAGCACAAGCTGATCGTCGTGCCGCTGCGCATCGAGGATGTCGCGCCCAACGACGCCTTCGCCTACGAATTCGCCACCCGGCAGTGGATCGATTTCTTCGCCGACTGGGAAACCGCCATCAACCAACTGGCCGAGCGGATCGCCCAGGCGATCCCGATCGAGGCCGAGGTCGCGCCGGTGGCCGCAGCCGTGGTCGCCGAGCCGCTGCCGCCGCCCAATCCGCACATCGAACCGGTGGAGATCCCGCCGGCGGCCTTGGAGCCCGCGCCGGTCGCCCCGGCCCCGGTCGTCGCCGCGCCGCCGCCGGTCAAGGAAGCGGTGGCCGTGGCCACCATCGAGCGCGCGCCTGAGCTGAAGCAGCCCGATCCGAAGCCCGCCGCGCCCGAACCGGTGAAAGCCGCGCCGGCCGCCGCGCCAGCGGCCAAGGCCGCAACGCCCGCGCCAGCCAAGCCGGTTCCGCCGGTCGCCAAGGCCCCGGCCGCCAAGGCGCCTGTCGCGCCGGGCGAGAAGAAGAAGGGCGCGCCGATCGGTCTTTTCGTCGGCATCGGCGTGGTGGTGGCGGCGATCGTCGCGGCCGCCGTGGTGCTGCCGGGGATGTTGGCCAACAAGCCGTCAGCGGCCAAGCCGGCCGCCGTGGTCGCCACGGCTCCGGCGACGCCCGCGACACCGGCGGTCTCGGCGCCGCCGGTCGCCGCCCCCGCCGCCGCGCCGGCCGGGGTGGTCGCGCAACCGGCCAGCCCGGACAGCAACGCACTGGCCGCCGCCGGCGGCAACACCCTGGCCGATCCCAACGCGCCGGCGAAGCCACGTCACGTCCGCCCGAAGGCGGCGGTCGCGTCGCACGCAAACACGGAAGTGCCCTTCTAGCCGGCGCTCAGGCGTCGCCGCGGGTCGCCGTCTGGGTCTGGCGGACGTAGACCCGGTCGTATTCCTTCACCTCGTCGGTCAGGTCGTCGTAGCCGACCAGCGACTGGTGCAGCCGCCGCGCCTCGTTCT
>Ga0302279_10002155_pt1 | contig 26651 bp, 21 predicted proteins | sample III_Bog_N3_3_FD_194541 | JGI IMG/M metagenome (GOLD analysis project Ga0302279, IMG submission 194541) | Peat permafrost microbial communities from Stordalen Mire near Abisko, Sweden - III_Bog_N3_3 | ecosystem: Environmental > Terrestrial > Soil > Wetlands > Peat | place: Sweden: Abisko... | reverse complement strand
GCCCGCTCGTGTGCGTCGACCTCGTGTGCGTGGCCAAGGGCACGACGCCCAGCATGGATGCCAGCACGGGCGGGGACACCTCCGCCGCCAGCAAGGACACCGGCGCGCCCGGGGACTCCACGACCGTCCCCCCCGGCGATACCGGGACGACCGGCGTAGACAGCGGCCAACCGGGAGACGGCAGCAGCGTGACCGACACCGGCACGATCGTCGACACCGGGACCGCGCCCCCTCCGCCTGCGCCGGACGCTGGATCGGGCACGGGCGGTAGCTCGCTGCTCGGCCAGGCGTGCAACTCGACCTCCAACTGCAACACGGGCCTCGTGTGCGAGCCGCGCCCAGGGGCGGCCGCCGGCGGCATATGCGACCTCGCGTCGTACGGAATCACGCCCACGGGCATGACGTGTACCGGGCAGTGCAGCACGGCGGCGGATTGCTGCGAGCTGCCCGTGGGCATCTCGCTCCGCGCCCCCAACAACGTCTCCTACAACATTCACCAGTGCGAGGACATCCTCCAGAACATCCTCGGCGGGTCGGCGACGGTCTGCGCGAACCAGCCGGCTCCGGGCTCGGCGACCGGGATCGGTTGCTTCTATTACAACACCTATTGCAACTGCGGACCCAACACGTGGTCGTGCACGGCCAACGAGTGCACGTACACCGAGGCCTGCAACCTGAACCAGGCCAACCAGTTCGGCGGCTGCGCGACGCAGACGCGCACCGGGGCTCCTCTCGTGAGCACGTGCGACACGACCGCCAACGTCTGCCAGCTCGTCACGACCGGCTGCGCGACCGACTCCGACTGCACGGACGGCGTGGCCGTCGCCGACACCGCGGGCGCGACGTGCCGCGGAGGCGACTGCACCTGCTACAACCAGGGCTGTTACCTGAAGTGCGCGCAGGACCTCGACTGCCAGCAGGGCTACTCCTGCGACACGACCACCAAGCTGTGCGAGACGGCGGCCGCGTGCTCCACGAACGGCGAGTGCGCGGTCAAGCTCACCAACGTGGACGCCGTGTGCAACGGCGGCGCGTGCCAGCTGCCGTGCATGTCGGACCACGACTGCAGCCCCTCGGGCGCGGTGCCCGTCCTCGGCGCCTTCAACGGCACGGTGTGCGGCGCGGGCAACGTCTGCGTGCCCGTCGGCTGCACGTCCAACAGCGATTGCCCGGCCCCGTCCAACGGTGTCCAGGAGCTCTGCGTGACGCCCCCCGCGGGCGGCAGCAGCACGGGCGCCGTGCACTCCGCCCTCACCAACTGAGCTGAGCTACAGCGCGACGGCCGGGTCCCTCGGAAGGCCGAGCAAGAGGGCCCGGGCTTCGCCGACGAGGAAGATCGATCCGGCGACGACGACGAGCCCGTCCGCGCCCACGGCGGCGCGGGCTCGGGCGAGCGCGCCCCCCACCGTCGCCACCTCCTCGCCGGGCGCCAGCGCGTCGAGGTCGGACGGGGAGGTCGGCGTGCGGCCCTGGGGGCGCACGTAGAAGCGGTGCGCCGCGTGGGGAGCGATGGCGCTCGCCATCGCGCGCCAGTCCTTGTCTGCGAGCGTGCCGAAGACGAGCGCCGTCCGCTCGGGTCGAGCCCCGATCGCGTCCAGATGCCGGGTGAGGGTGCGGATCCCGTCCGGGTTGTGCGCCGCGTCGAGCAGCACGGGCCCTCCATCGGCCTCGAGCGTCTCCAGGCGCCCCGGCCAGCGGACCGTGGCGATGCCACGGGCCCGGGCCTCGCGGGAGGCGCCGAGGCGTTCGCCCAGGAGGTCGGCGATGCCGGCGTTGTCCCGCTGGTGCTCCCCAGCGAGGCCGATGGGCAGGTCGCCGCGCGCGGGGGCCCGCGTCGTCCGCGCGCCGTTCGCGTGGGCGACCTGGGCGATGGCCGCGAGCGCCTCTCCCTCGATGGGGCCGAGGACGATGTCCATGCCGGGCTTTGCGATGCCGGCTTTCTCGCGGGCGATCTCGGCGAGCGTGCCCCCGAGCTTGTCCATGTGGTCGAACGCGATGCGCGTGATGGCGGCGGCGCGCGGCGCGGGCAGGACGTTCGTAGCGTCGAGCCGACCGCCGATGCCGACCTCGATGACGGCGACGTCCACCTTCGCCTCGCGGAACGCCACGAAGGCGGCGAGCGTCGCCGTCTCGAAGAAGCTGAGGTCAGGCGCGCCCGACAGCACGCGGTTCAAGAGGCGCGCGAGCGCCGCGTCCTCGATGGGCTCGCCGTCGATCCGTATGCGCTCGGCGAACCGGCAGAGGTGCGGCGACGTGTAGAGCCCCGTACGGAGCCCCTGGGCCCTGGCGATCGACTCGACCATCGCCGAGACCGACCCCTTGCCGTTCGTGCCCGCGACGTGCACGGCCTCGAACGCGCGCTCGGGGTGGTCGAACGCGGCGCACGCGTGCTCCATCGCCTCGAGCCCCAGGCGCATCCCGAGGGGGATCCGCCGGTAGAGGTCCTGGAGCGCCGAGCCGAGGTCGGCCGCAGCATCGCTGGGAGCCGCCCCACCGGGCGGAGCGAGCGTCACGGCTGTGCCAGCGTACTCGGCCGTGGCGCCAGGTGGGCGATGAGCCGCGAGAGCTCCGCCCGCATGTCGAGCCGGCTCACGATGCGGTCCACCATGCCGTGCGCCATCAGAAACTCGCTCCGCTGGAAGCCCTCCGGCAGCTTCTGGCGGATCGTCTGCTCGATGACCCGCGGGCCGGCGAAGCCGATCAGGGCCTTGGGCTCGGCGATGTTCACGTCGCCGAGGAAGGCGAAGCTCGCGGCGACACCGCCGGTCGTGGGGTGGAGGAGGATGCTGAAGAACGGAAGGCCCACCGCGCGGAGGCGCTCCAGGGCGGCGACGGTCTTCGCCATCTGCATGAGGCTCAGGATTCCCTCCTGCATGCGCGCGCCGCCCGAGGCCTGGAGGAGCACGACGGGGAGGCGTGCGTCGGTCGCGCGCTCGAAGAGCCGGGTGATCTTCTCGCCGACGACCGACCCCATCGAGCCGCCCATGAAGGCGAAGAGGAAGGCCCCGTAGGCAATCGGCTTGTCGTCGATGCTGGCGCGGCCGATCTCGATGGCCTCCTTGGCGCGCGAGCTCTTCTGCGCGGACAGAATGCGCTCGGTGTAGGGCTTTCCGTCCTCGAAGTGCAGGGGGTCGGCCGGGCCGAGGTGGGCGTCCCACTCCTCGAGCTTGCCGCCGTCGAGCAGGAGGTCGCGCCAGCGCGGTGTTGCCAGCTTGTGGTGGTGGCTGCACGCGGGGCAAACCTCGAAGCTCGCGTGGAGCGCCTCGGCGGTGAGCGTCTCGTTGCAGCCATCGCACTTGCGGAAGACCCCTTTGCCGAGCGAGCGCTTCTCGCTCGCGTCGAGGTCGGGGCTTTTCTTGTCGGGCCAGGAGGTCATGGAAGAGGGGGAAATGCTCTTAGCACTTCGCAAGTAGCGCACAAAGACGCGCGACTCAGCCCAGGCGGCGGGGGCCTCTCAGGGGCCGGGGGTACCGTGGACGCGGACCTCGCCGAGGAAGAAGTACTCGGAGGCCGTCTTCTGGACGCGGACGTACCGGGCCGTGACGGGCGGGCTGACGTCGCTCGCGAAGATGGCGCGGTGCGCGATGCCGGTGGCGTCGACCTGCCCGAGGACGGAGGAGGTGGCGAACGTGGGATCGTCGGAGGCGACGACCTCGTAGCTGCGGCGCGTCACGGGCTGATCGATCGCCCACCGGGAGACGACCTCGACCGCGTCGATGGCGAACTCCCCGCCGAGGTCGACCTGCCACCACGGCATGGCGTCCGCGGAGGTCGGCGACCAGCCGTCGAAGGCGTTGCCGTCGTTGCCGGCGCTGGCAGGGTGCCCCGTGTCGTACGTCGACGACGCGGTGCTCGGCTTGCCCCCCGCGATCTCGGGCGAGCGGAGCGGCGATCCGGCGGCCGCAATGAGCGACGCGGCGGGCGCGAGGCTCGCCGCGAGGCTCGTGGGCGTGCTCACGGTGTTCGACGGGTCGATCGGCATCGGCGTGAGGAGCGTCGGATCGTTGGTGAAGCTCGAGGTGACCGAGTTGTTCGTGGCGATGGTCGGGTAGACCTGCACGTAGACCCAGTAGCTGCGCTCGGTGTCGGGCAGCGCGATGTCTGCCTTCGGATCGATGAGCACGACGTTGTTCGTGGCGCTCACGCCCTGGGTCCCGTTGTCGAGGTAGAGATCCCCGGTGGCCGCGGCCTGGTTCGTGACGACGTTGCCCGCGAGCGTCGTCCCGGGCTGCTGGCCGTTCAGGTAGATGCCCCCGCCGTCGAAGAGCCGCCGCATGTGGTGCGAGATGAGGTTCTGGTGAAAGTCGTTGCCCGTCGACGAGGAGGGTTGGGGGGTCCCGCCCCAGCCCCAGCCGGCCGAGATGCCCGTGTACGGCAGATCGAAGAGCTCGCTGTTCGCGACGGTCGTGTGCGTCGTGTAGCCGACGAAGATGCCGCAAGCGTCGTAGTACTCGGCCCCCGCGCGCGTCACGTAGGAGCCCGTGATGCTGTTGTCCTGGACGATGAGCGTGGGGTCCGAGACCGCGTAATCGCTCGGGTGGGTCACGTCGCCCACCATCACCGCCGACGAGGAGATGTCCTCGAACGTGCACGCCTCGACCTGGTTACCCTGCGCACCCACCTCGAACGCCAGCGCCGCTCCGCCCATGTGCTGGAACGTGCAGGACGTGAACGTGACCGCGTGCGTCGCGTGCATGGTCACGTTCGCGAGGGGCTTCTGGAGCGTCGCGGGCGAGCCACGCGTCGTGAAGCTGGCCTGGACCGGGGCGTAGCCGTCCGTCGTGCTCGGCGCGAGCCAGGTGCCGTAGGCGAAGGTGATGCCGTCAAAGGTGACGTCGTGCAGGGGGGCGGCAGGGTCTCCCGTGCCCGTGACGAGCGCCTCGAGGACGGGCAGCTCGACGTCCGCCGTCGTGAGGTCCTCCCCGGCGCGCGGGGCGTAGTAGAGGGTCGCGCCGGCTTCGTCGAGGAAGAACTCGCCCCCTTCGTCCAGCAGCTCGAGGGCGTTCTCGAGCCACTGCACGCTGTCGAACGTGTACCCGGCCTGCGCCTGGGAGACGCCCCAGCAGGGCTCGGCGACGACGACGCCCGCCGCGCTCACGTCGCTCACGGGGCAGCGGAACATCTTCCACTGGTCGAGGCCGACGATCTCGAGCCCGTCCCTGTCCGGCCAGCCGGCGACCGCGGGATCGCCGAGCGTGAAGCCGGTCGCGGTCTGCGTGTAGCCGGCCGGCGCGTCGGGACCTCGCGCGCGGGTGGCACGCTGGCCATTCACGTAGAGCTGCCGTGATGCCGTGCCCGCCGGGACGCTCGCGGCCCAGATCACTCCTCCGTCGACGGGGGCGAACCCCGACACGGAGGTCGCGCCGCTGAGGACGGGCGAGGCACCGGGCGCCGCCCGGTACGCGATCGCGTGCCCGTTCATGCCGGAGTTGGCGGCGGTGAGCGTGAACGTCTGCGTCAGCCGGTAGGTCCCGTCCCCGAGGAGCACGACCACGTCACCGTTCGTCACCGGCGCGAGCGTGGCCGCCTGGTCGCGCGCGGTCTCGAGCGCGCACGGGGCGACGCAGGAGCACGCGGTCCCCGTGCCGGCGGGCGAGACGTAGAGGGAGGCGGCCGAGCAAACCTGCGGGCCGGCGTCCGGGCTCGCGTCGGGGCCACCGCCGCCGTCCTCGCCCGTGGCTCCGGTGCTGTCCGCCGCCTGCCCGCTGTCCGAAGCGTCGGCGTCGACGTCCGCTCCGAGCGCCGCGTCCCCGGGGCTAGGCGCCGACGAGACGGCCTTCGTTCCCGTTCCGCACGCCGCGAGGCCGAGGACGAGGGCAGGCATGACCGCGCGCCGCAGCATGCTGGACCGCATGACCCACCTTGTCAGCTACGACCGCGAACGTCCAGGAGGCGCCGGCGAGACGGCGTCACGCAGGGCGCACGGCAGGGAAACCCGTCAGGGGAACCCGGCGTTGGCCCACGCCGTCACGGCGGCCATCGCCGTCGGGTCCATCCACGAGTTGTCCTCCGGCATGTTTCCGCCGTAGAGCGTCAGGCCGCGGCTGCTGCTTCCGTCGCCGTACGCGGCCTGCACGAGGCTCGAGTCGGTCGCCGAGTTTCCGTCGCTGTGGTGGTGGCAGCTCGGAGAGCAGTGGCCCGGCGTCTGCGCGGTCGTCCCCCCGGCGAAGTAGGTCGGGTAGAGATAGGCCCACGTCGCCGTGTTCGGCGCCGAGTCCTGCGTCGTCCCCGTGTCCTGCGGCGCGGTCCCCGTGTCGGCCGGTGGAACGCCCGTGTCGTCCGACGGTGCCGAGGAGTCATCGGACCCGGTCCCCGTATCGGACATCGTTACCGACGAGTCTCCCGACCCCGGCCCGGTGTCCACGCCGCTCGTCCCCGTGTCCCCCCCGGCGGCGCCGGTGTCCTGGCCGGACGTCCCGGTGTCCGGATAGTACGTCGCAGGCGGGTCGGAGGGGGAGCTACCGGAGCAGGCAGACAGGACGATGGCGACCGCCACGGTCGAAGGGAGGAGGATGTTCTTCACGTTGCCTCGGGGAACGGAGAGGGGGTCAAGCTCAGCGTTTTGCGCGACATTCGCACGAAGTCCAGGGTGCGAGCCGGGGAAACGTACTTCTCGTTGCCGGGTCAGCGGTCCGCGGATGCGTCGTCCCGCGTCCGCGACGATCGAATTGTCCGGTGTTCTTCGCCCAGGTCGTGATGACGCGCTCGATCTTTACGATGCAGCTGAATTCATCGGCGCCGGCTCACGGGAAGTCGCAGGTGACCTGAACCTCGTTCGGGCCTGGCGAGCTGACGACCTCGGTGCACGTGCAGGCGTTGCCGTTGGACTGCAGGCAGGCGCAGCTCGGGGTGGGCCCGCAGTCGGCCGGGAAGGGCAGACAGCTGTAGCTCGTGTCCGACCCGCCATCGGGCGGCGCGATGCCGCCGCTGGCGACCTGGCAATACGATGTCGTGGGGTCGCACAGAAGACTCGGCCCGCAAGGGACGGCTTCGCCATTGCCGCCGTCCTCGGGCGGGGGGGGCCCCCCAGCGTCGGCGCACGGCGGTGCCGGCGGGCATTGCCAGCCGTCGGAGGTGCAATCGGCGCCAACGACGATGCCGCACTCGCCGCAGAGCGGCTGCACCCCCGTGCACTCGCCGCCGCTTCCGCTGCCACTTCCGACCGACGTGCCGCTGCCGCTTCCGCTCCCGGTGTCGGTGCCGCTTCCGCTGCCGCTCCCGGTGTCGGTGCCGCTTCCGCTGCCGCTCCCGGTGTCCGTGCCACTTCCGCTTCCGCTCCCGGTGTCGGTGCCGCTTCCGCTGCCGCTCCCGACCGAAGTGCCGCTCCCCGATCCGCTGCCGGAGCCGGAGCCGTGGGTGTCACCGGAGACCTGGTCCGTGCGGCCGCCGCAGGCCGCAGACACGAGGGGGATGCAGAAGAGAAAGAGGACGCCCGGGATCGTGATGGTTCGCATGTCGCGTCCCTGAGCACGGCACGTGCCACGGCGCGCGTCGCCGCGTTTGTTCAAAAAGGCCGGGGAATCGCGCGCGGCGACTGAGCCAAGCTGCGCCGCCTGCGACTGCCCGATCTCTCGCGCGGCGCGGCCTTCCCTCAGGGACCGCAGACGCTCGGCAACGGACCGCCGCCGCAGATCTGCGGCAGCGTGCACGTGCCGCACTGGACGATCCCTCCGCAGCCGTCACCGTTCTCGCCGCAGTTGTAGCCCTGCTCCTCGCACGTGCGGGGCGTACACGACCCCGCGTCGGGGTAGCCGCACTGGCCGAAGACGCCGCCGCCGCCGCATGTGTCCATGCCGGTGCACGTCCCGCACATGACCTCGTTGCCGCACCCGTCGCCCGCGGGGCCGCACGTGATGTGCTGCTGCGCGCACGTCAGCGGGGTGCACGAGGTGGGCGCGGCGGGGACGCAGGAGGCCAGGTCGTAGAGCATGAACTCGAGCGCCTTCTCCTGGGACGTGAGCGGCTCCATGCTGCACTCGCTCGGGAAGGTCGTCCCGGAGGAGACTCCGCTGTCGAGCAGGTTGATGTTTCCGCTCACGTGGAAGTCGCTGTAGACGACGCGCCCGCACTGCTCCGACGGGGACTCGTTGACGGGGGTGAAGAAGGCGAGCTGCAGCGTCTGGCCGGGCGCGTAGATGAACTGCTGCGTCGGCGGGACGACGCTGTCGACGTCGTCGCGAATGTTGACGAGGTTGATCTCGTTCGGACCCGACAGGGCGCCCACCGTCTGGAGCCAGCTCGAGAAGTTCTGGCCCTCGACGAAGGAGGTGTCGATCGACGCCGTGACGTCGTTCGGGCCCATCTGCCCGGGGTTCCACGACGCCGTCTCGGAGAACGGCACGTCGTTGTAGAGGAACTCGTAGCTGTAGTGGGTCGCGAAGAGCCGTCCGCCCGCGCTCGTGTAGTCGACGAGGTTCTGCTGGTCGGACGGGAGCTCCGTCTCGGGCATGCCCTGGCAGGGGAGGACGACGATGTCGTAGCCGGCCAGCGCCTGCGGGTTGTCCCACAAAGTCTCGGCCTGCGGCGTATTCGGACCGAGGTCCGAGCCGTTGAAAACGTAAAACTGCACGCGTCCGTTGCCCGAGGGCAGCGTGAACTCCGAGATGTCGATCCCCATCTTCATGAGGACGCACTCCGTCGTGTCGGCCTCACCCGTCGCGATGGCGGTGAGCGGGATGTCACCCTCGGCCTGGGTACGGGGCAGGCGCGTTAGCTCGGTCGGGAGGGCGGTGGTCGTACAGGCGGGGACGCTCGGGATCGTGATCTGCCGTCGCCAGCGACCGAGCTGGATGACGAGCGGGATGTTGGCCCCCGTGGGCACGTTCTCGAGCGTGAAGGTCCCGTCCGGCGCCGACTGCGTTCCGACGAGCGGCTGGCCGGATACCTCGCCTCCGCACTGGTTGCACGCGACGCCGGCGACGAACGGGTCGACGGGCGCGTTCGGCACGTAGACGAAGGCGTTGTAGACGGGATCGGGGCTCCCGAACTGGGGCTCGGTGCCCGTCACCACCGTGCCGGTCACGGTGGTCGTGCCCGAGGCGCAGGCCGTCTGCTGGAGGCAGAGGTTCGTGCATGGCAGGGTGTTTCCGCAGCGCCCGGGCACGCCCGCGCCGCCGCACTCGTCGGGGTACTGGCAGATGCCGCACTGGAGGAGACCCCCGCAGCCGTCCGCGGCGGGGCCGCAGGTGAAGCCGAGGTCGGTGCACGTCTTGGGCGTGCAGAGCGGGGCGCCATCGGGCCCGAGGCCGACACCTCCTCCGCACTGGCTGAAGCCGGACTCGCCGCAGGCCGTGGGCAGCGGGCAGGAGCCGCACTCGATCGTCCCGCCACACCCGTCGCCGTTGGTGCCGCAGTTGTACCCGAACTCGGTGCACGACCGCGGGCGGCAGCTGAAGAGCGGCCCCTCCACGGTGACGTCCACCACGGGCACGTCGGCCGGACCGTCCGCGATCGTGACGTCGACGCCGGCCTCGTTTGCGACTCCGCTGTCGACGATGGGCACCGGCGGCGCCTCCTCGACGAAGAGCCCCGTCCGGCTGCCGCACGCGACGACGAAGAGCGCCGCGATCACGACGCGCCGCCACAAACCGCCCCGTCGTCGTCGTTCCACCATTGGTCAGCGGTCTCCTTTCGAGCTCCCCACGCACCTTCGAGGCTACACTGAGTGTACGCCATGTCGATCGTACGAGCGCTGGAGCTCCAGCGTAGTTGCCTCTGCGACTGCCACAGAACCTTGCCCGAGAGCGAGCGCGCGCGCGGGGTGGCGGCGCTCTACGATCTCGACGACGCGCTCCGTGGCTGGGACTACAAGCCTATCTACGAGCGTCACGGGGACGCCCTCTGGCGCGAGGCGCAGCAGGAAGGCGACCCCAGCTACCGTGGGGTGGCCGTGCGCTTCGGGGAGTGCGTCTACCGGCGGTTGCTCGGGAGCATGCTCCACGAGACCTTGCACGCCTGCCTCGGCGACGTGACGAAGGCCAACTACGGCATCCCCTTCGGCCTGCCCTACGGCGTCCCGCAGGACACCGCGGCGGCGGACGAGGAGGCCCTGCTCGATCTGCACAACTTCGGGGAGGCGCGGGCCTTCGTCGGGGTGTGGGTCCTCGGCCGCGCGCTCTTCGGCATCGACTGGGACCTTCGCACCGCGCGCGACGTCGGGACCTACGGCTTCACGGGCGGCAACGCCCTCGTGGCCGTCCCCCGCGGCTACCGTCCCGTCGCGCACATCGATCGCACCCACCACACGACGCGCTACTACGCGCGGGCGCACAAGATCGAGGAGCAGGCGCGCGCCTGGTTCACCGACGCAAACGTCGAGAGTTTGCGCACGCGCATCGACGAGTCCCGCAGGCGCGGCCAACAGACCCGCGGCGAGCGCTACCGCGATCCCGCGGCGGTCGCGCGCCAGCTGCCCACGAAGCCCGGGCGCAACGAACCATGCGTCTGCGGCCGCCCGAGAAAATACAAGCAGTGCTGCGCCGTCGCCCCCACCGCGGCGTTCGAGCCTTCGCTCGCGCGGTGAGGGAGAGGGGAGCCGAGCCTAGAGCTGGGTCGTGTTGATGAGCCCGCTGATGTCGCCGGTGTAGAAATCCTGCACGCGCTGGAGATCGCCCTTCGAGACCGCGTAAGCGACTGCGGCGGCCGCCGGCGCGGCGGTGGCGGCCGTCGTCAGGTTGGAGCCGGTGACGTCGAGGCCCGTCGACGGATCGAAGATGGACAGGTTCGCGTTGCCGTCGATGTTGCCGTACCAGCCGGTCTTGAGGAACCCGTTGCCGAATACGTAGAGCGTGTTCGAGTTGCCCGACGTGCCGTCGGGCCAGGCGTCCCTCGTCGTGCAGTCCTTGGTCGTGTCCCCGTGGACCGTGAGGATGACCCCATCGGCGAGGGAGTTCGACGTGCACGACGGATCAGGTGACGCCGCGCAGTCCGCCATGAAGGCGTTGAAGATCTGGCCGAGCTGAGCTGCCACGGCCTGCGCGTCCGAGTCGCCGTTGGCGAACAGAGGGTGCGGGTCGTCCTTCATCGCCGGGATGATGACCGACGACGTGAGGCCGAGCTTGAACGCCTTGACCGCCGTGCACATGGCGTGGGCGATCTCGATGAACTTGGTCGCCGTGCCGGCGTTGATGCCGTAACGCATGTCGTCCGCTGCTGTCGGCGTGAGCTGCGTCGCGAGATTTCGCCCGAGCAGGTTGACCGCCACCTTTCCGGTGTCGAGGCCCGGGATCATCGTCTGCCGGCCCGCGGCCGCGTTCAGACCGGCGAAGGCCTTGTAGTAGGCCTCGTGAAGCGCGGCGGTCGCCGGCTTCGCGAGGAGTGTCTGCGACGCGGCGCTGTTGAAGAGCCCCACGAGGCCAGCCGAGTCGGCGACGCTCGCGACGGCGGGCGCACCGGCGGCCGTGCCGAACGCGATGGGGTTCATGCCGATGACCGGCAAGAGCGAAGGGTTGGCCGACTGGATCGCAGCGACCGCTGCGAGCATGCTGCTGCCGGCGCTGATGGTGGCGGCCGTGACGGGCACGGTCGTGTGCGTCTCGTTCGCGCCGGCCATGTACGCCGACATCTGGCGGGTGATGGCGAGCTTCTGGAACGGCGACTCGGGCGCGTAGGCGAGCGGCTTGTCCGTCCCGTTCGCGACCGTCGCCATGCCCATGGCGTGGAATGCGAAGCTCGGGTTGGTGCCCGTGGCGATGGCGACCTGCGGGAACAGGAGCGTGAAGTTCGCGAGGCCGCCGTTGCCGGCGACGAGGTGCACCGAGCGCATCGTCGTCGCGCAGGCGCCCGTGTTCGCCATCGCCTCACCGGCGTGGTCGTTCAGCACGTTGAGGTAGGTGGCTCGTTCGAGGCCGAGCGCTGCTGCGACAGTCGCGCTCCAGCGCAAGAACTGACGCCTGCCGGGCCCGCGGAGATCCTTGAGTCGTTGGTCCATGGCGTCCTCCCTCACTCACACGTTTGCGCGGCTTCGAGCAGCGCGGCTAGAGCAACTTGCTGGCCTGTAGGCAGATCGCTCGCCTCGCTGATGACCTGGTTGGCGAGCGTGACGTGATCCGCAGTCGCGGGCTTGCCGAGGATGCAAGAGATGCCGTCCTTGGTGAAGTTGCCCGTTTGATCGAGAAGGGCGGTGCCGGGGCAAGCCGACATCACCGGGTTGTTGGCGAGGATCTCGCCCGCGGCGGCGACGAGGATATCCATCTCCTTCGCGAGCGAGGCGGTCGAGCCGAGGATCGCCTCGGGCGTGCGGCCGGGGTAGATGGCCACGCCGAGGGCGGTCGCGCCGTCGGTGTAGAGCTCGCCCGCCGTGCCCATCGCCGTCTGCGTGAGGTCGACGCCGCGCGACGTGAGGAGCGCACCGAGTGCCGCGTAGGTGATCTTCGAGCAACCGTGCAGCCTCGCGACCGCTTCGGGTGAGCCTACCGCCTGGACCTGGACCTGCACCTGCGCGGGATCGGTCAGGCCGTTGAGGCCGAGGTTCGGGTTCTGGAAGTGGTTCGGCGTGTTGAGGCGACCGGAGCCGAGCGAGTCGTACGCAACGGCGTTCGGGGTGTTGGACCAGCCCGTGGAGCCGGTGAGCTGGTCCGAGCCGTTGCCCTGGCAGCCGGAGGCTGCAAGAGCAGTGGGGAGGAGGAGTGCGCTGACGAAGAGGATCGAGGATTTCATGGTGGCGCTCCTCTAGAACTGGACGAAGTCGTCGGAGGTGAAGGCTTCGCGGATGACCGTCTTCAGCTTCATCCCGCCCGACTTGAAGTCGGCGAGGAGCGACGCGGTGACGACCGGCGGCACGGTCGCGAGGTCGTTGACGATGTCGCCGCGCGACATCGCGTAGTTCCAGACGCGGTTCACGGCGCACTGCGCGATCGCCGGGTCGGCGGCGATGGCAGCGCCCAGGCTCGGCAGGTCCGTCACGGGGGTGCCGAAGCGCCACGCGAAGGTCTGCTGACCGGCGGGGAGCCAGTCCGAGATCACGCTCGTCGGCTCCCCTGGGATGGGCGTCGACACCTGGAACGCGGTGTTGTTGTAGACCCCGTTGGCGTCGAAGTACGCGAACAGCGGCGCGATGTGGTTCAGCGTCGTGTGGCAGTTGGCGCAGATGACGGCGGAGGTGTCCTGGAAGTTCACGTTCGCTCCCGTCCCGCCGGAGACGCTCGTGAACGGCCAGGGGCTCGTGTAGAGGCCAGAGCCTACGGCCGTCGGGTTGCCGGAGAACTCCGTCGGCATCGCGTTGCACACGAACGTCTCCTGGATGAAGCGCACGCGGCGGAACGCGAGGTCCGCGTAGTACTGGGACATGAGACCGGGATCGGTCAGGACGCCGGCGACCGGCTGCGTGCCGGGGCAGTTGGCGTCCGTGAACGTGCCGTTCGCAAAGGTCGGGCACGTGCCCGTCGAGGCCGTGAAGAGGTCGGTGTACGGCCGGTCGTTCACGACCACCTCGGCCGCGAACGTCGCCGCTGCGTCGAAGTCGGGCATGCCCATCCCGGTCGGCTCGCCCGGCGCTCCCGTCTTGAAGGTGTCCCTCCACCACTGGATCTGGCGGACGGCGAAGCGCGGGTCGGCGAGGAGCGCGTCGATCTTGAGCTGGTAGACGACCTTGCCGCCGTCGGACTGCGACGCCGCGTTGACGATGTCGTTGATGTCCGTCAGCGCGGGCAGGTCACCTACCAGCTTGAGCGTCGCCGTGCGGAGCGCCTCGCCGTAGTTGATCTTCCTCGCCATGATGTTGGGGTTCTTGGCGAGGCCGGGATCGGCGCCGTCGTTGCCCGTCGCCCCACCGGTGCCGGCGGTCGTGCCTCCGGGCCCCCCGAGCGGGGGCGCGACCGCGGCGGACGCGCCGTTCGGCGCGACGGCTGTTGCTCCCTCCGGCTCCTTCTGGGGTGAGCCACCGCTGCCCCCGTTCTCGCACCCCGCCGCGAGCAGCGCCGTGACTCCCAGCGCCGTCGTCGCGATGCTCCGCCATTTCGTGTGTCGCATGGCCGACTCTCCTTGATGAAGGCGGGGACTCGCCGCGCCAGAGACGTATCGTGAGCTCAGTCGTTCGCGAATCATTCGTTGTTGATCCAAGCGAGCATCATCGTCTTGTAATTGGCGGAAGCGCTCTGGAACGGATGGCCGGCGATGCCGCCGGTCGGCGCCAGGATGATCTCGCTTTGCGGCTTGTTCGTGAGGTCAACCTTCGTCAGCGCCTGGGCGCAGGCGACGGTGTTGTTCGTGCCGAGCATCGAGAGGTCCATCTGCGCGGTGGCGCCGGCGTTCTGGCCCTGATGGCAGGTGAGGCAGGAGTTCGCCATGATGGCCGGGACCGCGTCGCTAACGAACGTCGCCACCGACTGGCAGCCACCGGGAGCGACGGTGCCGCCCTCGCCGCCGTCGCCGCCGTCGTCCAGTCCGCCGTCGGGCGGGGGGACGTCGGCCGTCGCGAGCGTCGCGAACGCGACCTCGAGCTCGTCGCCCATCTGCCACGGCCCATTGATCGTGGCCTCGACGTCGAGGACGAACACGCCGTCACCGAGCGGCTCCGATTCGCCCTGGGGAACGGTCTCGTCGGTGTTGGAGAAGCTGTCGGCGACGTCCTCGAAGGCCTGACCGCCCGACACGATTGCGAAGATCGGGTGGGCGACGTGGAGACCGCTCGTCTGCGGGGCGTTGATGGTGAGGTTCGTGAAGGTGAGGAGCGTTCCGTCGGGCGACGGCGCCGCGCTGAACGAGAGGCTCGCGCCCGGGACGATGGAAGAGAGGTCGACGGTGTTCGCGCCGGTCGTCGGGGCGAACGGTGCCGTCGTCGCGAGCGGGGTGGCGGCGAGGGCGTTCGCCTCCGCCGTGAGCCACGCGGTGACGTCGGTGAGGAGCTGACCTTCGAGTCCGGGGCCGCCGGCGTGCTGCACGGTCACGCCGATGGTGATGAGCTTGCTCGCCTGTACGTTCGGGACGACGATCCCGGGGTACGCCTTGATGGTCGTGTACCGGTCCGGTCCAACGAGCCACTTGGGATACTGCGCCGGGCGCGTGGGGTCGCCGTGGCAGCTCCCGCAGGAGGCCATGAGGCTAGCCTCGAGGGCGTCGAAGAGCGCCTCGGGGCCCGAGGGCGCGTCCGAAGCGTCGCCGGCATCGCTCGAGGGCGGGCCCGCGTCGACCACGAGACCCGTCGGGCCGGTGCCGGTCGGACCCTTGGTGTCCGCGAGCCCGGTACCCCCCAGCGTCCCGCTGGAGTTGCTGCAGGCGGTGATGAGGGCGGTCAGGGTCAACGCTGTCGCTGCAATCGCGCAGTAGCATCGAACTTGGTTGGTCACCTGAGCCATCGTATCGAAGACTTTGCAGGCGGTGGGCCAGAGTTGAACGTCCGCTGGTGCTGCAAAGGCCTCTGACAGTGTGTGAGCTAATAACAGCGTCACTGCATGGTTGCGTCGCTATCGTTGCGGATTGCTTACGGGGCGAGAAGTGCGTCCTGCTGTAGGTCTTTGACCTCGATGGATCGCGGAGACACCCGATCGCGCGCCGGCGATCCGCCCTGGCCTCTCGAACGGCGGCGCTGAATCGCGCCCTCGTGTAACGTCGAAGGCCGTGATCGTGACGTAGGAAGGTCCCTTTGCCCGAAGAAACGAACGAGAGGCGAGACGGCGAGATCAAGGGAACCGTCTTGGAATCGCGGTTGGCGCTCGTCCAGCGGCGCCTCGGTGATTCGGGGCTCCGCCGCGTGCTCGATCGGTTGCCCGAGGGGGATCGTCGCCTGCTCAGCGGCGTCGTCATGCCGGTGGCCTGGTACCCCTTCGCGTTGAACGATCGGCTGGACCGCGCGATCGCAGCGGAGCTCGGGCAGGGCGCGGCGGCTTTCCGCGCGCTGGGGGCCCAGTCGGCTCAGGATAACCTCGCCGAGACGCACAAGATCTACGTCAAGTCGCACGACCCGCACGGCCTCCTCAAGCACACGGCGCAGATCTACGGCCTCTATTACAAGACCGGTTACCGGACGTACGAGTGGGTGTCGCCCACGCGCGCCATCCTCCGGACCTTCGAGAGTAAGTCGTTCTCGGCGTTCGATTGCCTCACCGTGATCGGCTGGCACGAGAAGGCCATCGAGCTGTGCGGTGGGCTCGCGCCGCGCGTGGAGGAGGTCCGGTGCCGCTCGCGCGAAGGCGATCGCTGCGAGTACGTCTGCGATTGGCGCCCAGGCAGCATCCGGCCGCCGCCGATGAAGTGAAGCGGGGTCGCCCGCCCGCGCCGCAGGGGCAGAGCCTCGGCTAGGATCGCCGGCATGCTCCAATGGCTGCACCGGCCGCTGTCGGGCCTCCGCTACCTGCTCGTCGGCCTCCTGCTGGCGACCGCGAAGGCCTCGATCGACTACGGCATCGCACGGGCCTTCGGGCGTCCGTACTCGGTCCTCTTCTACGTGAGCCCCGTCGACGCGCCGCTCTTTCACATGAGCGACGACCGCGCCTACTGGCAAACCCTTGCCATCGCAGCGGCTCCGTTCATCGCGCTCGGCGTGGCGCTCACGGTGAAGCGGCTCCACGACGCCGCCATGTCCCCCTGGTTCGCGCTCCTCTTCTTCGTGCCGTTCGCGAACCTCCTCTTCTTCGCGTCGATGGTGCTCGTGCCATCGCGACCGCGCCCGTTGCCCCTCGTCCTGCCGGAGGAGCCCCCCTACCGCGAGCCCGGAGCTCCGCCGAAGACTCCTGCGTGGCCGCCGGCAAGGCGCCACCCGCGCCTTCTGTCGGCGTCTTCGGCATGGTCATCTTCCTGGGCACCTTCGCGATCTCCGTCGGCCTCCTCAAGAGCTACGGCGTCGCGCTCATGCTCGGCTCGCCGACGATATCCGGCTTCGCCACGGGAGCCTTCTACGCGCGGCTTGACCCGAACGGGCGCTTCCGCGGCGCGGCCGCGTCCGTCGCCATCGTCATCGCGCTGTCGCTGGGCGGCAGCCTGAGCTTCGCGATCGAGGGGCTGGGGTGCATGGTGCTCTTCTTTCCGCTCTTCGCCCTGCCCGGGATCCTCGGGAGCTACATCGGCTTCCAGGCGGCCCGCGCGGTCCCGCCCGCGCGCGTCGACGCGCTCATCGCGATGAGCGTCCTCTCGTTCTTCGTTCTCCTCGGCCTCGAGCGCGTGAACCCCCTGCCGCCGCTCGTGCCGCCGCCGGTCGAGACGTCGGTGGAGATCGACGCGCCGCCCGAGCGTGTCTGGGCGCTATTGCCCAGCATGGACCCGATGCCGCCGCCCGACGACTGGGTCTTCCGGTACGTCCGCATCGCGTACCCGGTGGGGGCCACGCTCCGAGGCGCGGGGGTCGGGGCCAAGCGGACGTGCGAGTTCACGACCGGGCCGGCGCTCGAGACCGTCGACACGTGGAGCCCGGGCCACGTGCTCGGTTTCACGATCGACTCGCAGCCCGATCCGATGACCGAGCTGACTCTCTACCACACGGTTCGCCAGCCTCACCTCGACGGGTACGTGCGAAACCTCCGGGGTGAGCTCGTGCTCGAGGCGCTTCCCGGGGGGCGCACGAGGCTCACGGGCCGCAGCTGGTACAAGGTGCAGATCGCGCCCGAGGTCTACGCGCGCCTGTGGAGCGACATGTTCATCCACAAGATCCACGAGCGTGTCCTCGGCGTCGTGAAGGCGCGGGCCGAGGGCCCCCCGGCAAAGCTCATGGCCGTGCGGGAGCGCTGACGGTCAGGCGATCGCTTTCGCCTCGTAGATCGGAATCGGGTCCTGCTTGCCCTTCACGGTCACCGGGGGGAGGGCGACGAACTCGAGCCCGGGCGCCGGGCCCGTGGACGTGCGGATCGTGTCGGTCACGAGGACCTGCGCGCTCTTGGCGGCCGAGCACAGCCTCGCGGCGAGGTTGACCGGATCGCCGATGACCGTGAAGTCCATGCGCTGCTCCGAGCCCATCGACCCGAAAACTACGTCCCCCGCGTTGACCCCGACGCCGATGTGGATGCCGTGCGCGCCCTCCTTCCGGTTCAGCTTGTCGACCGCGGCGACCATCTCGACGGCGCACCGCGTGGCCCGCTCTTCCATGTCGACGCCTTCGAAGCGCGCCATGAGCTCGTCCCCCACGAACTTGTCGATGTCGCCGCCGTGCTTCACGACGATGTCCGCCTGCGCCTGCAGGTAGTGGTTGAGCATCTCGACGACCTGCTCGGGCTTCCGCGTCTCGGAGAAGGCGGTGAAGCCGCGGATGTCCGAGAAGAGCACCGTCACCCGCAGCCGCTTGCCTTCGCGGGCGAGGACGGCACCCTCGAGCTGCTCGGCGTTACGCAGCGTCGCCTGCGACACGAACCTCGTCAGGTTGAGCTTCACACGCAGCCCCGCGACCATGTCGTTGATCCGCGCCCCGAGGCGCCCGATCTCGTCCTTGCTCGACACCTCCACCAGCGTGTCGAAGCGGCCCGCGCCGACGAGCTCCGCCACGCCGCCGATCTTGCCGACGGGCGCGAGCACCATCACGTGCAGCACCCCCCAGAGTAGAAGGACGACGCCGCCGACCGTGGCGAGGGCGTACGTCTCGCCCTTGTGGCGGAGGTCCAATGTCTCCCTTGCGGCCGCGGAGGTGTCGAGGCGCACCTCGATGGCTCCGCGCAGCGGCTTGTCGGGGCCGTGGCAGGTCTGGCACTCCTTGTCGTTCTTGAGCGGCTCGACGAGCAGGTACTCGGGGTGATCGAGCGTCGCCGCCCTCTCGGTGGGCTCTCCCCTGGCGAGCGTCGTCCCGACGGCGGGAGGGGGCAGTGGAGCGTCGAAGGCGTCGTGGTAGAGGCGTCCCTCGCCGTCGTGCACGCGGAGCGTCGTGACCGCACCCGTCCTGGCCACGTCGTCGAGGAAGCCCTGCACGATGCGGCCGAGACCCGAGAGCATGACGTGATCGAGCGACGTCTCGCTCGCCGCGAGCAGCGAGGCCTTGCCCTCGAGGTGGGCTGGGTCGAACGCAACGACGAGCGCGCCGCGCATCTCCTCACCCGGATCCTTGTGGCAACCCTTGCAGCGTGGCTGCGAGGGCAGGGGCACGACGCGGTAGGTGAGGGCGCCGTCCGAGACGCTGAACGGCTGCGTGCCGGCGGTGACGCCCCGGGTGATGGCCTCTGCCGGAACGCCGAGCCTCGTCGTGCCGAAGTAGCGAAGCTCGTCGTTCGTGTACACCGCGATGCCCCGTACTCCGGGTGTGCGCGTCGTGGCCTCGGCGAAGTAGGCGTCGAGCTTCTCGTCTCGCTTGGCCGTCATCAGCTGGACGAAGCCCGCGGTGAAGATCCGGGCGAGCACGTCGAACGACGCCTCCGAACGATCCATCGCGACCGAAGCGCCCTCCGTGCCGAGCGTGAGGACGCCTCGGAGATCTCCCTTCGCGTGGCAGCCGCGGCACCTCTGCTCGTTGACGATCGGGATGGCCTGCGCGTCGTGTGGGGCGGTCGCCGGCGCCTGCGTGGAGAGCACCTGACGGACGTAGAGCGGTTGCGCCGCCGGCGGCGGGGGCGGAGGCTTCGCGGCGAACACCTCCTCGCCGTTGGGTGCGAAGACGCGCACCTTGACCGTCGACAGCCCGGCCTGCGTGTCGTCGAGCAGGTTGCGTACGGCGATGCCGTTGCCCGTGAGCATCGCGTTGCGCACGCCCGCCGCGAGCGTGCGCGCCAGAGCGGAGGCACTCTCCTTGTGCAGCCGGTCGAACGAGATGAGCTGGATCCGAGCGCTCTCCAGCGTCGCGAGCGCGAAGCCGACCGCCACTGCCATCGCCGTCAGCATGACGAGCTTGAGAGCAAGCCGCTCTCGAAGGAGGGAGATCATGAGCGGGGCCTCTCGAACGATACCCCCGGCGGCCGCGTGCTCGCGACGAATAGAATCTCTTCTCGTCCGTCCTTCCCTCTCGCATAATGCCGAGCGCGCGACCTACCGGACCAGGGAGGGGACGCGCGAACACACACACACATCCGCCAGGAGCCAGAACCATGAACCTTTGGAAACCGCTTGCCCTCGTGTCGACGTCCGCCCTCGTCATGCTGGTGGGTTACCAGGCCGCCTCCGCGAACGGCGCGCACCACCAGGAGCCGTCGAGCGTCGGTTTCCCGCACATGGAGGCCGCCATCGCGCGTCTGCGCGAGGCTCGTCACGAGCTCGACAACGCCGAGCACAACAAGGGCGGCTGGCGTGACCGCGCGATCGAGTCGACCGACCGCGCCATCGCGGAGTCGAAGCGCGGCATCGAGTGGGCCGGCGACCGCTGAAGAGCGCACCACCGTTGTCATCCTGAGAGCCGAAGGATCCGCTGGGGATCCTTCGCTTCGCTCAGGATGACAGCCGTATCGAGCTCAGAGCGTAGAGCGAGCTAGAGGGTCGTCCAGCTCAGAACTTCATCTCGACGAGGTCGCTCGAGACCCGGAGCGTCGGCTCCGTCCTCTCCTGGACCTCCCGGGCGCTGATGCCGGGAGCGACCTCGGTGAGGATGAGGCCCTCGCGCGTGACGTCGAGCGTCGCCAGTTCCGTGATGATGCGGTGAACGACGCCGCGGCCGGTGAGCGGCAGGCTGCACTCCTTCAGTATCTTCGGCGTCCCGTCCTTGGCGGCGTGCTCCATGATGACGACGAGGCGCTTGGCGCTCGCGACGAGATCCATCGCACCGCCCATCCCCTTGACCATCTTCCCCGGGATCATCCAGTTCGCGAGATCTCCTCTCTCGCTCACCTGCATGGCGCCGAGGATCGCGATGTCGATGTGGCCGCCGCGGATCATCTCGAAGCTCTCCGAGCTCGAGAAGATCGCCGAGCCGGGGAGCATCGTGACCGTCTCCTTGCCTGCGTTGATGAGATCCGGGTCCTCTTGCCCCTCGAGGGGGTAGGGGCCGATCCCGAGCAGGCCGTTCTCGCTTTGCAGCACGACCTCGATGCCCTTGGGGATGTAGTTGGCCACGAGCGTCGGCATGCCGATGCCAAGGTTGACGTAGTACCCATCCCGAAGCTCTTGCGCCGCGCGCTGGGCGACTTGTTCGCGCGACAGACCGGTTTGCGTAGTGGTGGCCATGGCGTTCTCTCTCTCTTCTCTCAAGCCTTGCGAACCATGCGCCGCTCGATGCGCTTCTCGAACTTCTCGCCCAGAAAAAGCCGCTGCACGTAGATGCCGGGGGTGTGAATCTCGTTCGGGTCGAGAGCGCCGACCTCCACGATCTCCTCGACCTCCGCGATCGTGGTCTTCGCGGCCGCGGCCATCATCGGGTTGAAGTTCATCGCCGTGTGCCGGTAGACGAGGTTGCCGAAGCGGTCGCCCTTCCACGCTTTGACGAGGGCGTAGTCGCCCTTGATCGCCGGCTCGAGTACGTGGACCTTGCCGTCGAACTCGCGCGTCTCCTTCTTCTCGGACAGCTTCGCGATCGAGCCGTCCTTCGCGTACCGGAGGGGCAGGCCGCCGTCGGCGACCGCGGTGCCCGCGCCGGTCGGCGTGAAGAACGCGGGGATGCCCGCGCCGCCGGCCCGCAGCCGTTCGGCCAAGGTCCCTTGCGGGCAGAGCTCGACCTCGAGCTCGCCGGAGAGGTACTGCCGCTCGAACTCCTTGTTCTCGCCGACGTAGCTCGAGATCATCTTTACGATCTGCTTGTTACGCAGGAGGAGGCCGAGGCCGAAGTCGTCGACACCACAGTTGTTGCTGACGACCGTGAGGCCCTTGGTCCCAAGCTCGCGCAGCGCGCGGATGGAGTTCTCGGGGATGCCGCAGAGGCCGAACCCGCCGGCGAGGAGGGTCACGCCGTCAGGGATGTCCTTGCAGGCAAGGGTCGCGCTCGCGAAGACTTTGTTCATGGCAACGCCACCGTAGATCGACCTGAGGCCCCGGTCGATGCCCTCCGCTATCATCGCCGCATGCGCGCCGCCCGCCCGCCGTTGCTGCTTGCGTCCGCGCTCGCGCTCGTGCTTGCGTGCGCGCAGAAGGACACGCTCGATCCGAGCGTGTACGACCAGGCATGCAAGACGAACGCGGACTGCGTGACCGTCGCCGTCGGCATCGCCGAGGATGCCTGCTGCAGCGACTGTGAAGCGTCGGCAATCAATCGCACCTCGCTCTCGAAGTACCAGAGCGACCTGGCGAGCTTCTGCGCCTCGCTCGCCGGCAAGTGCCCCACCGGGCTCAGCTGCCCTCTCGCCCCTGCCGTCTGCACGTCGGGCTTCTGCTCCACGAACCCCCCGTGCGCCGTCCTCGGGTGCAGCGTTGACGGGGGGGCGGACTGACGCGGCTGAGGCGGCTATCGAGAGCCCAGCGGCAGCCTTCTGGACGGACCGGCCCTTCTTCGTGCAATAAGCGCGGCCGTACTCCGTCCAATGATCGCGAGACGCCACATGGCGGGCCTCGTCGTACAGGGAGAAACTTCATGCTCAAGGCACTATCAAGCAGCGTTCTCGTCCTGGGGCTCCTCGCGGGCTGCCACGCCTCCGTGCAAGCCACCGTCGCCGCGCCGCCGCCCCCGCCGCCCGTGCAGGGCACCGTAGTGGTCGTGGAGCCCGGCGCGCCCGGTCCTGGCCCGGCTCGGCCGCCGCCCCCGGTGGCCTGCGACCGCACGCGCGCGCTCGTCGACGTCGCGACGGCGAACGCGCTGCTCGAGCAGGCCAACGAGGCCGAGGCGACCGCCCAGCATGACCTGAAGGCGGCGCATCAGGCGCGGGCCCACGCCGCCGGGGAGCAGGCGCTCGCGATGACGCGCATGAAGAAGGCCTACGCCGCGCGCGCCGCGTCCTCGAAGGACGCCAAGCAGGCGGCGGCCTACAAGGCGGCCGCCCAGGCGGCCGACGAGCAGGCAGCGGTCGACCAGTCGCGATCGGACGCGGAAGGCAACTACGCGAACGCGCAGGCTGCGTACGAGGACGAGGCGAGGAAGGTCGCCGCCGCGGAGAAGGCGGCGGCGCTGGCCCGGAGCAACGCGAAGGTCGTCGCGGACGGAGCGGCGGTCGGCAACTGGGAAGCCGCGGTGAGGGATCAGAACGCCGCGAACCGCGCGCACGCGGCCGCCACGGCGAACTTCAAGGCTGCGGCGCAGGCGAAGGCCCAGGCAGAGGCGCAGCTCGCAGCGGCGCAGGCCATCCTCGGCAACCCCTCGTCCAGCGGCGCGCAGCTTCAGCAGAGCCAGACGGACATGGCCGCTGCCGAGACGTCGATCGCAAAGGCCGAGAGGGACCAGGCGGCCGCCGCGGCGGACCGCGCGAAGGCAAACCAGGATGAAGCGGCCGCGTCTGCGCGCGTCGTCACGGCGTTCCAGGCGATCGCAGCGGCCGACAAGGACGCGAACGCCGCCAAGGCCGATCAGGCGCTCGCGCAAGCCGCGCAGGCGGCCTCCGCGGCCGACCAGCGCCGAGCGCAGGCCGGCGCAGCCGCCGCAGCAGCGCACCACGCCGCAGCCGAGCACGCCGAGAAGAACGCAACCATCTACTCGGCCGCCGCGGCGAGCAACAACGGCGCCGCCGCTGCCGCCAACCGCGCCGCCAACGGCGAGCTCGCGGCCGCCCACCAGGCGCGCGCCGCCGCCGCCAAGCTGAACGCCCAGGCTGCCAGCGACCTCGCCGCCGCCGCCGAAGCCCGCTCCACCGCCGCCGCCCTCAAAGAAAAAGCCCTCGGCAAGCTCCGCGCCGCGTCGGCCCTCGGCTGCTGACCGTTCCTTCTCCACAAGTACACGGAGCGGGGCGACCTCCGGCGAGGGCAAGCGATGGCTAGAAGGGGCGAGGAGCCGTACTCTTGTGCGGTGAGGAGCCCCGACGACGCCAGCGCGCCGCCATCGACGGAGGACGCCCCGCTCCGTACGGGGATGGTGTTGGCGGGGGGCGCCGCACGCGGGGCGTACGAGGTCGGTGTCATCGAGTACGTCCTCAAGGACGTCGCCCGGGCGATCGGACGCGACGTCCCCATCGACATCCTGTGCGGCACCTCGGCGGGCGCCATCAACGCCTGCTTCCTCGCGGCGCACGCCGATGCCCCGCAGGCCCGCGCCGAGCGGCTCAAGCTGCGGTGGCTCGAGTTGCGGATCGAGGAGGTCGTGCGCCCGAGCACGACCGAGATCTTCGCGATGTTCGGGAGCATCTTCGGGCGCAAGCGAAAGCCACCCGCCGCCGCCGACGAGCGGCGCGGCGGTCTCATCGACACGACGGGCATCCAGCGGATCGTCATCGGCGAGATCCCGTTCGAGCGCATCCGCGAGCACATGAACGCGGGGCGCCTCTCGGGGCTCACCGTCTCGACGACGCACGTGGCGAGCGGGCAAACGGTAGTCTTCGTCCAGCGGCGGGAGCCGGGGCTGCCGCGGTGGAGCCGTGATCCGACGATGTCCGCGCGCGCGGCCGAGATCGGTCCCGATCACGCGCTCGCCTCCGCGGCGGTGCCGCTCCTCTTCCCCGCGGTGCGCATCGACGGCGATTTTTACTGTGACGGAGGGCTGCGGCAGAACGTGCCGCTCTCGCCGGCGCGGCGTCTGGGTGCGAACGGTCTCATCGTCGTCAACCCGAGGTACATCGGCCCACCGCCGACGCCCTCCACGAACGTAGCCGAGTACCCGGCGGCGTTCGCGCTCCTCGGCAAGGCGCTCAACGCGCTGCTCCTCGACCGCATCGAGAACGACATCGACCGCCTGAAGCGGATCAACGACATCCTCGACGCCGGCACGCGGAGGTTCGGGCCTGCGTTCGTCGATGCCGTGAACGAACAGATGGGCGAAGGCGGGGCGCGCGGCGGGCTTCGGCCCCTGCGCATCGTCCACGTCCGCGCGTCGGAGGACATCGGCGCGATGGCGGCCGAGCACGTGCGGTCGCCCGACTTCGCCGCGCGCACTCCCACCTGGATCTCGCGCGTTCTCCGCCGGATAGGCGAGGGGGCAGGGGAGGCGGACCTCCTCTCGTACGTCCTCTTCGACGGGGCGTTCGCCGCGAAGCTCGTCGAGCTCGGGCGTCGTGACGCGAAGGCCCGGCACGAGGAGCTCTGTGCGTTCTTCGCCGACGCTCACGCCGGTTGAGCTGTCGCTTTGTCGCAAGGACCGCGCGCCTTCCGACAGCTTGTCGGCGCGACGCGCGCTAGGACGTGCGTCATGCAGCCGACATTCGCGTTTTCCGCGCCCGCACGGCGTGGGCACCAGAGCTGCATGATGCCGGCCCATCGCATGCGCTCCCTCGTCGCAAGGGTCCTCCTCGCTGTCCTCGTGCTGTCCGTGCTCGCCGGCCCCCTCGGCTGCGCGAAGAACGACGAGGTGCGCGTCTTCGTGCGCGACCCGCACGCGGTCTGGGTGGAGGCGCGGACGCCGTCCGGAACGCGCGTGGTCTTGCCGGCCGGGCACGGCTTCCAGCAGGTGTCGGTGGCGCTCGAGCACCCGGCCTTCTCCTCGCTTCCCCCTTCGGCCACCGTGTTTCGCGAAGGGAACGGCGGGATCACGATCGACTACGCCGCGTGCGGGGTCTCGCCGTACGCGCCGCTGCATCCGTCGGGTGAGCTCACCGTCGTGCCGGACGTCGGGGCACGCCCCGCCGACATCGTCGGCTCGGACGGCCCGAACTTCCGCCTCGCGTACCGCTGCCACATCGGCAACGGCCCCCGTGTGCTCGACATGACGCTCGTGACCCCGTGGTCGAACGTGAAGGCGATCCACGAGTACGAGCACTGAGCTCTCCCTGCGTTGCGCTCGTCAGCGCGCGAGCCGCTGCGGCTCCGCGATCGTCAGAGCCGCGGCTGCCGGCAGGGCCGGGAGCCCGATCCGCTTCCCGAACACGGTGCGCAGTGCGGCCCTCGCCGCGTAGAAGCCGCACATCCCGTGGACCCCTCCGCCGGGCGGCGTCGAGCTCGAGCACAGATAGATCGCGGGGTTGGGCGTCGAGTAGGGGACGATGCGCGCCACGGGCCTCGTGAAGAGCTGCGCCAGGTCGTTCGCGCCCCCCGTGATGTCCCCGCCGATGCAGTTGGCGTTGTACCGCTCGATTTCGGCCGTGCCCGTCGCCTTGCGGGCGAGCACGAGATCGCGGAAGCCAGGTGCGAACCGCTCTACCTGATCCTCGATGGCGCCGCTCATGTCGACCGTCGATCCGTTGGGTACGTGGCAGTACGCCCATCCCGTGTGCTTGCCCTCGGGGGCGCGCGTGGGATCGAAGAGGCTCTGCTGCACGACGAGCACGAAGGGGCGCTCGGCGTGCTGGCCGTTCCAGGCCGCTGCCTCCGACAAGGCAAGCTCCTCGAGCGTGCCGCCCAGGTGCACCGTCGCGGCCCGGCGGCACGCAGCGGCCTTCCACGGAATCGGGCCGCCCAGCGCCCAGTCCAGCTTGAAGATGCCCGGGCCCTGGCGAAACCGGAGCAGCCGCTCCGTGTAGCCCGACGGCAGCTGCCCACCCGCGATGCGCACGAGGTGCCTCGGCGCGATGTCGAAGAGGAAGGCGCGCGCCTTGGGCAGATCCTCCATGCTTCGCACCTCGCGGCTCGTCTCGACCTCGCCCCCGAGGCCGCGGAGGATGCTCGCGAGAGCGTCGGTGATCTTCTGCGTGCCACCCCGCGGCAACGGCCAGCCCGCGAGGTGTCCACCGATGGCGAGCATGAGGCCGACGGCGGCGGTCCCCATCGCCTCGAGCGGTAAGATCGAGTGCGCGGCGCAGCCCGCGAAGAGCGCGCGCGCGTGGTCCCCCTGAAAGCGGCTGCGGGCCAGGCCCGTGGCGGAGCGGAGCGCCTGAAGC
>Ga0302279_10002154_pt1 | contig 26664 bp, 31 predicted proteins | sample III_Bog_N3_3_FD_194541 | JGI IMG/M metagenome (GOLD analysis project Ga0302279, IMG submission 194541) | Peat permafrost microbial communities from Stordalen Mire near Abisko, Sweden - III_Bog_N3_3 | ecosystem: Environmental > Terrestrial > Soil > Wetlands > Peat | place: Sweden: Abisko... | reverse complement strand
GTACTCGAACGACAGCACGGCCGGCGTGCGGTTGGCGGCCAGTGCCTCCGCGTAGCGCGCGAGGATCGTCCCCGGCGCCACGGCCGGCGGCGGCGTGGGCCGCGGATGGAGCGGCGGCACGTCGGGCGGCGCCGATGGCCCCGCACCGGCCAGAGCCGCGGCCAGAAGCAGCCCGATCATGCCGGAGCGCCGCGCAATGCGCCATGCAGCACGTCGCGCATCGCCGCGAGCGCGGCCGGCACGCCGCCGGCCTCGCGTCCGCCGCCTTGCGCCTGCGCGGCGGCGCCGCCGCCCTTGCCGCCGACATGCGGCGCTGCCGCCTTCACCACGTTGCCGGCGTGCACGCCGGCCGCGACCGCCGCGTCGCCCGCGCTGACGAACAGCGATGCGGTCTCGCCATCGGTGCCGGCGAGCGCGACGACGCCCTGCGGCAGCTTCGCGCGAATCGCGTTGGCGAGCGCCCGCAAAGCCGTCGCATCCGCATCGCGCACGTGCGCGACGACGACCCGGTGCTCACCCAGCGACTCGGCCGCGTCGACGTAGCTCTGCGCGTCGCTCGCGGCGAGGCGCGCCTTGAGTTCGGCGACGGTCTTCTGCGCGTCGCGCGCTTCGGCTTGAATCCGCGCGACGCGCTCGAGCACGTCGTCGGGTTTGGTCGCGAGCACCTCGGCCAATTGCGCGACCGTATCGCCGGTGCGTTCGACAATCGCCTCGGCCGCGCGCGACACGGCCGCCTCGATGCGCCGCACGCCGGCGCCGATTGACGATTCCGCGATCAAGACGAACAGGCCGAGTTCGCCGGTCGAATGGGCGTGCGTGCCGCCGCAGAATTCGATCGACGGCCCCGCTTGCACGACGCGCACGAGTTCGCCGTACGCTTCGCCCGCCATCGAGATCGCACCGGTGGCGTGCGCCTGTTCGATCGGTAGCTCGCGCGTTTCGAGATGGTAGTCGTCCCGGATCATTTCGTTCACCCGCTGCACGACGCGGCGCTTTTGTTCCGGGCTGAGCGCACCCCCGGGATTGCGGAAGTCGAAGCGCATGCGGTCGACGCCGACCCACGATCCCGCTTGCGCGACGTCGCCGCCGAGCACGTCGCGCAGCGCCCGCTGCAGCAGATGCGCCGAGGTGTGATGCCGGCGGATCTCCGCGCGCCACTCCGGGAACACCAGCGTTTCGACCGTTTCGCCGACGGCGAACGAGCCGCGGCGCACGATGCCGTGATGGACGGCCGCGTGACCGGCCGCCTGCGTGTCGAGGACGTCGAAGCCGCTTTCGCCCGCGAGAATCTCACCGCGGTCGCCGATCTGGCCGCCTTTCTCCGCGTAGAACGAGGTGCGATCGAGGATCAATTGCGCCTCGGCGCCGGCCTCGACACGCTCGACCGAAGCGCCGTCGACGAGGATCGCCACGATCCGGCCCGTCGTCGAGAGGCCCGCATAGCCGGCGAACTCGCTGCGCACCGAGGGCAGATCGCTCACGGTGACGGTCCCGCGTTTGGCGGCGGCGTCGGCGCGCGCGCGCACGCGCTGTTCGCTCATCTTCTCATCGAAGCCGCTCGAGTCGACCGCGACGCCGCGTTCGCTTGCGATCTCGCGCGTCAGTTCGACCGGGAAGCCGAAGGTGTCGTGCAACGTGAAGACGTCTTCGCCGGTGAGCAGCGACGTGCAATCGGCGATCGCCTCGGAGATCAGCGCGTCGAGCATCTCGCTGCCGCGATCCAGCGTACGCACGAACGTCGCCTCTTCGGTGCGCAGCGCGTTCTGGACGTCGTTGAGCCGGCCGCGCAGATCGGGATAGCCCGGCACCAGCGAATCGACGACCGCGCTTGCCAGTTGCGGCATGAATTCGCGCGGGTAGCCCAGCAAGCGCCCTTGCCGGATCGCGCGGCGGATCAGAAAGCGCAGCACGTAGCCGCGGTCGGTGTTCGACGGATACACGCCGTCGGCGATCAGAAACGTGACGGCGCGCGCGTGATCGGCGATGATGCGCCGGCGCGCGAGTTGTTCGGCCGGTCCGAGCGAGGTCGTGCCGACGCTCGGCTGCGCGGCGATCACGTCGGTGAACAGATCGGTCTCGTACATCGAGGCGTGGCCGTTGACCAGCGCGAGGATGCGCTCGAAGCCCATCCCGGTATCGATCGCCTTGCGCGGCAGATCGCGCAGCACGCCGTCGGCGCCGCGATTGTACTGCTGGAAGACGACGTTCCAGAACTCGACGAAGCGGTTGCCCTTGTTCGGCGCGTCGTCGTCGGGACCGGCCGCGTTTTCCGGGCCGGTATCGTAGAAGATCTCGGTGCACGGCCCGCACGGGCCGGTCGCGCCCATCGTCCAGAAATTATCGTCGTCCCAGCGCGAGATGCGCGCGGACGAGACGCCGATCTCACGTTCCCAAATCTGCTGGGCCTCGTCGTCGGAGGTGTGGACGGTGACGTAGAGCTTCTCTTTGTCGAGCTTCCAGACGTTGGTCGCGAGGTCCCAAGCGAAGCCGATCGCTTCGCGCTTGTAGTAGTCGCCGAACGAGAAATTGCCCAACATCTCGAGGAACGTGCCGTGGCGGCCGGTCCGGCCGACGTTCTCGATGTCGCTTTTGGCGCCGGCCACACGCAGGCAGCGCTGCACGGTCACGGCGCGCGGCGCCGGCGGTGCCTCTTCGCCCAAGAACACGGGGACGAACTGCTCCATCCCGGCGATCGTGAACAGCGTCGTGCTCATCGCGTCGGGGATCAGCGATGCGGAAGCGAGATGCGCGTGCCCGCGCTGCACGAAATAGTCGACAAACCCCGCGCGAAGTTCCTGAGACCTCATAATCTTGAGGATTTCGTTTCGCCAAAGCCCGCAGCGATGCTTTTGGGGCGGCTAGTCTTCGAGAATGCCTTTGAGCTTTTCGAGGGCTCGCTGCTGGAGCCGGGAGACGTGCATCTGCGAGACGTGGAGCCGCTTCGCGATCTCGGTCTGCGAGATACGTTCGTAGAAGCGCAGGTAGAGGATGACCCGCTCGCGGCCGCCGAGGGCCCGCAGCGCGCCTTCGAGCGTCGCGCGGTCTTCGAACTGCTCGAGGTCGCTGTCGTTTCGCCCAACGTAATCGGCAAGCGTCTGCGACTTGCCGTCGCCGGCGGCGCTCAATTCGGTGTCGAGCGAGAGCAGGTTATAGGCCTGGCCGAGCTCCTGGGCCTGGAGTACGTCCTCTTCGGAGGCTCCGAGGTGCGCGGCAAGTTCCGCGACGGTCGGCGAGCGGCCGAGGTCGACGGTCATTTTCTCGAGCGCCCGGTTCACCGCGAGGTTGAGCTCTTGAAGCCGGCGGGGCACCTTGACGGCCCAGCCCTTATCGCGGAAATAGCGCTTAATCTCGCCCACGATCGTCGGCGTCGCGTAGGTGGTGAACTCCACTCCGCGCTCCAAGTCGAAGCGATCGATCGCCTTGAGCAGCCCGAGCGTCGCGACCTGAATCAGGTCGTCGAGCGGCTCGCCGCGATTGGCGAACTTCGCCGCGAGGTAGCGGGCCAGGCTGAGGTAGGCGACGACCAAGTCGTCGCGCAGACGCTCGGCCTCGTTGTGGCCCTCGGCGTCCTTGCCCGCATCCGTTTCCGGGTGCGCGCGCACGAGCGCGTACCGTGCGAACGCGTCGTGCGCGCGCCGGCGATCGACCCGCTCCGCGTCGACGGGTGCCGGCGCTCCCATGTCAGCCCCCGACGCGCTTGATCATGACGAGTTGCGTCCCGTCACGCGCATCGCTGGTGTATTCGACGCGATCCATCAACGCGCGAATCAAAAAGACGCCGAGTTCTTCGGTACGGCCACCCTCGCCGATGCGTTCCTCGGCGAGCGCCTCAACCGGCGTACGCCGGCCGCGGTCGCGGACCGTGAGCTCGAGGTCCGTCGGCGTTGCCTCGCAGACGATCTCGATCGTGCCGTCGGCAGCGCCGTGCTGGATCGCGTTGGTGCACGCCTCGGCGATCGCGAGCTTGATGTCCTCGATGTCGTCGATCGAAAAGTGCAACCGGCTCGCGACGGCGGCGACCGCCAACCGAGCGACGGCGACCCATTCCGCCCGGGCCGGAATCTCCAGCCGCACGACGGCGGGGTCGGGCTGCGCTAGCGGGGCGGGATTCATGCCAGGGCCTTCATCGCGCCCGGCTCGTCGTCGAAGATCCCGAAGATTTTCACGAGGCCCGTGATGTCGAAGATCTTCTTGATCTGCGGGTTGGTGCACACCAGGTTCACCGAACCGCCATGCTCGCGAACGCGCTTGAGCCCGCCGATCAACACGCCGAGTCCGGTCGAATCGATGTAGCGCACGTTCTCCAAATTAATGACGAGATTGTAGTGCGCGCCGTCGATGAGCGCGCTGATCGCATCTTTGACCTTGGGTGAGGTGTAGACGTCGATCTCGCCGGTGAGGTCGACGACGAACGTACCGCCCGGTGCTTCGCGCACCGCCACTTTGATGTCCATTCTGCTCCTACGTCCGGGCTTCGAGGTCGTTGCGTTGTTGGGTCGCAGCTTGACGGCCTTCGGCGATCGCGCCGTCGACGCGCGCTCGCGCGCTCTCGACGATCGTGCGGCCGCGTTCGAACAAATCATTGGTGGCATCGCTCGCGACGTCGCGCGCGCGACCCGAGCCGGCGCGAACGCGCGCGCCCAGCTCGTCGCGCGTTTCGGCGCCGTTCTGCGGCGCGGCGATCATCGCCAGCCCCGCGCCGGCCAGGGCACCGAGCAACAAGCCGGTCACGAAACCGCCGCCGGACGCTCCTGCGGCCATCAGCCGTTCCCGGGTTCGTCCGCGCCCGCCGCGCGGCCGGTGAGCAAGCGCCGAATGCCGGCGGTGACGCCGGTGACGGTAGCGCCGACGTTGACGATTGAGGGCGCGAGGGCGCGGTTGGCAAGGTCGGACGTTTTCACGACTTGCGAAGCCACGCTCTCAAGCGAGCCGACGACACTGCCCAGACGTGCGACCGTCGCGTCCGCGGTGTCCGCGATGCCGCCCACATGTGAGAGCGTCTCGGCGACGGGCGCGGAGATTGCAGCGATTTGGCGATCGACTTCATCAAGCGTTCCATTGAGCCGGCGTAGCAATCCGGCCACACCCGAGCAGAAGACCAGCACGCCGACGCCGATCAGCAAGACGCCGAGACCCGCACCAACGCTGAAGATAAGATGCGGCCAATCGATCTCCGAGGGAATCACCTAGCCTCCGGTTGTCTGCAGCCACGCTGCTGTCGTACCCATGTTCGCCGCCTTCTACACGCCGGCGGCATCGATCCGCCCGATCACCCGGCGGACGATCCCGGCGGCCGCATCGACCTCGGCCGCGCTCGTCGTGCGTCCGAGCGAGAATCGCACCACCCCGGCTGCGTCCTCGGGGCCCAGCCCGAGTGCCGCGACGACATGACTCGGTTCCAAGGACCCGGCAGCACAGGCGCTTCCCGCCGACGCTGAAACGCCCTCCAGATCGAGTGCCATGAGCAGCGCGTCGGAACGCCGGCCGCGGAACGCGACCGCGAGCACGTGCGGCACGCGCGGCGCGGCGGCGCCGAGCACGAACACGCCGGGTACTTCCGCGAGCGCCGCCTGCAAGCGGTCGCGCAACGCGGCGACGCGCGGCGCGGCCTCGGTTCGCTCGGCCTCGGCCAGGCTGAGGGCGCGGGCAAAGCCGGCGATGCCGGCAAGATTCTCGGTGCCGGCGCGCAGGCCGTGTTCCTGCGGGCCGCCGACGATCTGCGGCGCGAGCGGCGTGCCACGGCGAACGTACAGCGCCCCGACGCCCTTGGGGCCGTTCACCTTGTGGCCCGACAGCGTCAGCAGATCGACCCCCAAGCGGCCGGCATCGAGATCGAGCCAGCCCGCGGCCTGCACGGCGTCGGTATGGACCAGCACCCCCCGCGCGCGCGCCGCGGCTGCGATCTCCGCCAGCGGCGCGATCGTGCCGATCTCGTTGTTCGCCAGCATGATCGAGACGAGCGTCGTGTCGCCCCGCAAGGCGGCAGCGACGGCGGCCGGATCGACGACGCCGCTTCCGACGGGCAGGCGCGTCACGTTCCACCCCTCCGCTTCGAGCTGATCGGCGGCGCGCAGCACGGCGTGGTGCTCGAAGGCCGAAACGACGACGTGCCGGCCGTCCGTGGCGCGCGCCCGCGCCGCCCCGACGATCGCCAGCACGTCGGCCTCCGAGCCGCCGCCGGTGAAGACGATCTCGCGCGGGGCCGCGCCGAGCACGCGCGCGACCTCGGCGCGGGCAGCATCGAGCGCGGCGCGCGCGGCGCGGCCGTGGGCGTGGATCGAGCTCGGATTGAAGCCGCCCTCGAGGAGCGGGAGCATCGCCGCGACGGCTTCGGGACGCATCGGCGTCGTCGCGGCGTGATCGAGATAGATACCCGTCACGGCCCGAAGGGGTCGTCCTCGGCCGACCCGCGGCGCGCGTCGATCCAGGCCCGTAGACGCGCCTCCTCACCCTGTTTGCCGGGCTGGAAGTACGCGCGGCCGGCCAGCGCATCGGGCAGGTTCTGCTGCAGCGCGACGGCCGGCGGAGCGTCGCCTTCGGCGTCCATCGCGGCGTAATCGTCGTGCGCGTAGCGGTAGCCGCTGCCGTAGCCCAAGTGCTTCATCAATCGCGTCGGCGCGTTGCGCAGGTGCAGCGGCACCGGATCGTTGCGCGTCGCCTGCACGTCGGCCAGCGCCGCGCCGTACGCGCGTCCGACCGTGTTGCTCTTGGGCGCGGTCGCCAGATAGAGCGTCGCCTGCGCGAGCGGATAGTAGCCTTCCGGCATCCCGATGAAGTGCACGCTCTGCTGCGCAGCGACCGCGACCGAGAGCGCGCGCGGATCGGCGAGGCCGATGTCTTCGCTCGCCAGGATGACGAGCCGGCGCGCGATGAACAGCGCATCCTCGCCGCTCTCGATCATCCGCGCGAGATAGTACACGGCCGCATCCGGATCGCTGCCGCGGATCGTCTTGATGAACGCGCTGATCGTGTCGTAGTGCCCGTCGCCCGCTGCGTCGTAGGAGCGCGCCCGCTTCTGCTGCGCGTCGGCGATCGTCTGCACGCCGATCGTCGCCGTTCCATCGGCGGCGCGCGGTGCGGCCGCGGCCGCGAACTCCAGCGTGCCGAGCGCGACGCGCGCGTCACCGTTGGCGTAATTGACCAGCGTCTCGAGCGCGTCGGAATCGATCGCAACGTTCTCCGCGCCGAGACCGCGCTCGGAATCCGCGAGCGCGCGCTCGACGATCGTGCGGATGTCGTCGTCGGCCAGCGACTGCAGCACGAACACGCGCGCCCGCGAGAGCAGCGCGGAGTTCACCTCGAACGACGGGTTCTCGGTCGTCGCGCCGATCAGCACGATCGTGCCGTCCTCGACGTACGGCAGCACCGCGTCTTGCTGCCCCTTGTTAAAGCGATGGATCTCGTCGATGAAGAGCACCGTGCGTTTACCGGCGTGTTTGAGCTTCGCCGCATCGGCCACGACGCGGCGCAGATCGGCGACGCCCGCGCTCACGGCCGAAAGCGCCTGAAAATTCGCGCCGGTCGTCTGCGCGATCACGCGCGCGAGCGTCGTCTTGCCGGTGCCCGGCGGCCCCCACAGGATCATCGACGGCAGGCGGTCGGACTCGATCGCGCGGCGCAACGCGCGCCCCGGTCCGACGATGTCTTGCTGGCCGACGAACTCGTCGAGCGAGCGCGGCCGCATCCGGGCGGCGAGCGGTTCGCGCGGGCCGGCGTCGCCGCCCGATGACGCGAAGAGCCCGAGCACCGGAGCTACGTCTTCGTCGGCTTGGGCGCGGGCGAGCGCTGCGGGATCGGCTCGCGAATCGTCATCGGCGCGCCCGACGCGACGACGTCGCGCGTCTGCAAGTTATAATCGACGACGCTCGCGCGCATCGACGTGTTGCCCTCGGCGAGCACGACGTTGCCTTCCAGGTGTAGCCGGTGCGTGGATTGATTGAGCACGCCGCGGTCGGCGGTGCCGACGCGATTGCCCTGCACGAAGCGCAAGTTGCCGTGGCCGTCGTACGATTTCGTCTTCGAGTCGAGCGTCAGCTCATCGCACGTGATCGTCGACGAACCCTGGCCCTGATAGTCGGGGCCCGCGTCCTGCGCTTCGGGCGCGGTGCCGTTGTCGTGCACGACGACGCTCCCGATCAACGTCGCGGTGCCGAGCTTCGTGTTGCCCTTGGCATGATCGCCGCGCGCGTCCGTACCGGGCCGCGTCACGCGGACCTCGTGCGGCATCACGAAATCACCGGTGTTGAGATTCCAGTTCGTCTGATCGGTCGAGATCTGGTAACCGTTCATCTCCATGCCCGAGGAACTCGCGACCGGGCCGGGCGATGCCGAAGGCGCGGCTGCGAGCGGAGGCGACGGCGCGGCGCCGAGCAGCAGCAACGCCGCAGCGGCGACCGCCCACGTGCGGCGGCTAGGCCTGACCGTTGGAATGACCATAGCCCACGCGTTGGCCCGTCCCGATGACGACGCACGACAGCGGATCGTCGGCGACGATCACGGGGATACCGGTAACTTCACCGAGCAGCGCGTCGAGGCCGCGCAGCAACGCGCCGCCGCCGGTGAGGATCACACCGCGGTCGATGATATCGGCGGCGAGTTCCGGCGGCGTCTTCTCGAGCACGGACTTCACCGCTTCGACGATCGCCTGCACCGGCTCGGAGAGCGCTTCGCGCACTTCTTCGCTCGTGATCTTCACCGTCTTGGGCAAGCCGTTGATCAGATCGCGGCCGCGAATCTCCATCGCGAGTTCGGGATCGAGACGGTACGCCGAACCGATCTTGATCTTGACCTCTTCTGCCGTGCGTTCGCCGATCATCAGGTTGTAGACGCGGCGGATGTGGCGGATGATCGCTTCGTCGAGTTTGTTGCCGGCGACGCGGATCGATTGCGAGACGACGATGCCGCCGAGCGAAATCACCGCGACGTCGGTCGTGCCGCCGCCGATGTCGACGACCATATTGCCCGAGGGTCCGTCGATCGGCAGGCCGGCGCCGATCGCCGCGGCCATCGGCTCTTCGATGATGTCGACCGACTTCGCGCCGGCGAGTTTGGCCGCGTCGCGCACGGCGCGCTCTTCGACCGACGTGATCTCGGCCGGAACGCAAATGACGACCGACGGCTTGGGACGGAACAGGGCCGACCACCAGGAGCGCTGCTTCGTGACCTTCTTGATGAAGTAGTTGAGCATCGCTTCGGTCACTTCGAAATCGGCGATGACGCCGTCGCGCAGCGGCCGGATGGCCTGGATGTTGGTCGGCGTTCGGCCGAGCATCGCGCGCGCTTCCTCGCCGACGGCCAACGTCTTATTCGTCCGGACATCCTTGGCGACGACGGAAGGCTCGCGCAAAACGATACCCTTCCCGCGCACATAGACCAGGACGTTAGCAGTGCCTAGATCGATCCCGATTTCGATGGTCGTGACTCCCGGATGAAACGCCGGCCGCAGTGGAAAGGACGGCCCCTGGGACCTTGCGGCTGAAGGCGTCTTCTCCTCGTGCGTACGAAAGAGATGCCCGATATGCTCTTTCGTGCTCGTACCGTCCTCTCGGCCGTCTTGCTAAGCGTCGCTGCCGTTTCCGGGATCGCCCCGGCCGCCCGCGCCCAAACGCTGCCCGTGCTCAACATCGCCACGACCCCGACCGACATCGGCTCGCAGGTCTTCTACGCCCAGGAGCGCGGCTTTTTCAAGGCCGCCGGGATCGACGCCCAGATCCAGGTGATCTCGAACGGCGCGGCGATCACCTCGGCCGTGATGGGCGGGGCGGTCGACGTCGCGCAATCCAACGTCGTCTCGCTCGCGACCGCCCACGAAAAGGGGTTCGACGTCGCGATCGTCGCGCCGGCGGGACAGTATGCGACGAACCAGCCGACCTCGGCCTTGGTCGTGGCCAAGAACTCGCCGATCAAGACCGCCAAGGACCTCAACGGCAAGACGATCGCCGGTAACGGTCTCAAGAACATCACGCAGGTCGGTGCCTTCGCGTGGATGGAGAAAAACGGCGGCGATCCAGCGACGACCAAGTTCGTCGAGATGCCGTTTCCCGATATGGCCGGCGCGCTCGAAGCCGGACGGATCGACGCGGCGGTGATCGCCGAGCCCGAACTCAGCGCGACCATCGCCAAGGGCGACCGCGTGCTGGGCTACTGCTACGATGGGATCGCGCCCCACTTTCTGATCGGCGCGTGGTTCACGACCGGCACCTGGGCCAAGAACCACCCCGATCTCGTGAAGCGCTTCCAGAAGGCGATGGCGCTCTCGGCCGCCTGGGCCAACAAGAATCAGGCCGCCTCGGGCGCCCTGCTCACGAAGTACACGCAGATCATCGTCGAGCCGACGATGAAGCGCACGGTCTACGCCGAGAAGCTCGACCCCGCGCAAATCCAGCCGCTGGTCGACGCCAGCGCGAAATACGGCGTACTGAAAGCCACGTTCCCCGCCATCGACCTCATCGCACCCGAAGCCCGATAGCGACGACGATGACGGCGCTCCCTCGACTGCGCGCCGACGCGCTCCGCTCGGGATGACAAAGGGGCCCGCTGCGGCGCTGCGATCGGCAAGCCGCTAGCGCGAATGTAAGGGCGGCTCTCCTGCGGAGAGCCGCCCTTCTGTTTTAAGCGAGTAGCATGCGCCCACCGTCATCTCAGCCGAGGCGCCCCCTGTCATCTTAGCCGAGGCGCCCCCTGTCATCTCAGGCGAGGCGCCCCCTGTCATCCCGAGCGGAGCGCGTAGGCGCGGAGTCGAGGGACGCAGTTATCGAGCTTGGTGGAGCGCTGCAATCGTGAAGCTTGGTGGCGTTCCACAAGCGCCGAGCTTCGTCGCGGTCCCTCGACTCCGCGCCGACGCGCTCCGCTCGGGATGACAAAGGGGCCTAGGAGAATGCGGGGTATTCGCTCGTCTCGAAGGCGCCGTTTGGTTCCATTTCGGGGATGATACCGCTCGAGCGTTGGACTTGCGCGCCGAGTGCGGAGAGCGATTCTTCGAGCCGCTCGTAGCCGCGGTCGATGTATTCCAAGCCGATGATCTCGGTCTCGCCGCTGGCGGCAAGGCCGGCGATCACAAGCGCCGCGCCGGCGCGAATATCCGGCGCTTCGACCGGCGCGCCCGAGAGCGCGGCGCCGCCTTTGACGAGCGCGGTGTTGTTGTCCATCGCGACGCGCACGTCGGCGCCCATGCGCGAGAGTTCGTTGACGTACGAGAAGCGCGCGTTGAAGATCGACTCTTCGACGACGCTCGTGCCGGGCGTCGTGCACAGGAACGTCAGCATCTGCGGCTGCAGGTCGGTCGGGAAACCCGGATGCGGTGCGGTCACGATATCGGTGCCGCCCTTGATCGCATCGGCCTGCACGCGAATCCAGTCATCGCCGGTCGTCACCGCGACGCCGCACTCGGCGAGTTTTTCCGTGAGGGCGACGAGATCGCCCGGGCGGCAACGCGTCACGGTGACGTCGCCGCGCGTGATCGCGCCCGCGATCAGCAACGTGCCGGTCTGAATGCGATCGGGAATGATCTCGTATTCCACGCCGTGCAAGGTCGTGACGCCGTCGATCTGAATCGTGTCGGTGCCGTGGCCGGCGATGCGCGCGCCCATCTGCACGAGCATGTTCGCAAGGTCGACGACTTCGGGTTCCATCGCGGCGTTGACGATCGTCGTGGTGCCGCTGGCCTTCACCGCAGCGAGCATCGCGTTCTTCGTCGCGCCGACGCTCGGCGTGCGAAAGCGAATCTCGCTGCCGTGCAGGACGCCCGCATCGGCGCTCGCGACGAGGAAGCCGTGCGAGACCGCGACACTCGCACCGAGCGCGCGGAACGCCGCTTCGTGCATGTCGGTCGCGCGCGTGCCGAGGATGCAGCCGCCGGGCAGCGGCACTTCGGCGCGGCCGAAGCGACCCAGCAGCGGGCCGCACAGATCGAACGATGCGGCGAGCTTGCGCACGAGCGCGTAGGGCGCGCGGTGCGTGTTGACGTTGGAGGCGTCGATCGTGACCGTGTGCGGGCCCTCGAGCGTGAGCCGCGCGCCGAGCGCCTCGAGCAGCGACCACATCACCGAGACGTCGGTGATGCGCGGGATGCGGTGCAGCGTGACTTTGTCGTTGGTGAGAATGGCCGCCGCCATGATCGGCAGCGCGGCGTTCTTCGCGCCGTGCGTGTCGATCGAGCCTTCGAGCCGCGCGCCGCCCCGGCAGCGCAGAATCGTATCGAGCCGGTCGAGAACGTTCACGACGCCGGTGCGGCTCCCGCCGGCTCGCTCGGCGCGGGCGGCTCTTTGCCGCCGGGGAGTTCGCGGCCGCGATTGCGTGCCGAGTCCATCGCCCAGGAGCACAGCCCCAAAGCGGCAATCGGCAGGACGAGGCTCAAGACCGAGACCCACGCCGGACGTGATTTCATAGCCCCTCATTCGCGCGGATAACCCATGAATCTTACTCGCGCGCGTTGTACCGAAAGAAACGTGACCGGAAATCGAAGGTTTCGCCGTGCAACGTAGCATCATCGCCCCCGCCGAACGAGTAACCAACCTCCGCTGGGGGATCGCTTTACTGCTCGGGATGACGGCGATTGCATTGGGTGCGGTGCCCGTTGCTTCGGCCCTTGACGCCAATCGCTCTGGCGCTATCGCCGCCGCCCTGGCATTTGTCGCGTGGATCCCGGCCGGAGTGCTACTGGACCGCATCGGCGTCCGGCAAGTCGGCAGATTCGTCGTAGCGTCGATCGCCCTGCTCGCCCTTCTAGCGCCCTGGGCGGGGTCGTTAGCCGTGCTCTACGGCGGGCTCGGGGTCCTCGTGCTGCTGATCGTCTTGCCGCTTTTCGCGAAAGCGACCGCGTACTGGTTCCCGCGCTCGGAGCGTGGGCTTGCCATGGCACTTCCTCAAACTGCAGGTGCGCTCGCAGCCGCCGCCACCGCTTCATTGCGGCATACGCTGCCGGTTTCGAACGGCTGGACGCCGGGGCTTTTCGTCATCGGGATCGCCTGCCTAGCCAATGCGGCAGCATTTTTCAGATTCTACCGCGACCCGTCAGAACACCCGAGCCTCACCCACGCTGAACGCGAGTATCTGCACTCGGGTGGCGCTGAGGCCGAGGGTTCTCCGGGTGCCGGTGCGATCTGGTCGCTGTTCGTGCGGAACAAGACGTGGGGCCTCATTATCGCTTCCGGCGCCGGCGCATACGAATTTGCTGCCGCCCTGAGGAACAACGCATCTTACGTCGCCCTCCTATGGCTTGGGATGCTGCTTGCTGGGGGTCTGCTCGTCGATGCACTGATCCGCCGTGGAGCCGATCCGACTGGCGTTCGGCGGACGATCTTCGGTGTCTCTTTGGTACTGGGGCTGGCGGCGACGTTAGCAGACAAGTCGGGAGCGGGAATCGGCCCGCTCTTCCCGTTGATTGCAATCGCCTGCGCCGGCACTCTCGTGGCTGTCACCACAGCGGTGCCCGGCCTCATCGCGGAGCGTGGCACGACCGGCACGCTCTCGGCACTCGCGACGTTCGCCAGCATCATCGGGGGGATAGCCGGCATTTTGGGATCGGCGTCGGCCGCGGCCCTACCCAGTGCCGTCGTCGTCGCCGTCATCGGCATCCTAAGCTTCGTCTTCATCCTCGGCCGGATCGAACCACCCGAAGAAGCCGCGTAGCGCGCCTCTGGGCGGGCGGGTTAGCTGACGCCGACGACTTTCAGTTTGGCGTTGGCGAAGTCGATCTTCGATTGGGCGTGCTTCCAGGCGTTGAGGTCGCTGCCGGCGGCTTGTTGCTCTTGTGTGGCGGCGGCGAGTTCGTCGCGGGTTTGCGCGACGTCGATCTCTTCGGCGCCGAGCGCGGCATCGGTGAGGATCGTGATCTTATCGGGGAGCGCTTGCAGAAAGCCCTCGCCGGTGGCGAGTTCGAGCCGCATGATGCCGCTGCCGTCGCGCACGTTGGCGCGCAGCACGCCCGGGCGCAACGCCGTGAGATACGGCGCGTGCGAGGGCAGGATGCCGACTTCGCCTTCGGTCCCGACGGCGATCACGAGTTCCGCATCGCCCTCGAAGACGATCGAGCGCGGCGAGATCAGGGTGAACGGGATGGCGTTGGCGGCCATTAAACCTTGACGCCCAGTTTCTCGGCGTTGGCTTTCACTTCGTCGATACCGCCGGCCATGTAGAAGGCCTGTTCGGGCAGATGATCGAGCTTGCCGTCGAGCACTTCCGCGAAGGCCGAGATCGTGTCTTCGATCTTCACGTAGGCGCCGGGGCGGCCCGTGAACTGTTCGGCCACGAAGAACGGCTGCGAGAACAGACGCTGCAGGCGGCGCGCGCGGCCGACGATCGACTTGTCATCGTCGGAGAGTTCCTCGACGCCGAGAATCGCGATGATGTCCTGCAAGTCCTTATAACGCTGGAGCGTCTCTTGCACGCCGCGCGCGACGCGATAGTGTTCCGCCCCGACGATCATCGGATCGAGGATGCGGGACGACGACGACAGCGGATCGACCGCCGGATAGATGCCGAGTTCCGAGATCTTGCGGTCGAGCGCGGTCGTCGCATCGAGATGGGCGAACGTCGTCGCGACGGCGGGGTCGGTGTAGTCGTCGGCGGGCACGTACACGGCTTGCACCGAGGTGATCGAGCCCTTGCGGGTCGACGTGATGCGTTCTTCGAGTAAGCCCATCTCTGTGCCGAGCGAGGGCTGATAACCGACGGCCGAGGGCATGCGGCCGAGCAACGCGGAGACTTCCGAGCCCGCCTGCATGTAGCGGAAAATGTTATCGATGAAGAGCAGCACGTCGGCGCCCTTCTCGTCGCGGAAGTATTCGGCCATCGTCACGCCGGTCTGCGCGATGCGGAACCGCACGCCCGGCGGTTCGTCCATCTGGCCGAAGACGAGCGTGGTCTGCGCGAGGACGCCCGACTCTTTCATTTCGACCCAGAGATCGTTGCCTTCACGCGTGCGTTCGCCGACGCCGGTGAACACCGAGAAGCCCTTGTGGACCTGCGCGATGTTGCGGATCAGTTCTTGGATCAGCACGGTCTTGCCGACGCCGGCGCCGCCGAAGAGGCCGACCTTGCCGCCGCGCGTGTAGGGCGCCATCAGGTCGATGACCTTGATCCCGGTCTCGAAGATCTTCGGGGTCGGATCTTGCTCGGCGAAGAGCGGGGCGGGACGGTGGATCGGCCAGTAGGCCGCCGCGGTCACCGGCGCGTCGCTGTCGATCGCTTTGCCCAACACGTTGAAGATGCGCCCGAGCGTGCCTTCGCCGACCGGCACCTGGATGGCGGCGCCCGAGTTGATTACCGTCGCGCCGCGCACGAGGCCGTCGGTCGAACCCATCGCTAGGCAGCGCACTTGGTTGTTGCCGAGTTCGCCTTGCACTTCGAGCACGAGGTCGCGGGCCTGCATCGCCGTTCCGCCCAGCTCGATCCCATCGGCCGCGGCTACGCCCTTCACCGACGCATCGCCCGATCCGACGTGGACCTGCAGCGCGTCGTTGATGTTCGGCAGCGTTTCGGCGCTGAATTCGACGTCGACGACGTTGCCGAGAACCTGAACGACCTTGCCGGTCGCTTTGGCCGTGAACGCATTGGGTTGAACGGTGGCACTCATGTCAATGTTCCTTATCCGGCGAGCGCTTCTGCGCCGCCGACGATTTCGAGGATTTCCTTGGTGATCGCGGCCTGACGCGCATTGTTCATCTGCACGGTCAGTTGGTCGATCAGCTTCTTGGCGTTGTCGCTGGCGTTGCTCATCGCCACGAGCTGCGCGGCGTAGAAGGCCGCATCGGTTTCGAGCATCGCGGCGTAGATCGTGAACTCGAGGTACTTGGGCAGGATGCGCGAGAGCACGGCTTCGGCCGAAGGTTCGAACTCGACCGCACTGCGCGGGCCGTCCGGTTTCGGTCCGGCATCGGCGGCGACCACCGGCAGCAGTTGGCGCATCTCCGGCCGCTGCGACATCATGTTGATCAGCTTGGGCGAGATCAGCGTCACGGAACCGATGTATCCGCGAATGAAATCCGCGCTGACTCTGGCTGCGATTTCGCGCGCCGCCGCCAGCTTGTCGGGGCTCTGCAGCGGCCAGACCTGCACCGCTTCGTCGCCCTGCCGGCGGATCGCGTTGCGAGCCTTGTTGCCGACCGGATAATAGCGGCGATGATCGTCTTCGCGGTGCAGCTGTTCCATCAGGCGGATCAGGTTGGCGTTGAACGAACCCGCCAGGCCTTTATCGGACGTCATCAGGATGACGCCGGTCGGCGCGCCCGGCGCGCCCGGCTTCATGTACGGATGGTCGATCGTGCCGACGCTCGCCACCAGATCCTGGAGCATCTCGGCGAGCGCGAGCGCGTAGGGACGCGACTGCTTCTGCAGCGCCTCCGCACGGCGAATCTTCGCCGCCGCGACTTGCTTCATCGCCTTGGTGATCTGCTGGGTGTTCTTCATCGACCGTATCCGGTCGCGAAGATCGCGAACGCTCGGCATCTAGAGCGCGCCCTCTGTCATCCCGAGCGTAGCGCCGCGGCGCGCAGTCGAGGGACGGCACGAATCTTTGCGATTGAGGCGATCCCTCGACCTTGCTCGGGATGACATAAAGGCCGGCATCAGAAGCTCTTGTTGAATTCTTCGATGGCGGCGACGAGGGCTTTGGTGTTGTCGTCGCCGAGCTGCGAGGTCGTGCGGATCGCATCGAGAATCGCGCCGTACTTTTCACGTAGCGCGGCGACGAACGAGTTCTCCCACTCCGCGATCTTGTTGGTCGGGATCGCGTCGAGGTAACCGCGCGTCGCGGCGTAGATCACCGCGACTTGTTCTTCGACCGGCTGCGGGTGGAACTGCGGCTGCTTGAGCACTTCGGTGATCTTCTCACCACGCGTGAGCTGCTGCTGGGTATTCTTGTCGAGGTCGCTCGCGAGCTTCGCGAACGCCGCGAGTTCGCGGAACTGCGCGAGGTCGAGCTTGAGCGGACCGGCGACGGTGCGCATCGCCTTAATCTGGGCCGAACCGCCGACGCGCGAGACCGAAATACCGACGTCGACCGCCGGGCGCACGCCCTGGAAGAACAGCGAGCTCTGAAGGTAGATCTGGCCGTCGGTGATCGAGATTAAGTTCGTCGGGATGTACGCCGAGACGTCGCCGGCCTGCGTTTCGATCACCGGGAGCGCGGTCAGCGACCCGCCGCCGAGTTCGTCGGAAAGCTTCGCCGCGCGTTCCAACAGGCGCGAGTGCAGGAAGAAAATGTCGCCCGGATAGGCTTCGCGGCCCGGCGGACGGCGCAGCAGCAGCGAGACTTCGCGATACGCTTGCGCGTGCTGCGTGAGGTTATCGTAGACGATCAGGACGTCTTTGCCCGCATACATCAACTCTTCGCCCATCGCGCAACCGGCGAACGGCGCGATCCACTTGAGCGCGGCCGGTTCGGCCGACGATACGGTGACGATCGTCGTGTAGGCGAGGGCGCCGTTCTGTTCGAGCGTTTGCGCCAGCGCCGAGACGGTCGAGTTCTTCTGCCCGATCGCGACGTAGATGCAGAAGACGTTCTTGCCCTTTTGATTGATGATCGTGTCGATCGCGATCGCCGTCTTGCCGGTGCCGCGGTCGCCGATGATCAGCTCGCGCTGGCCCTTGCCGATCGGGATCAGCGCGTCGATCGCGCGGATGCCGGTCTGCAGCGGCTGCTTGACGCCCTGACGTTCCACGACGCCCGGCGCGCGGTTCTCGATCGTGCGGTACCTCTTGGTCGCGATCGGGCCCTTGCCGTCGACCGGGATGCCCAGCGGGTTGACGACGCGCCCGAGCAGCGCTTCGCCGACCGGGACCGAGACGATGCGGCCGGTCCGGCGGACCTGATCGCCTTCTTTGATGTCGGTATCGGGGCCCATGATCGCGACGCCGACGTTGTCCTCTTCGAGGTTGAGGACGACGCCTTCGACGCCGTTGGGGAACTGCACGAGTTCCGACGCCTGCGCGGCTTCCAAACCGTAGATGCGCGCGATGTTATCACCGACTTCGATCACGGTCCCGACTTCGGATTCGTCGGCCCCCGTCTTGAAGGTGGCGATGCGCTGCTTGATAATGCCGGCGATTTCGTCTGCGTTGATCATGGTGGTCTTTCTTAGTTCGTACTGAGCATGCGGGCGAGGTCGTCGAGGCGGCCGGCGATCGTGCCGTCGATCCGCTTGTCGCCCATCGTGATGCGGACGCCGCCGATCAGATCGGGATCGACGTTCTGGGTGACGTCGAAGGGCGTCTTATAGCCGGCAGCGAGTTTGGCCACCAGCGCGTCGAGTTCGGTCGTGGAGAGCGGTCGCGCCGTCGTGATGTGGAGCGTCTGGGCGCCGCGCGCCTGCCGTTCCAGCACGTCGAACTGCTCGACGATCTCGGGCGCCAGCGTTTCGCGGCGCTTGCGGATCAGGAGCAGGATCGCGTGTAACGCGACCGGGTGAAGTTTGTCGAAGGCGTCGCCGATCACGGCGGCCTTCTCGCCCCGGTCGATCACCGGCGAGCGGAAAAACCGGTCGACCGCGGTGTCGGCGTCGAGCGCCGCCACGAACGTGTGCAGGTCGTGCCCGACGGCGGCGATCGCGTCGCCTTCGGCAGCGAGTTGGAAGATCGCGGTCGCGTAGCGGCGCGCGAGCTTTTCGTTCGGCATCAGGCGCTCTTTCCGGCGGTCAGATCGTCGACCGTCTTGGCCACCAGGCGCGCGTCCCCGGCGTCGCTCAATTCGAGCGCGGCGAGTTCGCGCGCGCGGTTGAGGGCCCGCTCGATGAAGGCGATGCGCAGTTGGTCGCGCGCGGCGATGCGGGCGCGTTCGAGTTCGCCCTGCGCGTTCTGCAGCAGGCGCGTCGCCTCGCGCCGGCCGTCGGCCACGATGGTCTCGCGTTCGTGGCGGGCGTCGTCTTCGGCGCGGGCGGCGATCGCCAGCACGTCACGGTCGGCCGCTTCGACCTCACCGCGCGCCTTGGCGACTTCGTCGCGCAGCGCTTCGCGCCGGCGCTCGGCGTTGACCAAGTCGAGATTACGCGCGACTTCGCCCGAGCGCACCGCCGGCAACACGAACTTGCGGAACAGCCACACCGCGACGATGACGAACGCGAAGCCGCCGATGACCTCGCTGTATTGCGCGATGGCTTCGTAGTTCACGCGCCCACCGCTTCCGGACCGACGGCCCGGTCGAGCATCTCGCGCGCGAGCGCTTCGACGACGCCGGACTCGTTCACGCGCGCGTGCGCGATCTCCAACCCGACCGTCGCCTCGGCCTCGGCGATGATCGCCGTGGCTTGCACTTGATGGTCGGCCACGATCTGGGCGGCCTCGGCTTGCGCCGCCGCGCGGGCCTCGGCGACACGCGTGTCGGCGCGGCGGCGGGCGGCGGCGCGCTTTTCGCTTGCTTGCGCGTGGAGCGCCTTCAGGTCGCCTTCGAACTGCGCGATGTCCGCGCCGACGCTGTCGATGTATGCGCGGCGCGCCGCGATCGCCCGGCCCACGGGGCGCAGGAAGATCGCGTTGAGGATCACCAGGAAGACGATGAAGTTGACGAGCTGAACGAACAGCGTCCCGTCAAGCGAAAGCAGCATCGGTGCGGAGCGTCCCTACTTCAGCAACGAGGCAACGAGACTCGGCACGTTGGCGACGACGAAGAACAGGTAGAACCCGAGCACCAGCGCGATGATCGGGAACGCTTCCAGAATACCGACGCCGAGGAAGAAGAACGTGAAGATGTTGCCGCGCGCTTCGGGTTGACGCGCGATCGATTCCACGGCCTTCGAGGCGACGATACCGTCGCCGATCGCCGATCCGACGGCCACGCCGAATACGATCAGCGAGAAGCCCAGGATCAGGACGGCGACGATGAGGGTGTGTGAGTCCACGGGAGTACCTTTCTAGGCGTGGTGTTCTTCGTCGTGGCCCTGCGTGGCCAGCGAAAGATACACGATGGTCAGGAGCGTGAAGACGAACGCTTGGATCGTCCCGATGAAAAAGTTGAAGAACTCGACGCCGAACGGCACGACCGTCGCGACGAGCGAGAGGTTGATCGGGCCGATCGTGACGTCGGCCGCGATGATCGTCGCGACGACGAACAGCAGCAGATCGCCGGCCAGAATGTTGAACGCCAACCGCATCGCGAGTACGACCGGACGGGCGAACTCCTCGATGACGTTGATGACGAACAGCGGCCAGAACGGCTGGAAGAGATGCCCGTAGGCCTTAATGCCGGCGCCGCGGATCGCAACGAACTGGATGCCGAAGAACACGAAGGCCGCAAGCGCTGCCGTCGTGTTGAGGTCGGCCGTGGGCGATCCGCCGAACGGCAGATTCATCTGCTTGAACGGCAGCAGGCCGAACTGGTTGAGCGTCCAGATAAAGAAGAAAATCGACACGAAGATCGGTACGAAGCGCTCGCCCTGACGGCCGAGCGTCCCGAGCGCGAGATCGGCCAGATAGTTGATGATGCCTTCGAACGTCGCCTGGGTCTTATTGACCCGGTTCGTCCGGTACGAAGCGCCGATATAATAGAAGAATGCCAGGGTGACCAGCATGACGACCCAGGTCGTGATGACCGTGTCGGCGTGGATCTCTCCCCAATTTCCGCTGATTAGCCACTGCCAGAGCGGATGCTCTCCGATCTTTTCGTGCACGAACTACCTCGTTGAATACTCTTGCCGCAGCGCAACCGTGTACAAGGCGAGCGGCGTAAAAAATCCGGCGAGCGCGATGCCCATCGACCACCATGGTCCGGTCACCGCGGAAAACACCGGAACGATGCCTATACCCAGAATCCGAACCACGTTTACCAACCCGTACACGCTACGCGAGCGTCTTCCGGCAAGGAGACGCTCGTTATTGCGCATGACCAGCCACATGTTACCGAGACCGCAAACCCCTCCGAGCACCAGATCGAAACCCAGGATCGGAGACCGCACGGCCGTCAAAACGACGGCGACGGGGACGAGCAGCAGTATCGACCGGAGTCCGACCGACCGCCCTCGCACGTTATACGCGCTTAATGCGGCCGATGATACGGCGCCCTGCGTATTGTCGCCGATTTCGGCCATCCCCTCCCGGACTTTTGACGGAGCCATTTGCAGTCGCGGTCAGCCGGCCGCGGAAAATTCATTCGGCTTGGGTCCGGCGCGGAACTTCCACAGAAGCCAAGCCACGATCCGGCCGGCGGCATGTCCGTCGCCGTACGGGTTGGAGGCCCGCGCCATGGCCGTGTAGGCGCCGCCCTCGTCGGTCAGCAGCCGGCGGCTCCAGTCGAGGATGGCGGCCGGGTCGGCCCCGACGAGGCGCAGCGTCCCGGCGGCCAGCCCCTCGGGCCGCTCGGTCTCGCGCCGCATCACCAGGACCGGCTTGCCCAGGGTCGGCGCTTCCTCTTGTAGGCCGCCCGAATCGGTCAGGACGAAGCGCGACCGGGCGACGACCGCGACCGTCGCGGCGTAGTCCAGGGGCTCGGTCAGCCGGATCCCCGCAACGCCCGCCAGCAGCGGGCGGATCACCGGTCCGACCTGCGGCGAGGGGTGGAGCGGCCAGACGATCTGGGGGCGCTGCGGCAGGGCCGCGATCGCCTTGACGGCCCCGGCGATCGCCGGCATCGCGGCGTGGTTCTCGCGCCGGTGCGCGGTGACGAAGATCAGGGGGCGGGCGGGGTCGAGCCCGGCCAGCGCCGCGGGTTCGGGGCGGCCTTCGAGCAGTCGGGTCGTGGCCAAGAAGGCGTCGATCACGGTATTCCCGGTGACGACGATGTCGGCGTCGTCCATGCGTTCCGCGAGCAGATTGGCCTTGGCCCCGGCGGTGGGGGCGAAGTGGAAGCGGGCGATGACGCCGGTCAGCCGGCGGTTCAGTTCCTCGGGAAAGGGCTCGGAGATCGTCCCGGTCCGCAGCCCGGCCTCGACGTGGCCGACCGGGATCTTCGCATAGAAGGCGGCCAGGGCCGCGGCGGTCGACGTGGTCGTATCGCCGTGCACGAGCACGACGTCGGGACGGTGCTCGGCCAGCACCGGCTCCATGCCGGTCAGCACGCGGGTCGTAATGTCGGTCAGCGATTGGGTCTTCGTCATCACGTTGAGGTCGACGTCGGGCACGATCGCAAACAGCCGCAGCACTTCGTCGAGCATCTCGCGATGCTGCGCCGTCACGCACACGATCGGCCGCACCGCGTCACCCGCGGCACGCAACGCCGCAACGACGGGCGCCATCTTTATGGTATCCGGACGCGTCCCCATGACGACGAGTATTTTGAGGGGAGCGGTTATGGTGGCGCTCCCGCCATCACCGACATGCCGGCTTGCGCGACTTTGAGCGACGCGATGCCGCCCGAGAGCAAGAACGCGACGATGCCGAGCGCCGCGCACAACGCGTAGATCAGCAGCACCGCTTGGCGCACGTTCAGCCCGAAACGAAAGACGAGCTGGTGGTGGAAGTGGCCGCGGTCGCCTTCCGTAATCTTCTTCCCCTTGCTCGTGCGGCGCACGATCGTGACCGCCGTATCGAGGATCGGCAACGCGAGCGCGACCAGCGGAATGAGCAACGAGATCGTGAACGCGGTTTTCGACGTCCCGACGATCGAGACGGTCGCGAAGATGTAGCCGATGAACAGCGCGCCCGAATCGCCGAGGATGATCGTCGCCGGATTGTAGTTATACGGCAAGAACCCGAGCGCCCCACCGACCAGCGCCGCCAGCACGAGCGAGAGTTCGGGATGCCCGTGGCCGACGGCGATAATCGCCAGCGACAATCCGGAGATCGCGGTGAGCCCGGAGAGCAAGCCGTCGAGCCCGTCGATGAAGTTGATGGCGTTCATCATGCCGACGTACCAGATCAGCGAGAGCGCGTAGTTCCACGGCACGCCGAAATGGATGTAGTCGCCGCGATGAAACGGGTTCTCGATATCTTTGATCACGAAGCCGTAGAGCAGTGAGACGCCCGCGACGACGATCTGCGCGACGAACTTGTTGCGCGGACGCATCCCCATGATGTCGTCCCAGATGCCGACCATCAGGATCAGCGTGCCGCCGAAGAGCATCCCGATGATGTCGTGGATCTTGCTGATGTCGCGCAGCTCGTTGCGCGCGATCAGATAGCCGAGCACCGAGAACAGCGCGAACGCGAAGCCGAGGAAGAGCGCGATCCCGCCGATGCGCGGTTTGGGCTGCTCGTGCATGCGGCGCTCGCCGACTTCATCGAACATCCCGACGTGCGTCGCGAGCTTGCGCACGAGCGGCGTCGCATAGGCGGTGGTGAGACACGCTAGCGCGACGACGATGGCGAGGATCGGCAGCAACTGCAGCGGACTCACGCCGCGGGCACCGGATCGGGCGCGTATTCGACCTCGACCCCGGCTTCGGAGAGCAGCAGGCTCGCGACCGGATCGGGGTAGGCGGTGAGGTACACGATCCGGCGGACGCCGGCGCTGATCAGGAGCTTGGAGCAGTTCACGCACGGCTCGTGGGTACAGTAGGCGGTCGCCCCGGCGAGCCCGATGCCGTGCAGGGCGCCTTGAACGATCGCGTTGGCCTCGGCGTGGACCGCCCGTTGGCAGTGGTCGTGGACGACGATGCAGCCGGCCTCCGAGCAGTGCTCGACCCCGCGCGGCGCGCCGTTATAGCCGGTCGTGAGGATCCGGTGCTCGCGCGTGAGCACGCACCCGACCCGCGCCCGCGGACACGTCGCCCGCGTCGCGACCGTGCGCGCGATCTGGAGGAAGTACTCGTCCCAGCTGGGGCGTTCGTCGTCGTGCTGCACCGCTGCGCGTGCTTTCGCCGCAGACGCGCGGCCAACCGCCCCCGGATGGGCTCCCAGCAATTTACCAGAATTTTACGACTGCCTCGCCAGGACGCGCCCGCCGTACGGCACAAGCAGGTGGCGATGAATGCCGACCTCTCGCCAGACCCGTCAACGAGCGAGGCGCGCCGGGCTGCGTTCCAAGCCGGCTGGGATGCCCGCTTGCTGCCCCTGCTAACCTCCACCTGGCAGCCGTCGGCGACCGTCGCGAAGACGCTGGGCGAGAAGCACGCCACGGTGCTCGAGCGCCTCAAGGACATGGCCGAACGCGAGCTCATCGAGCGGCGCGTGGTCAAAGTCCGGGGCTCGAAGCCGACCAAGACCGGGAAACGGCCGCGCGTTCACACGGCCAAGTTCGAGGCCCAGTTCCGCCTGCCGGCCTAGCCCTCCGGGCCGCGCGCGCTCACCGGGAGCGAGGTCGCGGAGCCGAACATGCGGTCGCCGGCGTCGCCAAGGCCGGGCATGATGTAGCCGTGGTCGTTGAGCCGCTCGTCGATCGCGGCCGTCACGATGCGCACGCCGGGGTGCGCGCGGGTGATCGTCGCGATCCCCTCGGGTGCCGCGATCAGGCACACGAACGTCATCGCGGTCGCGCCGCGCGAGGCCAGCAGCGCGAGCGCCGCGGAGCCGGAGTGGCCGGTGGCGAGCATCGGATCGAGCACGAACACGTCGCGTTCGGCTAAACTGCGCGGCATGTTGGCGTAGTAGGGCACGGCTTCGAGCGTCTTGGGATCGCGGTAGAACCCGAGGTGCGCGATCTCCGCATCGTCGATGCAATCGAGGAAGCCGGGCAGCAGGCCGAGTCCCGCGCGCAAGATCGGCGCCACGACCGGGCGGCGCGCGATGCGCGTTGCGGGCGCGGGTTCGAGCGGCGTTTGCACCGTTACCGCCATCGTCTGCAGCGCGCGTGTCGCTTCGTAGGCGAGAAACAACCCGATCTCTTCGACCATGCGGCGGAACACCGGCACCGGCGCGTCGCGATCGCGCAGGCGCGCCAAGCGGTCGGCGACTGCCGGGTGGTCGACGACGAGGACGCTCGATTCAGGCATGCGGCACCGCGTCGTCGCGGATCTTCGCGGTCAGGACGTGGTCGCGCCACTCGCCGTCGATGTACAAGTACGCCCGCGCGTAGCCCTCGACCGTGAAGCCGAGCGCGCGCAGCAGCCGGCCGCTGCGTTCGTTGTTGGGCTGATAGTTCGCCTCGACCCGGTGCAGCCCGAGATTGCGGAAGCACCACGTCACGATCGTCCCGACCGCCTCGGTGCCGTAGCCGCGGCCCTGATGCGAATAGTCGACCGAATAGCCGAGCACGCCCGCTTGGAAAACGCCGTGCACGATGTTGGTGACGTTGATACTCGAGATGATCGCTCGCGAGCCGCGCAAGGTCGCGACGAACCGGTGCGCGCGGCCATGATAGGCATCGTCCTGCACCGCGGCGGCGTACCCGGACCAGTACGAGCGCGTAAAGAAGTCCGGCGAGCGCGCGGGCTCCCAGCGCGCGAGATGCTTCTCGTTGCGCTGATGGTAGGCCAGGAGCGCGTCGATGTGCTCCGGGCCGACCGATTCGATCGCCAGACGCGCCGTGGTCATCGAAACCGATGACAGACCGGCTATTTCGCGCATTGCCGCACTCTTCGGTATCGGCCGACTATCTTCATCGGTCCAGCGTCTGCGCGGTTTGGCGCCGGGAGCGGCTCAACACGAGACCGAGTGCGATGGCGCCGAGCATCACCGGCGTGAAGATCGTCGCTTCGGGGCCGGCGCTGCCGCCGGAGAGGAAACTCGGTCCGGCAACCTCGGTGTGCAGCAGCGCGCCCGCTCCCACGACCCCGCTGTCGCCGACCCCGAACAGATAGGTCTGGCCCCAATCCCAGGCCGCATGAAAGCCGATCGGCCAGCGCAGATCGCCGAACCGCCGCAGCGCTACGCACATGAACAAACCGAAGACGACCACTTCGCTCTTGCCGACGATCGATTCACCGGGATTGAACGAATGCAACACGCCGAAGAGCAGCGAGAGCGCGATCGCCGCGGGCCAGTAGCCGAAGGTCGCGCCGAGCGTGGCCTGCGGGTAACCGCGGAAGAACAGTTCCTCGGCCAAGCCGACGGCGAGAAACGTCGCGGCCCACAACGCCGCGCTCAGCAACGCCGCGCCGCCGGTCGTCGCGAAGCCGGCGACGTGCGCGGCGCCGCTCGCGATCATCGCGCCGACGACGATCGCGATCGCCGCGATTCCGGCGAGCGCTCCGGCCCACAGCGGCGGCGCGAAGAGCCGTCGCCACGGCAGACCGTAATCGGCGAACGTGCGGCGCTCGCGTCGCGCCATCACCCACATCGCGAGCAGAATCGGTACGAGTTGGAAGAGTTCGCCGGCCAATAAAAACGGCGCCGGAATCGGCTGGCCCTTCGTGAGACTCGGGTGGTATCCGGCGATCCGAAAGACGAGGTATGCGATGCCGGCCAGCATCGCGCCCGTGCCGCCGGCGACGAGCAGAAACAGCAGCACGCGCAGGATTGCGTGCCACCGGGAAAGTCGCGCCGGATCCGGCGCGCTCACACTACGGGACGTCGAAGCGAACGGTCAGCTCGCCCACGCGCGCACGGAGTTCCTCGATGCGACGGCGCGCTTCGATGTCGCCGAGCGCCTCGCCGATGATGCGGCCGACCTCGCGCGCGTCGTCTTCGCCGAAGCCGCGTGAGGTGATCGCCGGCGATCCGATGCGGATGCCGCTGGTGACCATCGGTTTCTGCGTGTCGAACGGGATCGCGTTCTTATTCACCGTCACGCGAATTTCGTCGAGATACGCTTCGACCGCTTTGCCGGTGAGGTTCTTCGGGGAGAGGTCGACGAGCAGCAAATGCGTGTCCGTGCCGCCGCCGACGAGCCGCGCCCCCGCGCGCTGCAGTTCTTCGCCGATC
>Ga0302279_10002151_pt1 | contig 26679 bp, 22 predicted proteins | sample III_Bog_N3_3_FD_194541 | JGI IMG/M metagenome (GOLD analysis project Ga0302279, IMG submission 194541) | Peat permafrost microbial communities from Stordalen Mire near Abisko, Sweden - III_Bog_N3_3 | ecosystem: Environmental > Terrestrial > Soil > Wetlands > Peat | place: Sweden: Abisko... | reverse complement strand
ACGGCATGGCGGCGCTGCTCTGCGGCCGCGGTGGCGCCGGCGAGGGCACGCGCCCCGATCTGATCGCCCGCGCCGCCGACGGCTGCCGGCGCATCCTCGTCGGATAGCGGCGATCGCGCCCGGGGGGTGATAGGGTGCGGCCGTGCTCGGCAAACACCTCCGCTGGCTCGCCCCGGTCGCGCTGTTCACCCTCTCCGGCTGCGGAAGCTGCGGCGGAGCCTCCGCCGCGGGCACCTCCGACGCCGCGCCCTCCGCCAGCGCCGAGGGCCCGGCAGGCTCCGCCTCGCCGGTCGCCTCCGCCAGCGCGCCTCCCGCCGGTTCCACCGGCCCGTTCACCCCGCCGCTCGACGTCCCCCAGATCCTCGACCTCGGCAGCGGCCGGGCCACCGCCGCTCTGCGCGCGGCGCTCCAGGCCTACGGCCTCCCCTTCGACCCGGCGACCCTCGAGCGCGACTGCAAGGTCGACGAGGAGGGCGCCTCCCTCGACGACCTCGAGGGGGCGGCCGGAAAGTACGGCCTGGAGGCCGGCCTGATCATCGTCCCGGCCGAGCACCTCCTGCTCCCGGAGGCGAACATGCTCCCCGCCATCGTCATCGTGCAGGCGCCCGGTGACGAGGAGGAGCTGCTGCTGGTGTGGCGCCTCGACGGGGACCGCGTCCAGGTGATGAGCCCACGCGTGGGCCGCCGCTGGCTGAGCCGCGCCGAGCTGCAGAAGAGCCTCTACGTCCACGAGACCGAGCTCCCCGCCAGCGTCTACCGCGAGGTGATGGGCGAGCCCGCCTTCGGCCTGGCGCTGCGGGCGCGGATGACGGCGCGCGGCGTCGACGGCGCCGCCGCCCAGGCCCTGGTGGCCCGCGCCGCCGCGGATCCCGGGTGGCACGGCTTCGCCGCCCTGGATGCGGCCGTTCGCAAGGTGGAGAGCGAGAGCGTCGACGGCGGGGTCGACGCCGGCGCCGGCGCGCGGCTGTCGGCGCTGCTGGCGTGCGCGATGGAGAAGAAGTGCGTGGGCGTGCCGCCGATCCCCGCAGACCTGTGGTCGATGCAGGAGGGGGCGAAGGGGCCCAAGGGGGAGGCGCAGATCAAGGTCCAGGGGACCGTGCTGCTGGCCATCGCGGGGCGGGCGGCGCCGGATGCGGGGGCCGCGGACGGGCCGTAGCGCGCAGGCGGGCGAGGCGGCGTCCCCGCGGTCGGCTGCGCCTTTCGGCCACTCACCGCCAGCGCGCGAAGGTCAGCGCCAGCGCGCCGATCGCCGCGAGCAGCACCAGCGGAGTCATCCAGATCCCCGCCTTCAGCACCTCCATGCCGCCTACCGGCTGACCCTTCTTCCGCGCGATGCCGAGGACCAGCATCGTCGCCAGCGAGCCGAAGGGCACGACGTTGGGGCCGATGTTGGCGCCGAGGAGGGCGCCGTAGATGGCAGCCTCCCCGGCGTGCGCGTCGGCGATGGCGCTGCGGGCGACCAGCGCGGCGGGCAGGTTGTTCATGGCGTTGGCGGCGAGGGCGGTGCCTGCGGAGCTCGCGACCATCGCGGTGAGCGGCGCGCCGGCGTGGCGCTGGAGCCACCCGGCCGCCAGGCTCGCGACGCCCAGGTTCTCCACGGAGCGGACCACCACGAAGAGGCCGATCACGAAGGGGAACAGGTCCCACGAGAGGCCGAGGAGCAGGCGCGGCGCGACGCTCCTGGTGGCGAGGCCGTAGCCGAGGAGGATGGCCACGCCGCCGAAGGCGACGACGTACGGCTCGACGTGCGCGACGGCGGCGACGAAGTAGCCGGCGAACACCAGACCGAGGACCGCGACCGAAGCGCGGAAGTAGCCGCGGTGGGCGATGGCCGCCGTCGGCTGGTCGAGGAGAGAGGCGTCGAAGCGGGCGGGCAGCTCGGCGCGGAAGTGGAGCCGGCAGAGCCCGTAGGTGGCGGCGAGCGCGACGATCTGGGGCAGTGCCATGCGCCCGGCGAAGCGCGCGAAGCCGAGGTCGAAGGTCTCGACGAAGAGCAGGTTGGTGAGGTTGGAGATGGGCAGCAGGAGCGACCCGGTGTTGGCCACGAAGGCGCACGCGATGACGTAGGGGCGCGGCGGCAAGCCGAGCCGCGCCACGAAGGCGAGCACCAGCGGGGTGAGCATGACCGCGGTGGTGTCGAGCGAGAGCGCCATCGTGACGGCGGCGCCGAGCACGAAGACGTTGCGGTAGAGCGTGCGGCCGTCGCCGCGGGCGCGCCGCGCCGCGTGCATCGCCGCCCACTCGAAGAAGCCGCTCGCCTCCACCAGCGCCGAGAGCAGGAGCAGCGCGAGGAGGAAGAGGAGCGCGCCCTTGCCCGAGAGCGTCACGGCGACGACGTCGCGCGGGGTCACCAGCCCGAGCCCGAGCAAGGCGGCCGCGCCGAGCGCCGTCCAGAGGGCCTCGCTGCGGCCGCGGGGCTTGAGGATGACCAGCGCCAGGGTCGCGGAGAAGATGCCCAGGGTGAGGGCGGCGCGGGTCACGGCGGTCATGAGGCAGGGGTCGCCGGGCGCGCCGCGGAGGGGCGTGGTCGGCTCAGAACATCCAGCCGAGCGTGGCGCCGTATACCTTCGGCGTGAGGAGCGGGCTCACGGCGGGCGCGACGGGGTGCTCCGGTCCCCCTGCGACCCAGAGCGGGACGCCGATCCCTGCGAACAACGTGCTCACCGCCACGGGGGGCACCCCCGCGAGGCCCGCGGCCGCACCGGAGCTGTGCGCCACCGCCCCCTCCAGTGCCAACCCTGCCACGAGGCAGGCGCTGCCGAGGCTCGTCAGGACGATGCCCGCGATCCGCATCGCCATGGATGGGCTCGCCCCGGCGCGCGCGTCGAAGTAGAGGTCGATCTGCTGGATGTCGCGGAGAGCGTGCGCCGCCTTCTGCTCGTCGTCCGACACCTGGAGCTGATCACCCGCGAGCCTCGCCTGGAAGGGACTCCGGAAGTCCTCGGTGCTCGACGCCACCGCGTGGCTCGTCGCCGGCGGCCAGCTGTGCACGACGACCCACCGGATGGGACCCTCCTCGATGACGCGCTGTCCGTCTCGGGTCCTCGTGTAGGTGACGGCCTGGCTCTCGGCGAATGCCGGGAGAGACTCGGCCGGGACGACCACTCCCTCGCGCGTGCACCCCATCAGCAAGCCGAGGCTTGCGACCAGCGCAATTTTCCTGTCCATCGCCACGTTCACCTCCAAGCAAGAATGGGGCGATCCTAGCATGACCGGAGGGCAAGTTGCGGCCTGGCTCCGGGAAGGCGGTAGGCTCCCTCTCCTCCGCCATGAGGGACACGCGATGAGACTCTCGCCGCTCGGGCTCGCCTTCTGCCTCACGGTGATGATCGCCTGCTCGCGGGGCACCAGGAACGAGGGCACCGGGACCGCGTCGTCCTCGCAGGGAGGCGCGCCGTCGTCTTCTTCCTCGGCTCTCTCGTCCTCGCAGGGAGGCGCGCCGTCGTCGTCCTCGTCCGCGCCCGCGTCGGCCGGCGGCTCCTCCGCCGCGGATGGGGGCCCGCTCGGGGACGGCTCGTCGCCGGTCACCAGGGGAGCGACGGTCCCGTACGTGGAGTACGAGGCCGAGGACGGCGCGACCAACGGCACCGTGCTCGGCCCGAGCCGCGCGGTCGACGACCCCGACGTGTTCAACAGCATCGCGGGCGAGTCGTCGGGCCGCCGGGCGGTGAAGCTCGCGGGCACCGGGCAGTACGTGCGCTTCACCGCCACGAGCGCGGCCAACTCGGTGGTGGTCCGCTACGTGATCCCCGACGCGCCGGACGGCGCCGGGCTCCAGGCGACGCTGGGCCTCTACGTGAACGGGGCGCGCGTGGCCAGCCTCGCGCTCACGTCGCTCTACGCGTGGGCCTACGGCGACCCGGAGGCGACCGACTCCACCACCAACACCCCGAGCGACGGCCACGCCCGCCATTTCTATGACGAGGCCCGCCTGCTCGTGCCCGCCGGCATCCCCGCCGGCGCCACCGTCGGGGTCCAGCAAGATGCCACCGACACCGCGGCGTACTACGTCATCGATCTCCTCGATCTCGAGGAGGTCGCCCCGCCGCTGGCGCAGCCCTCGAACGCGCTGTCGGTGAAGGACTACGGCGCGCACGGCGACGGCACGAGCGACGACGGGCAGGCGATCCAGAACGCCATCGACGACGCGCAGACGAAGGGGCTGGCGGTGTGGCTCCCGCCGGGCACCTACCTCGACACGGGGACCGTGCTCGGCATCGAAGGCGTGACGATCTACGGCGCGGGGATGTGGTGGACGACGATCCAGGGGGCCTCGGCGCGCTTCGTGTGCGGCGGGACGGCCTGCTCCATCTTCGACCTCGCGCTCCTCGGCGAGACCATCCTGCGCGACGACGCCGAGACCGTGCCCGGCATCAGCGGCCTGTTCGGCACGGGCTCGCAGATCCGGAACGTGTGGATCGAGCACACCACCACGGGCGCCTGGATCGGCGAGCCTGGCCAGGCGCCGGCGAGCGGGCTGCTCGTGCACGGCGCGCGCATCCGCGACACGTTCGCCGACGGGATCAACTTCTGCAACGGCACCAGCAACTCGACGGTCGAGCAGTCGACCGCGCGCAACACCGGCGACGACGGCTTCGCCTCCTGGTCGCCCTCCGGCGACCCCACGAACACCGGCAACCTCTTCCGCTTCGACACGGTCCAGGTGCCCTGGCGAGCCAACTGCTTCGCGATCTACGGCGGCACGGGCAACGGCATCGAAGACAGCGTCTGCGCCGACGTGGTGACCTATCCGGGGGTCCTGGTTGGCCAGCTCTTCGACTCCAACCCGTTCGGCGGCACCACGACCGTCGCGCGCGACACCCTCCTCCGCGCGGGGGGCCTGTTCTACCAGCAGCAGTGGGGCGCGCTCACCGTGTCCGGGAACGAAGCGGCGCCGGCCCTCACCGGGGTGTCCGTGGCCGACGTGGACATCGTCGACGCGACCTTCTCCGGGCTGCTCTTCATCGGACCGAAGACCGCGATCCAGGGGATGAGCCTCTCGGGCGTCACCGTCTCGGCCCCGGGCAGCTACGGCATCGCCGTCGCCGCGACGGCGATGGGCTCGGCGACGGCGACGAACGTGGTGGTCCAGAGCCCCGCCCTGGGAGGGCTGTCGAATGCGGCCTCCTCGGCGTGGGCGTTCACGCGCGTGGGTGGGGACATCGGGTGGTAGGGCGTCGCTAGAAGTGCGCGTCGACGAGCGCATTCGCGAGCGCGATCAGGTACGCCTCGTGGCCGCTCCGGAGCGTCACTTCGTTCACGCCGTTGGTGGCCGCTGGCCAGGAGAGCGACACGCCACCGAGGGACGACTCTCCGCGGCGGAGGTGCCCGTGGACGCCTCGGTGGAGCTGCACGACCTGGCCCGCGAGCGGATCGTCGTTGCCGAAGACCGTCTGCCAGAAGAACCGCCCGAAGACGCAGGGCTCGTCGCCCCCCGCGGACACCGCGCAGCCCTCGACGAGGCTGAAGTCGATGCCGCAATTCCAGTGGGTGCAGCCTCCGCCGGGGACGCCGGCGAAGACGGTCGCCGGACCCTGGCCGATGGCATCGATCCGCGGAGGCAGTCTTGCGAATGGCCAGTACGACCCCTCCTGGACGAGCGCTGTCGACGGGGGCAGCACCGGAGCTTCCGCCGAGCCCGCGGGAGGAGCGCGCTCTGGCTCGCGCGCCGCGCTCGGGGGTGGGGGCGCCGCCGGGGCTACGGGAGGGGTGGTTGCAGGCATCCGCGCCGCGCTCGCGGGTGGCGGGAGCAAGCGCTCGGCCGTGGACCGGCGGCACGCGCCGGTGCCGAGGGCGAGCGGGAGGAGGAGCATGGCCGTCGCCTTCACGCCCTCTCTGCCCTCACCCCCCGCGAGAGCAGCACGCACATCGCCGGCTGGAGGATCTCCGTCATCGCCCTCTCCGCGATGGCGCGCCCCTCCACCGCGCGCTGGCGCCCGTGCTCGGCGTAGATCGCCAGATCCACGCCCTCGAAATCCTCCACCCTCGCCACCGGCGGCCGGAACCCGGCGAACGCCTCCTGCACCGCCTCGCGCACCGGCGCGCCGCCCTCGTCGATCGCCCATGCCACGAACCGCCAGGCCAGCTCCGCGTGACGGGTCTCGTCGGCGACGGTCACCTCCAGCACCTCGCGCACGGCGGGATCCGTCGCTGCCGCGAGCGCGTCGAGCGCCTGCACGGTGGCCACGGTCTCGCCGATGCACCCCTCCATCACCGCCTCGGCGGCGACGGTGGCCAGATTGGCCTCGATGACCAGCGGCCCCGGCACGGGCAGCGCCGCCGGCTCGACGCTCTCACCGAAGTACGCCGAGGCGAGCCCGAGGCAGAGCTCGGCGTGGCGGACCTCGTCGACGGCGGCCGCGTGCGTGTCGCGGACCAGGTCGGCGGGGGCGCCCAGCGCCAGGAGCTCCATGGCGAACCGCGAGAAGGAGGCCACCGAGGCGTGCTCGAAGAGGCCGTCGCGCGCCCACGCCTCGGCCAGGGCGCGTCGCGTCGCCGCGGGCATCGCGCTCACCTCGGGGACGCTCCCCGCGCGCCAGGAGCGGCCGGCGCGCAGCTCGGCCTTGACGATGCCCTCGTCGACGAAGAAGGTCCGCCCGACGTAGCAGGGGAACGATCGGGCGACGACCTCGTAGCAGCAGGCGTTGTTCTCCACCGACGGGCCGGAGACGACGCTGACGAGCATCCAGCAGATCCCCGCGCCGCCGGGGATCGTCACCGGCACCGCGGGGCACTCGGAGGGCTTGCCGACCATGGGAATGCACACCATCCCGGAGACGAGCCCGCCGTCGGGGAATCCACCGCCGGCGCCGATGGTGACACCGGTGGTGGCGGGGCTCGCGTCCGCGAGGATCAGCACGCTTCCGCCCGCCCCTCCGCCGCCCCCGGCGCCCCCGGCGCCGCCCGCCCCCCCGGTGCCCGAGGTGGCGCCGCCCCCTGATCGCGTGGGCCCCGGCAGGTCCGAGCGCGCGCCGCAGTCCACGGCGGCGACCGCGGCGAGCCCGGCGGTGCCGGCGCCGGCGAGCTGCAAGAGGCGAGCGAGGAGGCGGCGGCGGTAGGCGGCGGGGTCGATCATCCGGCGAGGGTACCTCGACGCCGGCGCCCGGGGTGCAAGGACGCGTCGGGCCCGTGGTAGCGTTGACCGTGGCGAAGAGGTCGAGGTCCCCTGACTCGACGCGACCCTCGTTCCCTCGTCCCCGTCGGCGCGAGGCGGTCCCCTGGGGCCCGGTCGATCGCGTGCTCGCGTGTCTCGAGCCGATCCGGGATTTCCTGCGCAGCCACCCTGTGCTGGTTCTGGCCTTCGTCCTCGTCCTCCTGCTCGTCGCCAGGCCGATCGCCGCGTTCGGCGTGCTGCTCGACCAGCACCCCGGCTTCGTCGGGTAGCGATCTCCCCCAGGGATTCCCGCCGTGGGAGGTGCGGTGGGGGCGGCGGAACGTCGGTCATGGGCGCCGAGGGTCGGGAGCTGGTATCGAGGACGGCCCTGCAACACCTCCGGAGGACGCATGCGATCGTTCGATGCCATCGTGATCGGGGCAGGCCAGTCGGGCCCTTCTCTGGCGGTCCGCCTCGCCGAGGCTGGCCGCAGCGTCGCGCTGATCGAGCGCCGCGCCCTCGGTGGCACCTGTGTCAACGACGGGTGTACCCCGACGAAGGCCCTCGTCGCCAGCGCCCGCGCCGCCTGGGTCGCTCGCCAGGCCGAGCGCTTCGGCGTCCAGCTCGGGGGCGCGGTGTCGGTCGACATGCCGAAGGTCAAGGCCCGCAAGGACGCCGTCGTTCAGGAGTCGCGCGACGGCCTCCAGTCGTGGCTGGGCGGCACGGCGCGCCTCGCGCTCGTCCACGGCCAGGCCCGCTTCGAGGGCCCCAACACCGTCCGCGTCGGCGAGGAGCTCCTCGAGGGGAAGCAGATCTTCATCAACGTCGGCGGCCGCGCCGTCGTTCCCGGGGTCCTCGCCGGGATTCCCCACCTCACCAACTCCTCGATGATGGATGTCGACTTCCTGCCCGAGCACCTCATCGTCGTCGGTGGCAGCTACGTGGGGCTCGAGTTCGCGCAGATGTACCGCCGCTTCGGCAGCAGGGTCACCGTGATCGAGAAGGGGGCGCGGCTCGTCGGGCGCGAGGACGAGGACGTCTCCGCCGAGATCCGGCGCATCCTCGAGCTCGAAGGGATCGAGGTTCAGCCGGCGACCGAGGTGCTCGAGGCCTCGGCGCGGGACGGCGTCATCACGCTGCGCACGAGCGGGCCGACGATCACCGGCAGCCACGTCCTCGCGGCCGTCGGACGCACCCCGAACACGGACGACCTCGGCCTCGACCGCGCCGGCGTGCGCACCGACGCGCGCGGGTACGTCGAGGTCGACGACGAGCTCCGCAGCAGCGCCCCTCACATCCACGCCATCGGCGACGTGAACGGGCGCGGCGCCTTCACCCACACCTCGTACAACGACTACGAGATCGTCGCCGAGAACCTGCTCGACGGCGGCTCGCGGCGCGTCTCGGACCGGATCCCCATCTACGGTCTGTTCATCGATCCGCCCCTCGGGCGGGTGGGCATGAACGAGCGCGAGGCGCGCGCCTCGGGCCGCCGCGTGCTCGCCGGCAAGCGGCCGATGACGCGCGTCGCCCGCGCCCGGGAGCGCGGCGAGACCCACGGCTTCATCAAGGTGCTGGTCGACGGCGACACCCGCGAGATCCTCGGCGCGGCGATCCTCGGCATCGAGGGCGACGAGGCCATCCACGTCATCGCCGACGTCATGTACGCGCGCGCGCCCTACACGGTGATCGCGCGCGCCGTTCACGCCCACCCGACCGTGAGCGAGCTCCTCCCCACGACCTTCCAGTCCCTCGCTCCGCTCGGGTGACGCCGTCCGGACCGGTGACCGAGCGGCCAGCGGTCACTGCACGACCTTGAAGACGTCGGCGAACTGGTAGTCCTTGGTGTTGACGGTCGAGCTCTCGTTGTAATCGGTGCCTGGCCGGTCGCGGTGGATGGACCAGAACGAGAGCAGGCCGATCTGCTTCTGCTGGGCGAAGGTCAGCAGGGTCGCCGCGTCCGCGAGGGTGAAGATCTCGCCGGACTGGTCGTTCTGCCCGATCATCGGGGTCGCCCCGAGCATGCTCCAGGCCGCGGCGCTGCCGAGGCCGGGGATGACGCTCATGAGCTGGGGCTGCGTGGCGGTGAGGGCGTCCTTGGCGTAGGTGCTCATCGACCCGGTCTGGCTCGGGCCGTAGTCCATCACCATCAGGTTGACGTGCGAGACGGTGACGCCCGCGAGGACCGCCTGCTTCACCACGTCGAGGGCGTTGCTCTCGAGGCCGGTGGTGTCCACCGGGAGCGTGAAGGAGACCTTGATCCCCTTCGCGGCCTGCACCTTGGCGAGCGCCTGCCCGCGCTTCTGGTTCGCCGCCGTGGTCATCACCGGCCCCTGCTCGACGTCGAAGTCGAGATCGGTGATGCCCGTGTCGGTGACGAACGTGGTGAGCGCGGCGGCGAACGCGCTCGCCGAGCTGCACGCCGCGTCCACGTAGGTGCCGCTGGCGCCCCCGAACGACGCCTTGACGAGCCCGCCGCTCGCCACGAAGGCGTTCACGTCCGCCTGGTTCTGCTCGATGTCCTGGGTCGTGTCGCAGCCGCCGTTGGAGATGACGAACGCGATCGTCACGCCGTTGACGCCGGACTTGGCCTTCAGATCGACGAGGCCGGTGAACGGGTACGTGCTGTCTCCCCAGTTCCAGGTCTCGAAGTAGGGGGCGAACTCGATCGCGCCGGCCGTGCCGCCGCTGCTGCTGCTGCTGGCGCTGGTGGTGGTGCTGCTGCTCGTGCTGGTGGAGCTGCTGCTGGTCGCGCTGGCGGTGCTGGTCCCGCCGCCGCCGCCGCTGCCGGTGCTGCTCGCCACGCCGGTGGCGCCGCCGCTGCCGTCGCTGCCTCCGCTCCCGCTCCCGCTCCCGCTGCTGCTGGTGCTGCCTCCAGCGCCGAGCTCGTGGGCCGGCGCGGTGCCGCCGCAGCCTCCGAGGGCTGCCGCGAGCGACGCCAGCGCGAGGAACGAGCACCGCAGCACCGAGGGGGAGGGGGAGGTCTGGAGCGTCATGCCGTGCGGGGAAGCAGAGACCGTACCGTCGTCGAAACCGGCGACGCAGCGAGACCGGTGCGATCGGCCGGATCGCGGCGGTGGATCGCGCGGATCCTCCCTGCGCCGATCCCGTCGGGAGATTCAGCGCTCGCAGCCGAGCGCCTGGAGGCGCGCCCTGGCCTGCTCCGCGGTCACGCTGCGCGGCTTCGCCTGGCCCCAGCGCTCGAGGACGACCTGGTAGGCCGCGCACGCTCCGGGCCTGTCGCCTGTCGCCTCGCGGGCCTGCGCCAGCAGGAGGTGGGCGCGGACGTGCTCGAACGGATAGCTCAGCACCTCGCACTTGCGGGTGGCGTGCTCGAGCCAGGGCAGGGCGTCGGCGGCGCGGCCGGCGAGGAGGTAGGTCCGACCCACGTCGGCGTCGACGAGGGTCTGCGGGCGGTAGGGCGGCAGCGCCCCGTGCGCGGGGAGCGCGTCGAGGGCGGCCCGGGCGGTCTCGGGGGTGTCGACGACGCGCGCCTGGCCGAACAGCCAGAGAAAGTTGCGCGAGACCGGAGTGAGCCGCGCCTTCCACGACAAGAGCCAGACGTCGCGCCGGATCGTGGCCTCGATCGGCGAGAGGCGCCCCCCGTGGAGGGCGGTGCGGATCAGCGACGGCGTCGTGTCCCAGGCGAGGGCGCCGTCCTCGGCGCGGGGGTCGGGCTCCCAGGCGTCGCGTCGATCGAGGAAGTCCATCGCCACGCCGGCGGCCTCGACGGGGCGGCCCATCTCCTCCAGGACGTCCGCGAGCAACCAGGCCCCTCGGCCGTGGACCTGCTGCTGGTCGCTCGCGGCCCCGAGCTGGATGAACTCGCGCGCGCGCTTTTCGGCGGCGCCGAAGTCCCCCTGGAGGGCCTCGAAGTAGGCCTGGCTCCACACCCTCTGCTTTTCGTACTCGCGCGCCACGGCCGCGGGCGCGCCCACGGGGATCTCGCCGGCGAGGCGCAGGGCCTCGCGCACGGTGGCCGTGGGCCGGCCGCGCGCGGCGAGGGCGTTGGCGAGCCCCCAGTAGCCCCAGCGCGTCTCCGTGCTGGCGGCGATCGCCTGCCGGGCCGTGCCCTCCATCGCCTCGCAGGCGCCTTGGTCGGTCTGGAGGTGCTGGATGCTCTCGAGGCACTCGAGCGCTCCCGGGTCCCGGGCGAGGCACCGGGCGAGGGTCTGCTGCGCCTCGTCGAAGCGGCCGCTGTACATGAGCATCAGCCCCAGGTAGTGCGACGCCGCGCCGAAGCCTGGGTCGAGAGCGAGCGCCCGCTCGAGGTCGCGCGCCGCGACGTCGAAGTCCTCGAAGTTACCGTGCCCCACGCCGAGCAGGTACCAGAGCTCGGCGTCGCCCGGGGCGCGCTCGAGCCGCGCGGCGAGCCGCCGGTTCGACTCGGCCCAGTCCGAGGGCTGGCGCCCCACGACCGGCTCCACCGCGTCGAGGAGCGCGACGTCGCGCTCGCCGAGCGTGCCGCGCAGCCCCTCGGCGCTGCGGAGGTGCTCGCGCGCGCTCTCGGTCATGCCGACGAGCCCGAGGGCCGCGAGCTGGACGTGCGCCGCGCCGAGCGCCGGGTCGAGCTCGAGGGCGCGCTCGAAGCCGTCGCCCATGTCCTTGCCTCTCCGGAACGCCGAGAGCGCGGCGCGATAGGCGGCGACCGCCGCCTCGCTCGACGAGGAGGGGGTCGGCGTCGCGTCGACCGCGACCGCCCTGGACCCTTCGCGCGCGCGCACCCACGGGCCGACTCCGTAGTGTACGCCGGCGACGACGAGGACGAGCGCGGCCAGGGCGGCGGCGGCGACGCGCGGCGCCCACGGGCGACGTGGGGCAGCGCGCTCGGCGCCGTCGCGGGGAGGCTCGAGGTCGCGGAGCACCGCGCCCGCGTCGGCGTAGCGGTCCGCGGGCGCCCGGCGCAGGCAGCCCAGGATGACGCGCTCGAGCTCGGGGGGGACGGCAGGGTTCCGCTGCGAGGGGGGCGTGGGCTCGTCGCGGTGGAGCGCGATGGCGAAGGCCATCAGCGTGGCGCCGGGGAACGGGCGCGAGCCCGTGCACAGCTCGTACAGCATCACGCCGAACGAGAAGACATCGGTGCGGGTGTCGACGTGTCCGCCCTTGGCCTGCTCGGGCGACATGTAGCCCGGCGTCCCGAGGATGGAGCCGTCCTCGGTGAGCATCCCGGGCGCGGCGGCGGCGTCCCCGGAGATCGGGGCTCCGCCCTCCGCGGCGGCCCGGACGCTCATGGTGCGGTCGGTCTCGAGGACACCGATCTGCTTGGCGAGGCCGAAGTCGAGGAGCTTGACCGGCCCCTCGTCGGCGATCATCACGTTCTCGGGCTTGAGGTCGCGGTGGATGAGCCCGCGCGCGTGCGCCCGGGCGAGCGCGCGGGCGATCTCGCGGGCGACGCGGAGGGCCTCGGGGATGGGGAGCGCGCGCCCCTCGGGAGAGCCGGCGCGCGCCTCCAGGATCTCGCGGAGGGTGCGGCCCCGCACCAGCTCCATGGCGATGAAGACGCGCCCGTCGATCTCGCCGACGTCGTACAGGGTCGCGATGCCGGGGTGGGTGACCGCCGCCGCCGAGCGCGCCTCGCGCAGGAAGCGCCCTCGCCGCTCCTCGTCGTCCGAGGCGGGGAGCACCTTGAGCGCGACCTCGCGGCCGAGCGTGCGGTCCTCGGCCGCGTACACGACGCCCATCCCGCCCCGGCCGAGCTCGGAGAGGATGGTGAACCGGCCGAGGAGATCCCCCGGGCGGGGCAGGGTGTCGACGACGGGCACGTCCGCGCCCGAAGGGGTGCGCTCGATCTCGGCGAGGAACGCGGCGCCGTCGCTCCCCTCGCCCCGCTCCGCCTCGCGCAGGGCGACGGCCCTGGCGTGGGCCTCCCCGGGCGCGGAGCCGGCGTCGACCGTCGTCAAGAAGACGTCGTCCGGCGCGGGATCCGCGCCGTCGGCTCGATGCTCCCTGGGGCCGCTCATGAGACTCCGGCAGCATACTCCGGAAGCCGTCGGCGCCGGTCCCCCTACCGGACCCGGCGTCTCCGGCCGGAATCAGGGCGTCAGGGTGAGCGCGCCGGCGTCGAGCGAGACCTCGTAGAATCCGTGCGGATTCCAGGTGAGCGCCTGCGAGCCCTGCTTCAGGGTCCCGCCCGTCACGGTCACGCGCACGAACTTCCCGGTCGGGAAGTGGTTCGGCAGGGTCCACGTCCACGTCGTGTCCCCGCCGCTGCTCGCGGGGGTGGCGGTGGTCAGGAGCTTCTGGCCGACCCAGTAGGCGGCGACGTTGGAGAGCGTGTCGATCCACACGTCGGGCAGCGACTTCGCGTGGTCGATGCTGCCGGTGATCGAGGTGATGGCGGTCGGCGCATACCAGAGGTTCGCCGTCTCCGTGGGCGTGATCGAGTGGAAGAGCAGGATGAGCCAGCCGCCCGAGGTGTGCGCCATGTCGATGTTGGCGATGAAGTCGCTGGCGGGCTGCCCGCCCGCGGCGACGGCGGCGACGCAGGGGAGGTTGTACGGGTCGGTCGAGTCGTTGGGCATGATGATCTGCGGCGTCGCGCTCGACGGGATCCCGCGCGCGACGAAGAAGCGCGTCTTGGCGAAGGGCTCGTACCCCGTGTCCCCGAACGGATAGGCACCGGTCCAGACGTCGGCCTGCCCGAGCGTGGTCTGGATGTACGTGGTGTTGGTGTCGAACTCGGCGCTGGGGGTGGTGAAGGTCGCGCCGTTGGAGGAGCAGTTGCCGTCCTCGTAGCAGTGGTGGACGGTGTGATTGCCAATCTCCCAGCCGCTCTGCGCCGCCTCCTGCCAGGTGGTGACGTAGTCCGCCGCCCAGTCGTTGACCTCGTTGACGTAGAAGGTGCCGCGGATGCCCTCGGCCTTCAGGTCGGTCCAGTGCTCGATCTGCGAGGGCTGGGAGTCGTCGAAGGTGTAGGTGACGGCCGCGGTGAGGCCGGCCCACGAGATCACCTTCAGGCCGCCGGCCGCTCCGGAGGGCGCCGGGTCATTGCCGGCCCCCGGCGGGATCGGCAAGCCGGAGACCGGGCTGCTCCCGCCCGAGCCCGCGCCGCTCGAGGTGGTGCCGCCGGCCGTCGCGCCGCTGGAGATCGCGCCGCTGGAGGTGGTGCCGCTCGCGGTCGCGCCGCCCGCCCCGCCGCTGACGGCGCTGTGGTCGCCGACGTCACAGCCGATGGCGGCATGGACGAGACCGAGAACACCAAGAGTCAACGACGTTCGTTTCATACATTCCTCCTGCGGGCTTCGCGCGTCGCGTGGGAGCGAGCCGCGGCGGAATGACAGTACGCTTTCTCCCTCTGTAGCCCATGCCCCGGATGCGTGAGAATGTATCCATTCTGAACCGCGACCCTCCCGGTCGGAGCGCGACGCGCGGCGTCAGCTGCGGGGGCCTCGCCGTGAGGAGAGCCGTCGTCGCGCCGAGGGTGTTTCGCCCCGGCGCGACCTGCGCCCCGGGTCACTGCGCCGAGTAGACGCGCACGTAGTCGACGAGCATCTGCTGCGGCCAGGAGCTGGTGCCGTCCGGGTTCCCCGGCCAGCTCCCCCCCACCGCGAAGTTGAGCAGGATGAAGAACGGCTGGTCGAAGACCCAGGTGGCGCCCCCCGGGAGCATCGACGGGTTCACCGACCAGTAGAGGTTGCCGTCGACGTAGAAGTCGATCTGGGTCGGGCTCCACTGCGTCGAGTAGACGTGGAATCCGGCGCTGAACGGCGACCCCGCGTTGTCGGGACCGGAGAGCCCGTCGCCGGGGTAGCTGCCCGGCCCGGGGCCGTGCGTGGTCCCGTAGACGGTGTCGGGCGTGCGGCCGATGTTCTCCATGATGTCGATCTCGCCGCAGCCCGGCCAGCCGGCGGAGCCGATGTTCTCCCCGAGCATCCAGAAGGCCGGCCAGACGCCCTGCCCCTCCGGGATCTGGATGCGAGCCTCGAAGAGGCCGTACTGCTGGGTGAACAGGCCCGAGGTGTTGAGGCGCGCGGAGGTGTACTGACAGGGGCCGTACCAGCACGAGTACTGGCCGGCGCCGGCCTGGGTGGCGGTGATGACCAGGTTGCCGTTCTCGACGACCGCGTTCTCGGTGCCCGAGGTGTAGTACTCGAGCTCGTTGTTCCCCCAGCCGCTCCCGCCGGTGTCGTAGCGCCACTTGGTGGGGTCGACCGCGGAGCCATTGGGCCCGTTGAACTCGTCCGACCAGGTCAGGGTCCAGCCCGCGCCCGGGCCACCGGGGGCGGTGGCGCCGGCACCGGCCGTGTTGGAGGCCCAGATTGGCTGGTTCTGCGCGTTGTAGATGACCAGGTTCCCGTCGTCCTGCACCTGGAGCGTCGCGCCGGGGTTGTTGTAGGTGCCCGCAGCCCAGAGCGCGTGGCCGGCGTTGTAGACGACGAGGTTGCCGTCCGTCTGCATCGCCGTCGTGTCGCCGCCGCCGCCGAAGGTCCCGGCGGCCCAGAGCGCCTGAGCCCCCATGTAGAGCACCAGGTTGCCGTCCGTCTGCTGGATGAGCTCGAAGCGGCCGTCGCACGACTTCACGGACTGGTTCTGGCCGAGGCCCTGGCCCCCGGTGAGCACGCCGCAGGCGGTGCTGGTCCCGCCGCCGCCGCTGGTGGTCCCGCCGCCGCCGGTGGTGACCGTGCCGATGGCCGCGGGGTTCCAGAGCTGCGCCTTGGTGCCGTTGCAGTCGTAGAGCTGCACGAGCGTGCCGTTCGCGGTGCCGGCGCCCGCGACGTCGAGGCACTTGTTGCTGTTGGGATTGACGATGTTGAGGAAGCCGCCGGCAGCGGGCTGGAGAACGAACTTCTGCGCGACGGTGCCGTTGCAGTCCCAGAGGTCGATCTTGTTGCCGTTGCCCGTCCCGGCGCCGTACACGTCCACGCACTTGTTGGCGTTGGGGTTGAGGAGGTTCACCGTGCCGTCGCCCTGGTCGACCACGGCGAAGGCCTGCGAGTCGGAGCCGGTGCACCACCACTCCTGGATCTGCGTGCCATCGCTGGTGCCGGCGCCGCTCGCGTCGAGGCAGGCCCCGGGGTTGGCGAGCGTTCCGTAGTTGTAGACCGTGGCGGACGTCGATGCCGCTTCGAGCTTGCCGGCGTTGTCCTGGGGGGTCGTGGCTTCTCCGCAGCCCGCGTTGCATGCCGCGAGCGCGAGCGCCGTGATGCCGACAATCGGTGACCTGTTCATAGAGCCTCGCATGGGGTGGGACCGCAGCGGGACTTAGCAAGCGTGGTGCCACCTCCCCTACATCGGCTCCTCGCGGCGTTTTCCGCGGGAATCCGCGGTTCAGCGGGGTCGGGGGGGTGAGAGACGAGGGCCAGGGTGATCGGGCCGATCGCACCGGCGCGCTCGCCGGGATCGCGCCCCGGCACTCCTGTCTTGCGTTCCCTCGTCTGGTGCGCTCCAGTCGATCGATGGCGTGGCCGACGGAAGTGAACGCCCCGTGGCCTCTGCGGTTCGGGTCGGCCTGGATCTGCGCGCTCTGCGCTTGCTCCGCGCCGCACCCCGAGGCACGGCTCGCCGTCGGGCCGACCTCCGCGCCCGCCGCTCTGGCCGAGCCCGCTGCACCGGAGGTCGTCGGCGTGGCCGATGCTGGAACGGGTGCGGAGGCGGCGGTGAGGCGACCTCGGGTCGACGAGTGCGCTCGACACTCCGGCTCCGGGTTCCCACCCGAGGATGAGGTGGTCCTGGCCATTGGTTGGGACTGGAAGCCTGCCGGAGGGCACCTGTTCGTCTCCGCCTCGGGTCGAGTGCTGATCAAGCGCTCCTGGGTCGGCTGCTACGAGGGGACGATACCTCCGGAAGATCTCGAAGCCTTCCGGAAGGCGATGGTGCGTGCCAGTCTCTGCACCTGGAAGCCGCAGGGCGGGGGCCCCGGGGTGGTGGACGTCGACTCCAAGCTTCCCGGGGTCTCCTGCGACACGCGCGTCACGCCGGAGCGCGCGGCGTGGATCCCCAGATACGATGCGATCCGGCGGGCGCTGTGGGATCTGCGGAAGGCCGCCTGTCGCGACCGGTGCGCCGACTTCGACGGGACCCAGCAGACCGGACCCTGAGCCCGAGTACGTTGACCGAGGCCGACCGACGCGTGAGACTGCGCAGCAGGTCGCTGTCAGAGCTTCGCGACGTCGGCGGGGGAGTAGCCGTCCGCGTAGGGGCCGTCGAACACCCAGCCGGTGAGCGCGGCGCGCCAGTCGAGCGGCTTGCTGGCGGCGAGGAGGGCGAGCACGTCGGCGGCCGAGCGTGGGGGGGCCTTCGCGGCGCGCGTGAGGAACGCGCGGTACCCCACCGCGCCGAGCTCGTGGTGGACGATGAGCTGCACCTTGAAGGTCTTGGCGTAGAAGGGCCCGATCTTCCCCTCGTGGCGGAGGTCGCGCTCCACGGGCCCGTCGACCTCGGGCGGAGTGATCCGCCCCTTCCCCCAGTGGTCGCCGATCGCTCGCTCCTCGTCCGGGGTCAGCGCGAAGAGCCCCGCCTCGGCGACGGCGAGCGGGAGCGCGCTGGCGACGCCCTCGTTGAACCAGGGGATCCCGTGCGGCGGGCCGCTCCTGTCCAGCAGCGCGGCGCCCGGATCCTTGAACCAGAAGTGCGACAGCTCGTGCAGGACGAGCGCCGCGTCGCTGCCCCTGGCCAGGCGGAGCTCCATGAAGATGCCGCGCTCGGGCCCTGCCCAGCCGGACAGGTTGTTGTACGCGCCGATGTGCAGCGCGCCGACGAACACCGTGCTCCGCCCCTGCACGTGGATGCTCCACGGCTCCGGCATCCCGTGGAACATCGCCGCCGCGCCGCGCCCGAGGGAGACGTCGAGGTAGCCCTCCGCAGCGGCGAGGAAGCGGCGCGCGTGATCGTCCTGGAAGCGCGCCCACTCCCCCTCCGGCTCGACGACCAGCCCGACGACGCCGTCGCGCAGCCGGAGGGCGCCGGGCACCGGAGGCGCCGGGACGGGCGACGCCGGCGACGGCGGCGGGAAGGGAACCCCGGCGCGCCCGCATGCCGCGAGGGCGAGCGCGAGGATGGCGGGGAGGGCGCGCATGGGCGAGGTGACGCGCATCGTGGCCCGACGGAGGGCGTCACGACAAGCGCGTCTCACGGGCTCGGCATCGTCCGTCACGCAGGGGGGCCCGCCGCGGCGTCCGTCGATGGCTACCCGGCGCTCGCCGTCGGGCAAGGTCTCCGGTCTCCGTGGTCTCGGCGAGGAGCCGCAGCGGAGCGAGGCTCAGTATCCACCCCCGCCCACGGGTCGGTCCGACGCGGGCGACGCTCCCCAGGCCTTCGCGAGGTCGTTCGCGATGGCAGCGGTGAGCGCGTCGCGGGCGTCGGCGCTGAGCACCTCCGGGAAGCGCTCGATCGTGCCGCCGTTCCAGGTGGCCGATCCGGCGGACACCCCATCCCGGAAGATCTCGATGGCGTTGCCATCGAGATCGGCGCGATACCGGTACTGCCCGATCGCAACCTCCACCGTCGTCCTGGTCACGGTCGCCACCGGCTCTCAGCGCCGCCCGCCGCGGATGAGCTGGAACGCAACCGAGATGACGGCGAGCACGAGGAGGATGTGGATGAACCCACCGATGGTGTACGAGGTCACCAGACCGAGCACCCACAGAGCCACCAGAACCACGGCAATCGTCCAGAGCATGATGAGATTCCTTTGTTGCTATCCGTTTCGACGAGGGCCCGGCGCCGCCCGCTGTCCTCGCCGTCCTCGCAGGCATTGCAAGCAGCGGGCCGCGACGTGGGTTGGGTGGTGAACGAGCGCTGAGGGGCGTCGTCGTGACCGTCGCGCGCCCGGCTCCCCCGCGGCAATTCCTCCTGGGGAACGTCCGAGAGCGTTCCCCGACAATTCACTCCGGTGTGGCAGGCGTGACGGCGTGTGGCGTGCCTGCGAGGACGAACGGCCACCCGCCGCTCGCGCCAGGTGTTCGCGCTCGAACACGGGAGGTGGGGAAGCTCCCCGCTCCGATCCTCCCCGGCGGTCAGGCGGGCGGTTGGCAGGCGCGTGCCAGATCTGCGACGCCGGCCTCGAGTGGGAGCTCGCGGCGGGCGCCGCGGCGATCGCGGAGGGTGACGGCGACGCGCTCGGCCTCGCGCGCGCCCACGACGACGAAGTGCGGGACGCCGGCGGCGTGGGCGTCCACGATCTTGCGCGAGAGGCTCTCGTTGCGGGCGTCGAGCTCGGCGCGGACGCGGGCGGCGTGGAGCGCGGCGAGGACGCGCTCGGCGTAGGCGCGGTGCGCCTCGGTGACAGGGGCGACGACGACCTGATCCGGCGCGAGCCAGGCCGGCAGGGCGCCGGCGTGGTGCTCGAGCAGGACGCCGAGGAAGCGTTCGAGGCTGCCCAGGGTGGCGCGGTGGAGCATGACCGGCGGCCGCCTGGCGCCGGTGGCGTCGACGTAGCGGACGCCGAAGCGCTCCGGCAGCACGAAGTCGACCTGGATGGTGCCGCACTGCCACGATCGGCCGAGGGCGTCGCGGAGGACGAACTCGAGCTTGGGGCCGTAGAAGGCGCCCTGTCCCGGCTGCTCCACGTAGTCGAGGGCGGCGCCCTGCGCGGCGGCCCGGAGCGCGGCTTCGGCGCGATCCCAGGTCTCGTCGCTCCCCGCCCGGACGGAGGGACGGGTGGAGAGGCCGACCGCGATCTCCGCGAAGCCCAGCGCTTCGTAGAAGCGGCGTAGCGAGGCGCAGAAGCGCACGACCTCGGCCCCGATCTGGCTCTCTTCGCAGAAGATGTGGCCGTCGTCCTGAGTGAACTGGCGCAGGCGGAAGAGGCCGTGCAGGGTGCCGCTGGCCTCGTTGCGGTGAACCAGCCCGAGCTCGCCGAGGCGGAGCGGGAGGTCGCGGTACGAGGGGGCCATGCGCTCGACGATCTGGAGGTGGCCCGGGCAGCTCACCGGCTTCAGCGCGGAGGCGCGCTCGTCGCCTTCGAGGAGGAACATCTCCGCGGAGAAGCTCTGCCAGTGGCCGCTCGCTTCCCAGATCGACTGGCGGAGGATCTGCGGGGTGCGGACTTCACGGAAGCCCTCGCGCGCCATCTGGCGGCGGACGGCGTCTTCGAGCTCTCGGTAGAGCGCGAAGCCGCGAGGGTGCCAGAAGACCATGCCCGGCGCCTCTTCCTGGAGGTGGAAGAGGTCCAGGCGTTTTCCCAGGTTTCGATGATCGTTCTCGTCGAGCATGTCGGTCTCCTTCGGTCGGTGCCGGAGGGAGCAAGTCATGCGCGACGGGCCCCATCCGGGAACCGGCGGGGCTGCGTCTTCGTGTTGGGGTGAGTCTCGTCAGAGCGTCACGGGCGCACGAAGCCAGGCCCGCCGCTGCGGGTCGTGGTCGTGGTCGTCGTGGTGAAGACGAGGTTCACCCGGCCAGCATGTCGCGGCGCGCCGCGACTGTCAAGGTGAACACCGGGCACCTCGAACCCGCATCCCGCTCGCCGTGATGGTAAACCGCAATCGTGACCACGCCGACAACACCCGCGAGTCGCGCAGAGAAGGCCGCGCTGCGAAGGCAAGCGGCACTCTTGATCCTCCTCGGCATCGTCGGAGCCGTGGCTGTGTTGCCCTACGCCTTCGCGCTCCAGGCCGACACGCTGGCGCGGGTCGTCGCGACCAAGGGGACCAGCCTCGTCGTCCTCGGCCTGGCCTCGGCGGCGCAGACCACGGTGCTGGTGGTGGTCTCCGTGGTCGCCGGCCTCTGGGCGGCGCGCCGGGTCGGGCTTCAAGCGCCGGTCACCGCGGCAGTCGCCCGAGGTGAGCCGGCCTGGCCGGTGCTGCGTCCGGTCCTCGTGCCTGCGCTGGCGGCGGGCGCCGTGTCGGGGGCCGCCGTGGTGCTGCTCGACGCCTTCGTGTTCAACCCGCTCCTGCCCGAGCTGCGCGCCCTGGGCTCCGCCGTCACGGCGGGGCCAAGCGCGTGGAAGGCCGCGCTCGCGTGTCTCTACGGGGGCTTCACCGAAGAGATCCTCTGCCGCCTGTTCCTGCTCGGCGTGCTGGCGCTGGGGCTCCTCGGCCTGGCGCGGGCGCTGCGCCTGGCCGGCGACGCCGAGCGCGCGCGGTGGGGCGCGCTGATCGTCGCCAACGTGCTGGCGGCCCTGCTGTTCGGCGCGCTGCACCTGCCCGCGACCGCGGCGCTGATGAAGCTGACGCCGCTGGTGGTGACGCGGGCGCTGGTCCTCAACGGGCTGGTCGGGCTGGCGTGTGGCTTCCTGTACCTCCGCCGCGGGCTGGAGGCGGCGATGGCCGCGCACCTCACGGCGGACGTCGTGCTGCACATCCTGACGCCGCTGCTGGCGCTGGGGCTGCACAGCTGAAGAGCCCCGCCGGAGGCATCCCTCGGCTCGTCGGGCGCGTGCTCAGGGGCCCACCTTCGCCACGAACGCGCTGTGTCCCCCGTACGGCGTCGGCGTCGTGATGGGGGCGCCGGTCCCGAAGTCGATCGTGCCCTCGAAGGCGCCCGCCAGCACCAGGTTGCCCAGCGGGTCCACGGCCGAGCTCTGCAGAGCGAGGGCCTGGTCGGCGTCCTCGGCGCCGGTGCCCGTGAAGGTCTGCACGTGGCTCGGGGTCCCGTCCGCCGCGTCGAGCTGCATCACCGCGACCCTGCCGTCACCCTGGTCGAAGAGAGAGGCCACCACGTCTCCGGTCGCGGCCACGCCGACGGTGAAGCCAACGGTCTCCGGGCTCGGGACCTGCGGCGGGGCCACCGCCCAGCGCACACCGCCGTCCGGCGCGATCGCCGCCACGAACGGCGTGGTGGACGCGGTGGCCGCGACCGACAGCGAGAAGCTGCCGAGCTGCACGGGCCCGCCGACGTACCCCGCGACGAAGAGCGTGCCGTCGGGGCCCAGCGCCATCGAGAGGGGCGCGTCGTTCTGCGGACCCCCGAAGGTCGCAGCCGACACCAGGCCTCCGGACGCGTCGAGCCTGGCCACGAGCACGTCGGAGAGCCCCGCGGAGGTGAAGACTTGACCGCCCAGGGAGACCTCGCCGAAGAGGCTCAGTCCGAGGACGATCGATCCGTCGCCGTCGACCAGCACGGAGGCGGGGAACATGCTGGTGTCGTCGACGAGCCCGCTGGGGTGCGCCGGCGTGCCGAAGCGCTCGCTCCACAGCAGGTCGCCGGCCTCGTCGAGCTTCAGCACGAAGACGTTGGCCACCAGATCATCATTGCCAGACCCGAGCGCGCCGTCCCCGAAATCGAGCGGACCGGTGAACGAGCCGACCACGACGAGGGTGCCGTCGGGAGCCCGGACCACCTGCGACGGGCTCACGTAGTCGCTGGACTGCTCCCCGGCCACGGGGACCGCGACGAGGCCGCGGCTCATCACCGGCGCGCCCGAGGCGTCGAGCGCGGCGACGTAGATCTCGCTCAGCTCGGGATCGGCGCTGCCGATGGGCCCGCCTCCCAGGTCGAGCGCCTCCCCGACCACCGACCCGCCGGCGAGCACGATGCCGCCCGCCGCGTCCACGCTCATCGCGGGGACCCCGGCGCCGGCGGGCAGCGTCTGCTTCCAGAGGATCGTGCCGGTGGGATCCAGCTTGGCGAGGACCGTCTCGGGGGACTGGCCGGTCCCCGCGCCCAGCGTGCTGTCACCGGAGAGCACGGCCTCGAACACCACGTTGCCCGCGCTGTCGACGCCGACGGCGTTGACGAGGCTCGCTCCGGTGCCGCCGACATCGAGGCTCCAGAGGGCCTTGCAGGAGGCGTCGCAGTGGTTCTCGAGGGGCGTCGGCGTCCTCACGAGGCCGCCGCTGCACCCGGCCAGCGCGAGGGAGAGAACGGCGGAGCGAAGGAAGAGGAAGCGCGGCGTGTGCATGCGTGGAAGCGTAAGGGCGCCGGACGCGGCGGCGCCTTAATGGAACCTTAAGCGTGGCGCGCACCCGCCCGGAAGCAGCGGGGGGCCTCTCCTTCGCTCCGGCATGACCTCCGGTGGGGTACGTTGGGGGCGATGAGCGCCGTCCTCCTCGCCCTCTTCCTCGCCGCCTGCCTCGCCATCCTCCTCGGGGCGCCCCGCTTCATCCCCACGGCCCTTCTGGAGCGCCATGCCCGGCAGCGCAGCGCCGCGAGGGCGGCCGAGGTGGCCGCGGCGCTCGGCTTCCGCGCCGAACGGGACGGCGAGATCCCCACCACCTTTCACCTCCGCGGCCACCAGGGCGAGCGGGAGATTGAAATCTCCATGGGATCACCCCTCCTGGCGGCCAGCCTCTTCCGGCGCGGCGCCGTCGACTGGATCTCGCTCCGCGCCCCCGGCCCTCCCGAGATCCCGCCCGGCGTCGAGGTCCGCCCCCCGCGCCGGACGGTCTTCGAATGGCGCGATGGATCGCCGGGGGAAGCGCCCACCCGGGTCACGCCTCGGGGGGTGGCGCTGGTCGTCGAGCCCGCCGGAAGCGTCGTCGACGAAGAGGCGATCGACGCCTGGGTGGACCGGATGCCCGAAGGCGTCTGGCTCTGTACCGCTCGCCGCGAGGCGATCGAGCTCCGCGCCCGGGCGCCGGCGACGGAGCCCGCACCCGAGGCCGTGCGGCGTCTGATCCAGCTCTCGAGGAGCGTGCACGCCTGAAGCAGGGCGAGGGAGGCGAGGCGCTACCGAGCGAGGCGAGCTCGCCAGCGTGCGGGCCCGTGGTAGCGTTGGCCGTGGCGGACAGGCTCCCTGACTCGACCCGACCCTCGTTTCCTCGCCCGCGCCGGCGGGAGGCCGCCGCCCCCTACCGGACCCGGGCCGCCGTCGCGCCCGCCGGCGAGCGCTCCCCTCGTCGTCCGTGCCTGGTCCAGCGCCCGGAGCTCCTCCCGCGCCTGGATGAATGGGCCGCCGCTTCCGCGCCGCCGGTCCCCTGGGGCCCTGTCGATCGGGTGGTGGCGCGCCTCGAGCCGATCCGCCAGTTTCTGCGCTACCACCCTTTGCTGCTCGTGGCCTTGGTCCTCGTCCTCGTTCTCGTCGCGATGCCGATCGCTGCGTTCAGCGTGTGGTTCGGTCAGCAACCCAGCTTCGCCGGGTAGCAGGCCGCCTTCGCCGCGCGAAGCGCCCGTCTGGAAGGCCTCCTGCTTACCGGTGAGCCTGGGGCCGCAGCGGTCAGCGACGGCGGGGCGGGTCCTCGCCGAGGAGCCAGGCGCGGAGCTTGCCAATGGCCCTGGTGTAGCGCCTCTGCCCGGTGTTGGCGTGGACGCCCAGCGCGGCCGAGGCCGCCTTGATGCTCAGCCCCTCGGCGTCGACGAGGTGGAGGATCTTCTGCTCGTGCGGCAAGAGCCGGCTCAGGGCGTCGCGGAGCGACAGGGAGAGGATCATCGCGTCCTCCGCACTCCCCTCCTGGCTCTCGGTGACCGCGGCGATGAAGGCCGCGGCGAGCGCGTCGTCGCACCCCTCGCGGGCGGCCTCGAGGAGCTGCTCCTCGGAGGCGCCGAAGCGATCGACGTCGAGGACCTGGTGCATCGAGACGCGGCTGTAGGCGCGCTCCATGGCGTGCTCGACGCGGCCGCGGAGCGAGAAGTGCTCGGCGTGGATGCTGTCGAGCATGGCGCCGCGGACGCGGTGACGGGCAAAGTGCGGGAAGCTCGGGTGCTGCTCCGGGTCGTAGCTGCGGGCCGCCTCGTGGAGGCCGATCGTTCCCGGGCCGAGCAGCTCCGCCGGGGTGACCAGCGCGCGGCAACGGCGCGCGATCTCGGCCGAGCAGTGGATGACCAGGGGTAAGCCGATCTGCACCAGCTCGTGCTGGAAGGCGGTCAGCGGCGAGGGCCGGCTCCCGCTCCCATCGCTGGCATCGTTGGCAGGCTCCGGCGGCGGGTTCTCCGCGGGCGGGGGGGACGATCGCACGTTGGCGGCCATGGCGTCACCCCTTCTCCCCGCCGGCGGCGGCATCCAGGGTCTCGGTGGGGACCGTCTCCGTCAGCCCGCTGCGCAACCGTGTCTGTTCGCTCATCCCCCGCAGGACAGCGGCGGCGTCGGGATGTTCCCGCCAGTAGCGCTCGGCGAGGTCGCGCAGCTTGGCGAGCTGGTAGGGCGGTACTTTCCCCACGTAGCGCGCGAGCGAGTGCGCGACCTGGGCCTGGACGAGCTCTTCGAGATCGGGACGCTGCGATTCGTGCATGACACGCTCCTGGGAGGCGCGGGTGCGAGGTGCATCTCCCGGGAGAGAGAGTCCGTTCGACGGGGGCGATCGCCACACCGTGATCGACCGGTGCCTGTCGTTTTTCTTGCCGCGTCGCTCAGCGCGGGGGCGGCGGTGCCGGCTGCGCCGGGGCGCGGACCGCCGGGGAGGGAGCCGCTCGCCACGCCTCCCGGCTGAGCACCAGCGCCACCCCGGCGCCGAGCACGGCGACCGCAAGGACGACGGCGAGACCCACCCACGGCCGGCGCGACCGGGGCCGCGGGCCACCGCGAACGGTCGGAGCCGCGATGTCCGGGGAGCCGCTCTCCGGGTACGCCGCCATGGGCACGGTGGCCGCCACGGGCCGCGTCGGGCGTAGGACCGGCGGGGGAATCGTTGCGGCGGGCACCGGCGACACCCGAGGAGAGACGACGATCCGCCGCGAGGGCACCTGCTGCGCCGGCGACTCGCCCGGGAGCGACCGCGCCGCGCGGTACTGGTGGCGGCCCTGCACGTCGGACACGATGGGAACCTGGCGCTCCCACCGCGCCGCGGCCTGCAGGGCCTGCACCGCGGGGTCGACCCGGAGCCGTTCCTGCAAGGCCTGGAGCGCCTGGGCGAGCGGCCACATCCCGGCGTAGCGGCGCTGCGGATCCCGGGCGGTGGCGCCGCGGATGACCTCGTCGCAGCAGGCGGGGAGGCCGGCCGCCGTCACCAGGGACTCGGGATCCTCCGTGAGCTGCTTCTGGACCCGGATCAGCGCGTTGTCCGGGCAGCCGTCGAAGGGGGTCCGGCCGACCAGCATCTGCCAGAGGAGGATGCCCAGCCCGAAGACGTCGAACTGTGGGGTGGGCTGGGCCTGCCGGAGGTGCTCCGGGGCCATGTAAGGAAGGGTCCCCTTGGCGCGGTTGTCGCGCGTGGTCTCGAGCCCGGCGGGGATGATCTTGGCCAGGGAAAAATCGAGGACCTTGACCTCGCCGAGCCGGGTTATGAAGACGTTCAAGGGGTGGACGTCGCGGTGGATGACCTGGTGCTCGTGCGCCTCGTGGAGGCCCCAGGCGACCTCGATGGCGATGTCGATGGCATACAAGGGTGAGAAGCGGCCGTGGCGGGCGAGGAGGTCGCCGACGGAGTGGCCCTGGAGCAGCTCCATGATCTGCCAGACCATGCCATCCCGCTCACACGCCAGGTCGATGACCCGGACCACGTTGCGGTGCTGGATGCGATACGTCGCCTGCGCCTCGGCCAGGCTGCGGGCGACCGCCGCGGCGCTGCCGCGGTCGGCGAGGTGCGCGACCTTGAGGGCGAAGCGCTCGCCCGTGAAGCGGTGGCGGATGACGTAGACCTGGCCCGAGGCGCCCGCGCCGAGGAAGGCTTCGACGTCGTAGTGATGGTGGAGGAACGGCTGGCCGGGCTGGAAGATGAGGGGCTCTTCGAGGGCAGGCGGCATGGGCGCTCCACGGGGGCTGCGGGGCCGGGGTGGGGGAGGAAGAAGGAGGGGTAGCATGAGGGGTGGGGTGGGGCCCGTGAGGGGAGGGGGGA
>Ga0302279_10002148_pt1 | contig 26702 bp, 24 predicted proteins | sample III_Bog_N3_3_FD_194541 | JGI IMG/M metagenome (GOLD analysis project Ga0302279, IMG submission 194541) | Peat permafrost microbial communities from Stordalen Mire near Abisko, Sweden - III_Bog_N3_3 | ecosystem: Environmental > Terrestrial > Soil > Wetlands > Peat | place: Sweden: Abisko... | reverse complement strand
CTGGCGGCCAGGGCCCGGTCCTTTTCGGTGACGGCGCCGGCGTCGTGGGTGGTGAGGGTGATGTTCACGTAGCCCCAACCGAAGCTGATGTCGGGATGATGGTTCATGGCTTCGGCCGGGGCCACCACCCGACTCACGATGTTGAAGGCGGTGAGGAAATCCGACGTCTTGATGGCGCGGCGGAGGGAATTGCCCTGCTCGGTCCAGCTCATGGTGCGCTCCGGAAAAGAGGTGAGACGGGTCGGTTGGTCGAGCCACCTCCTTCCCTATTTATGTGCCGGACCGGCCCAGGAGTTCCCCAATCTCCCAGCCCAGCAGCCAATCCTCGGGATACCGGACAAGCTCCTCCCGGATCCGGCCCAGGCGGGCGGGATCGATCCGGCCCGAATCCCGAATCCGGGCCACCTCCAGGTAGAGCTCCCCAAGGCGCGCCGGCAGGGCTTCGGCTTTGTGGCGGCGGGCCATGGTCTCGGCCTCGCCGCCGCTGAAGGGTTCCTTTGCCCCGAACCAGCGGTCCCAGGCCTCGGGGTCGGCCGGCCCGCCCGCGACGCCCGGAAGCCCTGCGCTCAGGAACAGCAGGGCCGAATCCGGCAACGCCAGCGGCTGGTCAAGGACGCTGCCGCGGATGGCTTCGGCGAGGTGCTCGCCCACCCGGACCCCGGACAGGCTGAGCCCGCCGGGCAGGAGCAGCCGGAAAGGTCCGGCCGGCAGCGCCAGCGGCGGACCGAAGGCGACCAGGGCCGGGCCCGGCCAGGGTTCGGCCATGACGGTCACTCCGGCCCGGGAAACCATGACCGGACCCTCCAACTGGGCCAGCGCGATCGAGTTGCCGTCCGGCCGGCGCTCCCCCTGGACCAGCCGCGCCACCTGGCCGGTGATTTCCAGGCCCTCGGCCAGCAGCAGATGGTTGACGGTGCCCGCCCGCCGCGCCTCCTCCAGCCCGTAATCCCCGCCAAGCTTCCAGGCCAGGGTGGCCTCGAACCGCTCGAGCACTTCGAACAGATGGTCAAAATCCCGGGCCACGAACAGCTGGGGCTGCATCCGGGTGATATCGAAATCCTGATCGACGCAGGCCAGGGAAAGGGGGATCCGACCCACCGCGGCGGTGAGGCAGTGGCTGGCCTCGCCGATGGAACTGAGCAGGCCCGCGCCGTAGAGTTTGGGCTGTTCCGGATCGCCCACCAGACCGTACTCCGCGGTCCACCAGTAGAGCCGACTGGCCTTGGTGCTTTCGCTGACGAAGCTCCGGCTGGCCCGGGCGGCGCTCAGCCCGGCCTCGGCCCGGACCAGGTCCGCCGGGGTGGCTGCGGGATCCTCCTTCACGACGCTGAGGTTCCGGATCGCTTCATAGACCGCGTGGTCCTCCCTGGAAGCGATGGCCCGGAAGCCCACCACGCCGGCCCGCTTGAGGAAGGCGGCATAACGGGGGTCCTTGAGGATGGGGGCGTGGCCCGCGCTTTCGTGGACGATATCCGGGGCCGGGGTGTACTGAATGTGTTGGTGGGTCCGGATGTCGGCCGCGATTGCCAGGATCCCCCTGGCCTGCATTTCCGTGAACACCGCCGGCGGGATGAACCCCCGCACCGCCACCGCGCTCCAGCCCAGCCGGGCCAGGTTCCCGTTCATTTCCGTCAGGCTGGGGATGCGCTCCACTCCGATGCCCGCGGCGGCCAACCCGGCCAGGTAGCTGGGGTGGGCCTTGTCCTTCAGCTGGGTGGTGAGCTGGCCCAGGATATGGCGCCAGACCGCATGGTCCCTCGGGGTATAGGCCAGGTAGTCCTGGGCGACCACGTAGCGCGCCAGATGGGCCGGCAGCGGGACGGAGGCGGACTCGTTCGGGACCATGGCAACTCCAGGACTCCTCCAATATAGAGTCCCATTCGCTTCCGGGTCAGCCCAACCGGCAAATCAGCCCGGAACCCGGACGATGACCAGGTCACGCTCCCAGCAGCCTCGCCACATCCCGGTAGTCCGGATCCTGCCCATAGACCAGCTGGAATTGTTCCTTGGCCTCGAACTTGCGGTCCTGGACCCGGAGCAGGTTGCCCAGGTCGTAGCGCAGGCCGATGGCGTCCTCCGGGGGGAACCCGGGGGCGTCGATGCCCTTGTGCAGCCATTGGATGGCGGCGTCCAGGTTGCCCTGGGTCTGCTCGCAGATGGCGAGCATGGAACAGCACTCCAGGGTGCGCTCGGGATCCCGCATCGCGGTCTTGAACTCCTCGATGGCCGGGTCCAGGAGCACCATCTCCTTGTAGGCGATCCCGAGATTGTAATGGGTATCGTAGTCGTCCACCTTGACCTGCTGCTCCACACCTTCCCGGAAGGCGTTGAACAACTCATCAACGCTTTGGATCTTCTCCACCACGTTGGTGGCGTCATGCATCTCTTCGCCGTCGCCCGAGTCCAGGAGCGCATCCCCCAGCACGTCCGTGAGATCGAAGAAGGACGGGCTGAAATCGCCGGACTGGAGGGCCTCGGCATGGACATCGTGGCCCATGCGGCGCAGGGCGTCCTCCGCCAGTTCCTTGCGCCTCTGCAGCTCAGGGTGGTCCGGGTAGAGGCCCAGGGCATTTTCGATCTCGATCATGGCTTCTTCGGGACTTCCGTAGTCCAACTGGAAATCGATGTCCGAGAGGGTCGACCCCAGTTCCTCGGCCAGGTCGTCGGGGGGAGACCAGGAGTCCCCCGGAGGCGACCAGGGCTCGTCCGCGGGCGACCAGGACTCCGCCGTGGGCGCCAGAGGCTCCACCGGCAGCGCAAGGGGCTCCACCGGGGGAGACCAGGGCTCCACCGGGAGGGTCAAAGGTTCCGCCTGGGGCAGCCAGGAATCCGCCGGGAGGGTCAAGGGCTCCGAGGGGGGCAACCAGGAGTCCGCCGGGAGGGTGAGGGGCTCCGGGGGGGGCAGCCAGGAGTCCGCCGGGAGGGTGAGGGGCTCCGGGGGGGGCAGCCAGGAGTCCGCCGGGAGGGTGAGGGGCTCCGGGGAATCCTGGGTGGGCAACCCAGGCTCCGGGGGGAGGAGCAACCCGGGCCCGGCTTCCTGCTGGCGCTTCAGCGCCTCGGAAAACTCGGTCCACTCATACTCGGTATGCTCCTGGAATTCCGGCGGCCGTTCCAACCTGGGAGCCTGGACCGGCGGTTCCGGAGGCGGTTCCGGGGGCTTCGGGGAGGCGTCCTTGGGTTCCCGGTTCCACTTCCGGGGCTCCAGATCAAGGGGGATCAGCGGCAGATTCTCCAAGGGCGCAGGCATGGGGATGGCCGCCGGGACCGGCGGGGGGACGAACGCGGCCGGCCCGTCCACCAGGCCGAGGGTCCTGCGGTAGAGCCGGGTTGAGCCCGGGAACATGGCCTCGGCCCGGTCCAGCAGCTCCACCGCAAGGTCCCTGAACCCCAGGGGCGCGAGCTTCTCGGCGGTCTTCACGTAGTGCATCTGGACCTTGGTGAGCATGCCGCTGGCCCGTAGGATCTCGGCGATGGCGGTAATGACCTCGTTGTTGGCAGGTTCCAGCTCGAGAATCTTGTTGTAGCATTCCAGCGCACTGTCCATGTACCGGTTTTGCATGAAATGCGCCGCTTCCCGCTGCAGTTTCTGGATCTGCATCCGGCGGATGATGTCCTGCTCGGTTTCCTGGGAAGGGGCCGGCGCCTCGTGCTCCAGGGGCGGGAGGGGCGGGGGCGTGACGGCCGGGGCGAAGGGCGCCAGCAGATCCTCCTGCCGGACCCCCAGGCCCTGCAGCTTGCTGGTGGTGAACGCCACCAGGGTCTGGTCGTTGGCTGCGGAGGCATCGGCGAAGGCGTGCCTCAGGCACTCCACCTCTTCGTCCCGGTTGCCGCCCTGGTGGGCGATCTCTCCCAACTGCAGCCAGGCTTCCCCGGTGAGGGCCCCTTGCAGGGCGGTGCGCAGGGTCTTGGCCGCGGCTTCGCCGATACCCCTCCGGGCGAAATCCCGGCCGATGGGCTTGAACAGCCGCAACCCTTCCTCCACCCGCTGGGCCCGGACCAGGTCCCGCAGGGCCCGCTCGCAGAGCAGGAGGGATTTCTGGGGCAGCTGGGGAACCTGGGCCAGGGCCTCCAGAGCCCGCTCGGGACTCCTGGACTGGAGTTCCACTTCGGCCAGGGCGTCCAGCAGCTCGGGACTGCGCTGGTTAACCTCCAGGCCCTCCCGGAGATGCTCGGCCGCACCGGCCAGATCCTTCTGGATGACGCAGAGCCTGGACTGGGTGAGGAATACCTGGGGGGTGGTGACCATGGTCTTGGCCCGCTCCAGGATCTGGTTGGCCTCCGAATGCATCTGATCCATGGCCAGGGCTTCCGCCACTTCCAGGTAGATGTTGGCGGCGCGGTCCTTCATGCCTTCCTTGTTGTACAGATCCGCCAGCTTCACCTTGTTCTTCAGGTTCTTCGGGTCCAGGTCCACGACCTTGGCCAAGGCCTCCAGGGCCCGCTTGATGAGGCCCTTCCGGGTGCAGACCTCCGCCACCTCGATATGGATCTGGATGGCTTCCTTGATCATGTTGGTCTGGCGGTAGAGTTCCGCCAGGCGCTCGGAGATCTCCACGTCATCGGCCGCGATCCGGTGGGCCTTCTTGAAGACGGCTGTGGCCTTGGCGTTGAACCCGCCGCGTTCGAAGCCCGAACCGGCCTTCTTGAACAGATCCAGGGCCTCGGGGATCTTGCCCGCCTGGAGATAGGCGTCCCCCACCCGGTTCAGCAGGTTGAAGTCGTCCGAGCGATCCTCGATCAGCTTCAGGAACTCCTCGATGGCCCGATCCACCCGGCCCAATGCCATGTGGTTTTCAGCCAGCCTGGAGATCTTGGTGCGGTCAATGGCCATCAATTGCCTCGGTGCTTCTGGCGCGGGTGGATGCAGGAGAACGGTGGTGCGTGAAGGCTTCAGGGGGCCAGGTGGCGTCCGGTGAAAGCCCGGGGAAGCAGTTCCCGGATATCGCAAAGGGAGCGGTCCAGGCGGTTCGCCAACAGGATGGGCAGCGTTTCCGCGAATTCCGCCAGGACCTGGCGGCAGGCCCCGCAGGGCGGCGTGAGGCTGCCGGCCTCGGTCACCACCACCAGGGCCACCAGCTCACCCACTTTCATCCCCTGGCTCACGGCCGCGCAAACGGCCGTTCGCTCGGCGCACTGGGTCACCGGATAGGCGGCGTTCTCCACGTTGCATCCAGGGATGATCGTGCCGTCAGCCCGCAGCAGCGCCGCCCCCACCCGGAACCCGGAGTAGGGGACATACGCCCGCTCCCAGGCCTGCCAGGCCGCATTCAAAAGGGGCTCCCAGGCACGGGCGCAGGGATCGGAAAAAGACATGGGCTCCTCTGGATAAAATGGGTGTGATCCATGGTAGTGCGCTTCCCGCGGCATGGAAAGGTCAGGGCGGACCGCCTTCGGCCTTGGCCAGGGCCAGGACCCTCCAGCAGGGGGCGTAGCCTTCATATCCGCAACCGCCCCTCACCCGGTCGATCCGCAGGTTTATCAGCTTTCCCTGCAGGCGGGCCCTCATGATTCCCCCGGAGAGGAACTCCAGTTCCTTTTCGAATCCCGGGCCCGGAACCCATGCTCCCAGGTCCAGGCGGAGCTTCAGCCCCGTGAGCGGTTCGTCTTCGAAGGTGCGCACCCAGGGTGTGCCCCGCTGGGCGGTCCGCTTCCAATGCACCCGGCTCAAGGGGTCCCGCTCCTTGAACGGGCGCGCCCCGTCGGGACTGCTGGAACCGGTCCGGGGCCGCAGATGGTCCAGATCCCCTTCCCAGTCCGGACGGGGAGTGAAGGCGCGGGGATGGGGCAGCACCAGCAATTCCAGGTCCAGGGGGTAGCTCCAGGCCTTTTCCACGAACCCGAAAGGGAACGCCGTGCGCAGTTCGAGCCGAACCGCCCGGCAGACACCCCGGCGTTCCGGATGCGCCTGGAGCACCAGCAGCCGGTCCTCGCCTCCGCCCCCCCCACCCGGGTAGAAACCCGGCTCCACCCGGGCGTGCTCCAGCTCCAGCCGGACCTCCAGGCATCGGGCCCGGCCCTTGGCCCGGTCCCGGAACCGGACTTTGATCCCGCCCTGGACCCGGGCGAACAGGTTGCCCTCTTCGATCGTCAGCAGCTCCAGGTCCTGGATGGCCCGGCGGCTGACCCAGCCCGAAGCCAGGAACAGCCCGAGCATCATTGAAAACACCAGATAAAGAAGGTTGTTGCCGGTGTTGACGGCGAACACGCCCATCAGCAGCATGGCGGCCAGATACTCCGCCCCGAGCCGGGTGATGGCCAACCGGAGCCGCTTGTCCTTCCAAATATTCATTCGGTTTCATCCAGTAGGCTTTATTGTGGTCTACTTCGCCTACGGCATGCGCAACAGCCTTTTGCGCAACCGGGAAGGGGCCTAGTCTGGATGCAGGAGGGGCCCCGTGTTCACAGGCCTGGTCAGACACCTTGGAATCCTGGAAGGGCGGCAGTCCCGCCCCGGGGGCGCGCGGCTGCGGATCAGCGCCCCCCCCGAAGTGCTGGAGCGGGCCGAGCCCGGGGCCAGCATCTGCGTATCGGGGGCCTGCCTCACGGCCGCGGCCCGGGACGCCCGCTCCTGGGAAGCGGATCTTTCCCTGGAGACCCTCGCCAAGACCACCCTGGGCCAGCTTCCCCCCGGCGCCCTGCTGCACCTGGAACCCAGCCTGCGGGTCGGCGATCCCCTGGACGGCCACCAGGTTTCGGGCCACGTGGACGGCGTAGGGCGCCTGCTGGAACGGCCGCGGGGAGAGGGACTCTGGCGCTTCCAGATGCCGGCCGGACTGGCGCCCATGACCGCGGCCAAGGGCTCGGTGGCGGTGGACGGCATCTCCCTGACCGTGGTGGACTGCGGGGCCGACTGGTTCACGGTGGCGCTGATCCCGGAAACGGTCCGGCGCACCCGGCTGGAGGCCATGGCCTGCGGCGACCCGGTGAACCTGGAGGCCGATCCGGTGGGGCGCTATGTGGCCCGGGCGCTGGAACTGAGGGCCTCGGGGGATCTGCTGCAGAAGTTCGCCCGGGACGGCTGGGGCAGGTGAACATGGTCAAGACCCGAACCCCGCATCCGATTGCCCCTGATCTCCTGGAGCGGGTGCGCAACCGTTTCCGGGATTTCCCCCTCACCCGGGACTGGGGGCTCAGCATCGACGCCCTGCGGCCCGGTCAGGCTTCCCTGAGCCTGGTCCCGTCCGCCTCCACCATCAATGGGCCCAACGGCGTCGTGAACGGCGGAGTCCTGGCCACCCTGGCCGACATCGGCTGCGCCATGGCCCTGGCCACCTATTTCGACGGCAAGATGCCCTTCGCCACCTCGGATCTGCATATCCGCTATCTGGAGCCGGCCGACAGCCAGGTCCAGGTGGAGGCCTCGGTGGTCCGCGCCTCCCTGCGCAGCGCCATTCTTGAATGCCAGTTGCTCTGCGGCGGCCGGATCGTGGGGCTCTGCACCGCGCACTTCACCATCAAGCTCAAGACCCAGGATCCCTGAAAAATCCAGAGACCCTGGGGAACCTCGACTTAATAAGAGGCACATCTTTTTTGTGGTGACCCTGGTTCCTCGACTCATTCTTGATCTTGCTACGGTCCTGGGCGTGGCAGCGGTCACCACGCTTGTTTTCCGCCGGCTGAAGCAGCCGGCGGTGCTGGGCTACATGCTGGCCGGGTTGATCGTCGGGCCGCACCTGCCGATCCCCCTGGTGGCGGACGTGGAGAATGTCCAGACCCTGGCCGAACTGGGCGTGGTGCTGCTCATGTTCTCGGTGGGGCTGGAATTCGATTTCCGCAAGCTGCTGGACAAGGGGCCCGCGGCCATGGTCCTGGGTCTGGTCCAACTGGGCTTCACCACCTGGCTCGGATTCATGGCCGGGCGGCTCCTGGGCTGGACCTTCCTGGAAAGCGCCTTCATGGGGGCGGCCCTCTCCCTTTCCAGCACCATGATCATCGCCAAGCTGTTCGAGGAGCATGGCGCCCGGGGCCATCTGCGGGACCGCGTGCTGTCGGTGCTGGTGGTCCAGGATCTGTTCGCCATCCTGCTCCTGGCTGGGCTGGACGCCACCTCCGCCGCCGGGGAGTTCGGACCGGGGGGGTTGGGGCTCACCCTCGGCAAGGTGGCCCTGCTGCTGGCCGGGGTGCTGGGAGCCGGTGGGCTGGTGGTGCCCCGGCTGCTGCGCTGGGCCGCGGACCAGGACCGGGACGAAGCCCTCCTGGTGGCGGCCGTGGGAGTCTGCTTCACCTGCGCGGTACTGGCCGCCAAGGCCGGTTGTTCCCTCGCCCTGGGCGCCTTCCTGGCGGGCGTGCTGGGCTCCGCCAGCGGCCGGGTCCACCGGATCGAACGGCTGGTCCATCCGCTGCGCGATCTGTTCGCGGCCATCTTCTTCGTGGCGGTGGGCATGCTGCTGGAGCCGCGGTCCCTGGCCGCCCAGGCCGGCCCGATCCTGGCCCTCACCGCCGTGGTCCTGCTGGGGCAGACCATGGGTTCCACCCTGGGCGGGGCCCTGGCCGGCCTGCCCTTGCGCACCGGGTTCCGCACCGGCCTGGCCCTGGCCCAACCCGGGGAATTCTCCTTCGTGCTGGTGGGCATCGGCGTTCACGCCGGCCTGCTGCGCCCATCCTTCTTCCCGGTGCCGGTGGGGGTCTGCCTGCTCACGGCCCTGCTGGGGCCCACCTTGTTCCGCCGGGGCGACGCCCTGTCGGCCGGCCTGGAACGCCGGCTTCCCGACCGGATCAACTGGTATCTCAAGACCTATCAGTCCTGGGCGGCGCGCCTGGGCAGGTCCTCCCTGGGCCGCGGGCCCACGCCCCTGCGCCGGCCGCTGATCTTCCTGGTGCTGGACGCGGCTTTCATCGATGCGGCCGTCATCGGCGCCGCCCTGTTGAAACACCATATGCCCTGGTTCCAGACCCCCAGGGCGGCCATGGGACTGCTGGGCTGCCAGGTCCTTTTGCTGGCGTTCATGGGTTGGGCCCTGTGCAGCCGGGCGGCCGAGATCGCCGAGGGCATCCTGGCCGCCCCGGCCTCCCGCACCGAGCCGCCCCTGGCCGGGCGCCGGCAGCTGCTGGCCTCGCTCAGCCTGGCCCTCCTGCTCATGGTCGGAGCCCCTTCCCTGGCCCTGCTCCAGCCCTTCCTGCCCGAGGGTCCCATGCTGGTGGTGTTCCTGGCCGGCCTGGCCGGAATGCTGGGGCTGCTCTGGACCCATTCCCACCGCTTCCCCCCGGTGCCGAAGGTACGGGGTTCCGAGTGGCTGCTGAACCGGGTGCAGGCCCCCTGGGCCGAGTCTCCGGACCCGGCCGGCGAGCCCGCCCCCTCCGGCCTGCTGTCGCTCCGCCTGACCCGGCGTAGCCCGTGCCTGGGCCTCACCCTGGCCGCCCTGGCGCTGGAGGAGCACACCGGAGCGAGGGTCCTCGGTCTGACCCGGGCCGCAACGCCATTGAATCCCGACCCTGAGCTGGAGCTCCAGGCGGATGACCTGCTGGTCCTGGACGGCAGCCCCGCCGCCCTCCTGGCCGCCCAGACCCTGCTCGGCTCCTAGCCGCGTTCCTGCATCATTGCCGCCATCTGGCGCTGGGTGCGCTGGGTGTTCCAGAAACCCCAGAGGGCTCCCAGGGCGCCGGTGACGATGCCGATGCCGGCCAGGGCGGCCAGGTTCTTCGGCGAGAAGAAACCCATCCGGGCCAGTTCCACCAGCAGGGGCGAGAGGTTGCCGACCCCCCTCGCCATGAGCATCCAGAGGCCGAGCAGGGCCAACACCGCGGTGGCGGCGGCCGCCAGGCCCAGCACCGCGCCCTCCAGCAGCAGGGGCGTGCGGATATAGCTTTCGGAGGCTCCCACCAGCCGCATGATGGTGATCTCCTCTTCCCGGGCCAGCACGCTCATGCGGATGACGTTGCCGGTGGAGAATCCCGCCGCCAGCAGCAGGAGGGCGCCCAGGGAACCCAGGGCCGAACGCAGCATCCGGGCGGTCCGCTGCAGCCCTTCCAGCCGCTCCTGGTCCACCACCACGTCGCCGACCCCGGGCAGCGATCTAAGGCTGTCGCCCACCTCCATGGCCCGGTGGGCGGCCAGGAGATCCGGCCGCAAGGTGAGTTCCAGGGTCTCCGGGATCGGCTCACCCAGGCTGCGCAGCATGAGGCCCGCCTCCCGGGAGGACTCCAGGAAGCGCCGGGTGGCTTCCTGGGAGGAGATCCGCTGCACCTTGATGAACCTCGGATCCCGCTGCAACTGGCCTTCGGCGCCGTCCAAGGTGGCGCCCTCGCCGGCGAACACGGTGACCTTGGCCAGGGTTTCCATCCGCGACACCCAGCGGTTCAGCCCCTGGACCAGCAGCAGCCCGCCACCGGCCAGGAACAGCCCCAGCGCCAGGGTTAGCACCGCCAGGAAATGCTGGCCCCGGTGGCGGATCAGATCCTTGATCACGTCCCTGCAGAGAAGCCCCAGAAGCCGGAGATGGACCATTCAGTTGTTTCCGCCGATGGCCATGCCGCGGATCTCGGTGACGCCGGGCAGGCTGACGGAGGTGGCGGCTCCGCCGCCGCTGGGGTCCTTCCAGATGAGCAGGTTCGGACTGCCGGCCCCGGTCGGGGGCACTCCCGAGGTGGTGCTGGTGTCGGGGGTGAAGGTGGCGCCCAGCAGCCAGTCGGAATCCTGGGGGTGGGAGAGGATCCGCAGGTTGGAGGTGACGCCGGTCAGGGTCCGGTTGGGGCTCTGGTTGCCGCCGCTGGAGAACTGGCTGGTGGTGAACACTTCGATCTGGGCGGTAGTGGTCGGGGTGGTGGCGAAGGCCGCGGCCGGCTGGCCGAAGGCGTAGAGCACGTTGTTCTGGCCGTCGTAGGCCAGGGAACCGTAATTGACGGTGCCGATAAGGCCGGTGTTGCTGCCGAAGATCACATTCTGGCCGATCCCCAGGAGATTGGTGGGGAATGCGTTGTTCTGGCCCTGGCGCAGGCGCGGGCCACCGATCGTCTGGCCGGGGTTGCTGGGACTGACGATGCCCGAACCGCCGCCGAACAGGCCATAGACCGTGCCCGATCCACCCGCGGCCAGCCCGCTGCCCCAGGTGTCGCTGGCGACCGCCAGAGTGGCGCTGTTGGCGGCGGCAAAGCCGGCGCCGTTGGCGATATGGCTGGCGGTGGGCAGGGTCCAGACCCGGGTGCCGGTGCCATCCACGCTGGTCTCCATGACGTACAGGGTATTCTGGCTGGAGTCCATCGCAGCCTGGCCGAACACGGAACCGGAGGAGAACCGGTCGGTGGCGCTGCCCAGGGTGAACTGGATGATGTCGGTGGTGTTGCTGAGACTTCCGCTTTGACTGCTGGCGTCGCTGATGCGGGTTACCCAGCCGCCCTGGGTGACCAGGTAGAGCATGTTGGTGTTGGTGTCCATGGCCAGACCGCCCCAGGCCAGGGGCGGGGTCACGGAGGTCAAGAGGCTGCTGGAGATGGTGGCGTCGGCGGCGGCCGGGGTGGTGCCGGTGGTGGGGGCGTAGACGCTGTTCACATCCTTCCAGACCAGCACCGATTGGGATTCCCCGTCATAAACGAACAGCATGGTGCCGTCCTTCTTCTTCACGCAGCCCACCGTGACCAGCATCCCGGCCAGCACGGGGAGGCAGAGGCAACGGAACACCGTGCGTTGGCAATGCAGTCTGGTCAACAGTCCGGTCAACGGAACCTCCCTGGAACTATTTGGCAAAAAGGGCCTTCAGGTTGGAGTTGAGCAGTTTCACCAGCTCCCCGTCGCAACCGGCGTCCACGGCGCCCCGGGAGACGGCCAGGGCCAGGTTCTTCACGGCTTCCGGCCCTTCGCCCTGCACCAGCTGCAGGTTGGCCCGGGCCAGGAGCCGGTTCAGCATATCGTGGTGCTCGGGCGGCAGCACCGCCTTGGCGGTCTGGATGATCCGCTGGGAAAAATGGGTGAGCTTGGCCAGCTTGACCGGATCGTTGGGCTGGGTGGGTTGCGGCCGGGGCGCCAAGGCGCCGGACCGGGCATCGGGGGCGGCGAAGGGGGGAACGGCCATGGGCTCCGGAACCGTGGCCTGGAGCCTGGGTTCGCCCGGATCCTCGAAGGTGGAGGACTGGCCGGCGGCGGCCTGGGCGGCGGCGGCCAGTTCGGGCCGCTTGCCGCTGCGCACGCCCCGCAGGGCCGCGTGGCCGGCCATGACCAGGCCGTAGAGATCCTTGGCCAGGTTGAGCACCGGCCGGTCCTGAAGGGAGGCCAGCTCTTCCACCGTGTAATAACCGGTAAGTACGGTCAGAAGCTTGGCTTCCCTCGGATTAACCCCGGTGGCGGCCTCACCGGGCAGCAGGGTCGAATAGGGATAGAGACCCAGCGACCCGACCTTCTGGCTGATCACCCGCCATTCATCCATCCGGCGGTGCATTTCCATAAGGATGGAAGGATTGGGCTTAGTGATGGTGGCCTCGACCGGAGCGTCATTCTCCTCGAAATGATAGGTTCCGTCCAGCCAGAGCGCCACCTCATAAAGGGCCTCGAGCCCCTCCCGCTCCTGGGTGACCGCGTGGATGATGCGACCGGCCTTGAGGTGAATCTGGGCCCGCTTGGGTTCTTCCAGAACATGAAAACACCCGGTCTTCCCCCCCTGGCTGACCAGCTGGATGATGTCCGGTAATGGCGCTTCGCGCATGGAACCCTGGATCAGACCCTGGGACATCGAAAACCTCTCTCCCTCAAGCATGTGGTTACTTGCAATCCTATCATGCTCCCCCGCTCCGTTCGGGTTGGTTATGCCCGGCATGGACACCGGCTTCACAGGAAATCTTCCGGCCCTAGGGGCCCCCGCCCATAATGAATATAATCAAGTTTTGAGGTACCCCGTGAGCTCACCCTTCGCATCCATTGAAACGGCCATCGAAGCCATCCGCCAGGGACGAATGATCGTCGTGGTGGATGATGAGGATCGAGAGAACGAGGGGGACCTCACCCTCGCCGCCGAGCATGTCACCCCCGAAGCCATCGCCTTCATGGCCACCCACGGCCGGGGCCTGATCTGCGCCGCCATGGAAGGCAACCTGCTGGATCGCCTGCAGATCCCCCAGATGGTCCAGGACAACACCAGCCCCTTCGAAACCGCCTTCTGCGTCACCGTGGAGGCCCGGGAGGGAACCTCCACCGGCATTTCCGCCCACGACCGCGCCCGCACCATCCAGGCCCTGGTCGCCCCGGACGCCAAGCCTTCCGACTTCGTCAAGCCCGGCCATGTCTTCCCCTTGCGGGCCAAGCAGGGCGGGGTCCTGGCCCGGATCGGCCAGACCGAGGCGTCGGTGGACCTCGCCCGGCTCGCGGGCCTCCGACCCGCCGGGGTCATCTGCGAGATCATGAACGACGATGGCACGATGGCCCGGGTTGCCGACCTGACCGGGTTCTGCGCCCGGCACCAGCTGCCCATGGTGACGGTGGAAGCCCTGGTGGCCTATCGCATGCGCAAGGATCCCATCATCCGCCAACTGGACAGCAGCGACCGGGATACCGCCTGGGGCCATCTGGTGGTGCACCGGTTCCAAAGCCTGCTGGACGGCAGCATCCACTTCGCCTTCGTCCTGGGCGATCCCACCGGCGCCGCCCCTCTGGTCCGGGTCCACCAGGAAACGCTCCCCGAGGACCTGGATGGATTCGGCCAGGTGGCCCCGACCCTGTTCCACTCGGCCATGGACGCCATCTCCCGGGAAGGCAGGGGTGTGCTGGTCTACCTGAGACGGCCCGGCTCGACCAGGCCGGAACCCGAGCAGGGTTCCCTCAGCGATCGGGAAGTCGGAGTAGGAGCTCATATCCTGGTTTCCCTGGGTGTTAAAGAAATGCGGCTCCTCAGCCGCCAGGAAAAGAAGTACATTGGTCTCGGAGGGTTCGGCCTCGATATCGTCGGTCATGTTCACCTGGATACACTTTGATAAATATTAAATCAATTAGCGCCTGTCCCTTGTTCCGGAACCTGGATCAGGCGGAGTGTGGCCAGATCCTGGCCATTGCCGAGCGGCGCCGTTTCCATCCCGGCCAGGTGATCTTCCGGGAGGGCGAGGCCGGGGACGGCCTGTTCGTAGTCATGGACGGTTCCGTTCGCATTTCCAAGCAGAGCGCCACCGGTGAGGAAGCCCTGGCGATCCTGGAACCCACCGCCTTTTTCGGGGAAATGGCCCTGATCGATTTCCTGCCCCGGGCGGCGGATGCCATCGCCAACACCGCCACCGAAGTCTTTTTCATCCCCTTGCCGGAACTGCGGGCGGTGCTTGAAGCCAACCACCAGCTCGCCTTCAGGGTGCTGTTCGCACTCTGTGAGGTGCTCACCCAGAGGCTTCGCGAGACTAATGATCGTTTCATGAGTGTTTTCACCCTCGCCCAGTGGGGCGGGGGAATCCCCAGCGACCTCATCCCCCTTCCCTAACCCCCCTAAAGGGCATTTTCCGAGGAACCCATGTCAGATCTAGTTGCGCACATCACGGACGCCGACTTCCAGAGCACGGTGGCCCAGGGGGTTACCCTGGTTGATTTCTGGGCCCCCTGGTGCGGACCCTGCCGCATGATCGCCCCCATTCTCGACGAGCTCGCCGGCGAGTTGAAGGAAAAGGCCAGGATCGTGAAGATCAACGTGGACGAGAACCCGGCGGTGGCCAGCCAGTATGGCGTCATGTCCATCCCCACCCTCCTGCTGTTCAAGGATGGCAAGAAAGTTGACCAGAAGGTCGGCGGCCAGGCCAAGCCCCAGCTGAAGTCCTTCATCGAACAGGCTCTCTAGCAGACAACACCCTGGAGATGACCCCCGGCCGCTGGCTGATCCGGCGCGCCGGGATTTTTCTTGGAGTTTCCATGCTTCGTCTTGGCCTGCTTCTGAGCTTGCCGGCGCTGGTCTGCGCCGCCCAGCCGACCACCCGCGACCTGACCTTGACCACCGCCGACGGGTTCGTGCTCAAGGGGGTGCTGACCATCCCGGGCCAAGCCGGTCCCCGGCCGGTGGTGATCCTCGCCCACCAGTACCAGGCGGACCGGACCGGCTGGAAGCCCATGGCCGACCTGCTGAACGCCCGGGGCATCGCCACCCTGGCCCTGGATCTGCGCGGCCACGGCCAGAGCACCCTCAAGGACGGCACCCCCGCGGCGGTCACCCCGGACTACCTGGAATCGGCCAAAACGGTCGGCTTCGACCGGATTCCGGGCGATCTCATCCAGGTCGCCGCCTGGGTCCGCCGGCAGCCCAGGATCAATCCCCGCCGCCTGGCCCTGGCCGGCTCCAGCCTGGGGGCCTTCTCGTCGCTCCTGGCCGCACCGGCCATTCACCCGGTGGCCGTCCTGGCCATGAGCCCGGCCGGCAACGGCGGTTTCGGCGAGGACGCCGGCCCCCAGTTGACCCGGGCCGTGGGCCGGGCCCACGCGGCGGTGATGGTCATGGCCTCCGAGGGCGACCCGGAGGCGGCGGCCAACGCCTCGGCCCTCAAGGGCCTGTTTGGCGTCTATGCCCGCATCGTGCCGGGCGAGGACCACGGCTTCGCCTACCTCCCCGCCGAGGCCGCCTTCACCGCCGGGTGGCTGGCTGAATACCTAACAGCAAGCCATCCTGCTAAATAAGCCACCGGGTGCCAGACCTCCCCCTACGCGCGGCCGGATTTGAGCCGGAGCATGCCCACGCCCAGCAGGAGGAAGAGGGTTCCGGTGCCGCGGTTGAACCAGAGGGACCGGCGGTCGTCGGCGAACCAGGTCCGGGCGGAGTGGGCCAGCAGGCCGTAGCCCATCAGCACGGTGAAGGAAAAGGCCATGAAGGTGGCGGTGAGGATCAGGAACTGGGGCGCCAGCGCCAGGTTCGACCGCATGAACTGGGGGAACAGCGCCGTGAAGAACAGGATGGCCTTGGGGTTGGTCAGGGCCACCAGCAGACCGCGAACGAAGAGCTGGCCATTGCTGCGGCCCCCGGGAACGGCCGGCTCGGCCGTCTGGTTGAACACGCTGGCCCGGGCCAGCCACTGGCGCAGCCCCAGGTAGATCAGGTAGCCGGCGCCCACCAGCTTGACCGCCGTGAACACGGTGGCGGAGGTCTTGAGCAGGGCGCCCAGGCCGGCCATGGCCAGACTGGAGACCACCAGCAGACCCAGCATGTTGCCCAGGGAGGAGAAGGTCACCCGGCGCCAGCCGAAGGCCACGCTGTTGGAAATGGCCAGAAAGACCGCGGGACCCGGACTGAGAATGGCGGCCAAGGCCACCGCGACAAAGATGATCCAGGTCGAAAAAGCCATGTCCGCTCCAGTAGGTAGAGCTTATCACTGCCGCCGCAGCTGGCTCGCCCGCCAGACCGACGGGGACAGACCGGTCTCCTTCCGGAACATCCGGGCGAAATAGGCCTGGGAGCTGAACCCCAATTCCTTGGCGATGCCGCCCACCGACTGGCCGGAATCGGTCAGCAGCTGGCAGGCCCGGTCCAGCCGCTGCAGCCCGCGGAAACGCTGGGGGGTGAACCCGGTCTGGGTCTGGAACGAACGCCGGAACCAGGAATAGCTCACCCCCAATTCGCTGGCCAGGGTGTCCAGCCCGGTCTGGTCCCGGTCCGGATCGCTGAGCAGGCGCCGCGCCCCCGCGACCAGCTCCCGCTGGCGGCCAGTGCCGCTGCCCTGGCGGACCGCGGTCTCCAGGCGGGCCAGCAGGTGGGAAAGGGCCCCCCCCATCATCCGCCCCGCCTCGGGAGGCTGGTTCCGGGCCAGTTCCACCAGGCGGACGATGAGCCCGAGAAGGTGCTCGTCAAACCCGGTCCGGATCACCCGGGGCAGCGGGCCGAATAGCCCGCAGGCCATCCAGCGTTCCATCCACTCGCCAGCGAAATCCACGAAGTGGATCCGGCAGGTGGTCTGGGGCTCCGGCACCAGGGTGGACTGGGCATCGGCCAGCACCACCTCCCCGGCCTCCAGGCGCTGCCGGCGCCGGCCCGGCACGGTCAGCCCAACGGTGCCCCGCACCAGGAAATGCAGCCGCCAGCCGGCCCCGGCCAGGGGCGGAAGCTCGTCCCCGGAACCCACGGCGGTTACAAACAAGCCCCAGGCCTCATCCTGGGGCGTGGGCAGGATCTTCCACAGGTGGGAAGGGGTCTGGGCCATGGTCGATCCTCGCGAGAGCAGCCTCCAGGATAGTGCCAGAAAGTGCAAATACGATGACATAACTCCAGCTTTCCAAGGACCGGATCCGGCATCTAAACTGACGGATCCCCCATTGGAATTCATATGCGCGAATCACTCAGACACCTGAAGCAGTATCTGCTCAGTGGTGTTGCGTACGTGATTCCGCTGGTGGCCTGCGGCGGCATCCTCATCGCCACCGCCATCGCCCTGGCGCCCATGAAGGCCGGCACCGGCCCGGACTTCTCCCACACCCCCTTCCTGAAACTGCTGATGGACATCGGCACCGCCGCCTTCTCACTGGTGGTGCCGGTGCTGGCGGGCTACATCGCCTTCGGCATGGTGGACCGCCCCGGGCTGGTGCCGGGCTTCGTCGGCGGCTACGTGGCCAATGCCCTGGGCGCGGGCTTCCTGGGCGGCATCGCCGCGGGACTCATGGCCGGCTGGTCGGTGATGCTGGTGAAGAAGATCCCCATCCACCGCCTGCTCCGCCCCATCCTGCCGATCCTGATCATTCCGGTGCTCTCGTCCCTGGCGGTGGGCAGCGTGCTGTATTTCCTGCTGGGCAACCCCATCAACGAACTGATGCTGTTCCTGCAACATGGGCTGCGCACCCTGGGCAGCGGCAACCAGGTCCTGCTGGGCATCCTGCTGGGGGCGATGATCGCCTTCGACATGGGCGGTCCGGTGAACAAGACCGCCTTCTTCTTCGGGGTGGCCATGATCCGTGAAGGCAACCCGACGGTCATGGGCGCCTGCGCGGCCGCCATCTGCATCCCGCCCCTGGGTCTGGGCCTGGCCACGCTGCTGGCGCCCAGACACTGGAGCAAGGGGGAGCGGGAATCCGGGCTGGCTGCCCTGGCCATGGGCGCCATCGGCATCACCGAAGGCGCCATCCCGTTCGCGGTGGCCGATCCGTTCCGGATAATCCCCACCATCATGGCCGGCAGCGCCCTGGGCGGCGCCATCGCCATGCTGGGGGCGGTGGGCGACCACGCTCCCCACGGCGGCCTGATCGTGATCCCGGTGGTGGACCACCTCCTCTGGTACCTGCTGGCCATCGGCCTGGGCACCCTGACCGTCGCCCTCACCACCAATCTGCTCACCCGGCGCCCGCTGCCCGCGGTGGCAGAGGAGACCGCATGAAGATCCTCGCCATCACCGCCTGCCCCACCGGCATCGCCCATACCTACATGGCCGCCGAAAGCCTCGAGTGCTCGGGCAAGAAGCTCGGCCACGACATCAAGGTCGAGACCCAGGGCGCCATGGGCATCGAGAACGAGCTGACCGCCGAGGACATCCAGGGCGCCCAGGCCCTGATCATCGCCTCGGAAATTCCGGTCCGGGGCCGGGACCGGTTCCTGGGCGTGCCGCTGGTGCTGGAAGTGCCGGTCCAGCTGGCCATCCGGAACCCCGCGGAAATCTTCCACCGGCTCACATCCTGATCCGCAACCTTGTCACCCCCCCGCGCGGGGGCTCCGCGCGCAACAGTCACTCCACAACCCCTAACAAAGGACAATCCATGAAGATCTCCCGTCTCGCCACCACCTCCCTGGCAGCATCGCTGCTGTTCCTCGGCGCCGCCTCCCAGCAGGCCGCCGCCCAGGCCAAGAAGTTCACCATCGCCGGCGTCGTCTTCCAGGAAGACCAGTTCATGAAGTCCATCCTCCTGGGCATGAAGAGCGTCGCCGACAAGAACAACGTCGAGCTGCTGACCGCCAACACCGCCAACCAGATCACCAAGGAAGTGGAAGTGGTCAACACCTACACCGCCCGCAAGGTGGACGCCATCTGCATCACCTACCTGGACCCCGCCGCCGCCTCCATCGCCGCGGTCAAGGCCGCCAACGACAAGGGCATCAAGATCATCAGCTTCAACAACACCCTGGCCGCCGACTTCCCGGTTTCCACCATCCAGTCCAACAACACCAGCCTCGGCGCCGGCTCGGGCAAGGCCGCCGCGGAATACATCAAGACCGTCCTCAAGGGCAAGAAGACCATCAAGGTCGCCATCATCAACTACAAGGCCCAGCTGCCCCCGGAAAGCAACATGCGCCAGGACGGCTTCTGGGACCAGATCAAGAACCTGCCCGGCGTGGTCCTGGTGGGTGAAGCTTCCGCCCCGGAAACGGATCAGGCGGTCAAGAAGGCCGGCGACATCATCACCGCCAACCCTGATCTGGACATCATCTACGGCTGCAACACTGGAGGCACCCTGGGTTCCGTGCTGGCGGTGAAGAACGCCCACAAGAAGATCGGCGTGTTCGGCATCGACATCGACAAGCAGATGGTCGGCTTCCTGGAGTCCAAGGACAACATCCTGCAGGCCACCACCGGCCAGGACCCCTTCAAGATCGGCGCCATGAGCGTCGAGTTCGCCATCAAGGCCCTGGAAGGCAAGCCCGTCGAGAAGATGGTCATCGTCCCCGGGATGACCCTCACCCGCACCAACCCCGCCGCCATCAAGACCTTCGCGGCGAGCCTGTAACCGAAGCAAGACTTGAAGCATGCCGAAAGGTCTTCCCGCCACCCCCGGCGGGAAGACCTGGCGCTTCGGCGCCGGCACACCAGGAGGGAACATGGATCCAATCAAGCTTGAAGTCAGGAACCTGCGCAAGACCTACCCGGGCACCGTGGCCCTGGACGACTTCTCCGCCGTGATGCACGGGGGGAACGTGTACGCCCTGCTCGGCAAGAACGGTTCCGGCAAGAGCACCCTGGTGAAATGCATCTCCGGAGCGGTGATCCCCACCAGCGGGGAACTGTTCCTGAACGACCGCAAGATCGAACTGAAATCGCCCCTGGACGCCTTCGACCAGGGCATCGCCATCGTCTACCAGGAACTGAGCCTGGTGCTGGATTTCACCGTGGCGGAGAACATCCTCATCGGCCGCTATTTCAAGAAGGGGCCCGGCCAGGCCATCATCGACTGGAAACGGACCAACGAAAAGGCGGCGGAGATCCTGGCCAGCCTGCGCATCGACATCCCGGTCACGGCCAAGGCCTCCAGCCTGAGCGTCGGCCAGCGGCAGATGATCGAGATCGCCAAGGCCATGTCCTTCAATCCCAAGGTGCTGATCCTGGACGAGCCCACCTCCGCCCTGGCCCAGTTCGAGGTGGAGAGCCTGTTCCGGGTGGTGCAGCGCTCCCGGGAGCAGGGCATCATCGTCATCTTCATCACCCACAAGCTGAACGAGATCCGCAATGTGGCCGATTTCGTCACCGTGATCCGGGACAGCCGCTTCGTCGGCACCATCCCCATCGCCGAGGCCAAGCCCAAGACCCTGGTCGACATGATGTTCGGCGAGACCAAGATCCTCACCCGGCCGGCCAACCTGGGCGTATCGAGCGAGGTGGTGCTGCAGGTGAAGCACCTGACCCGGCGCCAGCGCTTTACCGACGTGTCGTTCAGCCTGCGCAAGGGCGAGATCCTCGGCATCGCCGGGATGCTCGGCTCAGGCCGGTCGGAGCTGCTGCGTTCGATCTTCGGGGCGGACCCGGTGGATTCCGGCGAGATCGTCGTCAACGGCGTCACCATCACCCAACCGCAGATCCCCGCCATGAAGCGGCTCGGCCTGGCCATGACCCCGGAAAATCGCAAGGACGAAGGCCTGGTCCAGATTCTCAGCATCAAGGACAACCTCAGCTATGCCAGCCTGTCGTCCATCGCCTCGCTGGGGTTCATCAACAACCGGCGCCAGGAGCCGGTGGTTGCGCGCTGGATCCGGGAACTGCAGATCAAGGTCTCCAGCGCCGAGCATCCGGTGTCATCGCTCAGCGGCGGCAACCAGCAGAAGATCGTCGTCGGCAACTGGCTCAATACGGCCCCGTCCATCATCTTCTTCGACGAGCCGAGCCGCGGCATCGACGTCCAGGCCAAGCAGCAGATCTTCCAGATCATGTGGGACCTGAGCAGGAAGGGCCTGAGCGTGATCTTCGTATCCACCGAGCTGGAAGAGCTGATGGAGGTCTGCCATCGGATCCTGATCATGGACAAGGGCCGGATCGAACAGGAAACCACTCCAGAACTCACGTCCCTCGACCAGCTTTACGCCATGTGCATGGAGGCCTGACTGAGATGTCCGCCGCTTTGAAAACGACCCGCAACTACGTCAGCACCTTCGCGCTGGAATTGATCCTCCTGGCCATCATCGGCTTCCTGTGCGTGTTCGCGCGCGGCTTCGCCAGCTGGGACAACTTCCTGAACATCATGCGCAACGCATCCACCACCGGCATCATCGCCTTCGGCATGACCTTCGTCATCATCTCCGGCGAGATCGACCTGAGCGTGGGCTCGGCCATCGCCTTCTATGGCTGCCTCTGCGCCGTCGTCACCGAGAAGCTGACCGCGCGAGGGTTGCCGATGGTGCCGGTGATCCTCCTGGCCATCGCCCTGTGCTTCGCCATCGCCATCATGACCGGGGTGTTCACCGGCTGGGTCCGGCACCGGTTCAGCGTTCCCACCTTCATCTCCACCCTGGCCTGGATGGCGGCCCTGCGCGGCGGCGGCTACCTGCTCACCAACAGCTTCCCGGTCACCCCGTTCCCCGAATGGTTCCAGTTCTTCGGCAGCGGCTACGTGTTCGGCATCCCGTTCCAGGCGGTCATCTTCCTGGCCGTGTTCGGCCTCACCTGGTTCCTGTCCCGCTTCACCACCTTCGGCCGCTCGGTCTACGCCATCGGCGGCAACGCCGAAGCCGCGCGCCTCTCCGGCATCAACGTGCTGCAGAAGCGCATGATCATCATGGCCCTGACCTCGGTGCTGGCGGTCATCAGCGCCATCGTCGTCGCCTCCCAGATCCAGGCCGGCAACCCCACCGTGGGCACCAGCTGGGAGTTCACGGTGATCTCCGCCTGCGTCATCGGCGGGGTCAGCCTCATGGGCGGCAAGGGCCGGATCTGGGGCACCTTTGTCGGCGTCATGTTCCTGGAGATCATCCTGAACGGCATGACCCTCATGAACGTGGACGAATACTGGCAGTACGTCGCCCGCGCCATCCTGATCCTCGGTTCGGTCCTGATCTACCAGAGCCAGGAGATGCGCCAGAAGGACTGACCCGCCCCGCTTGCGCTGCTCCGGATTCCCGGAGACCATGCCTACACCGTGCGGCGTCCCCCGTTCCGCGCCCCGACCCAACATAAGGTAGTACCTGATGGATCACACTGAACTCGTCCTCGGCATCGACATCGGCGGCACCAACACCACCCTCGGCGCCGTCGACCGTTCCGGCCGATGCCTGGCCGAAACCGCCATGCTCACCCGGTCCGAGCAGCCGCCCGAAACCTTCTTCCGGCGCCTGCAAAGGACCGCCCAGGCCCTGTGGGACGGATTGCCCAAGGGCCACCGTCTGGCCGGGATCGGGGTCGGCGCCCCCAACGGCAACTACTACCGGGGCACCATCGAGGCTCCGCCCAATCTCAGCTGGGATTTCGTCGATGTGCGCAAGGAGATGGCGGCCTACTGGGACGTCCTGGTCGCCGTGACCAACGACGCCAACGCCGCGGCCTTCGGCGAACTGATGTTCGGGGCCGGCCAGGGCATGCGCGATTTCATCGTGATCACCCTGGGCACCGGCCTGGGCACCGGGATCGTGGTGAACGGGGACCTGGTCCACGGGTTCAGCGGGTTCGCCGGGGAACTGGGCCACACCATCGTCGAATACGGCGGCCGCCCCTGCGGCTGCGGCCTGCTGGGATGCCTGGAGACCTACGCCTCCGCCACCGGCATCAGGGCCACTGCCAGGGAACTGCTGGCGGCCAGGCCCGAGCCGAGCGCCCTGCGCGGCCTCGCCGAGCCCCAGCTCACCTCCAAGGCCATCTTCGAAGCCGCCCAGGCCGGGGATCCCATCAGCCTGGAGGCGTTCGCCATCACCGGCCGGATCCTGGGCCGGAAGCTGGCCGATGCCGTGGCCCACACCAGCCCCGAGGCGATCTTCCTGTTCGGCGGCCTGGCCCGGGCCGGGGCCCTGATCTTCGAGCCTACCCGCCAGGCCATGGAAGAGAACCTCTATTCCGTGTTCCGGGGCACGGTGCAAGTGCTCCCTTCGGGCGTGCCCCAGGGCCAGGCCGCCATCCTCGGCGCCGCTGCCTTGATCTGGAAGGAACTCGCCAAGTACGCGCCTTTGGCCTGATTTGGGAGAACACCGGCATTGGACTGATCCCGTCCTGGTAGCGGAGGGGGCCGGGTCCGGATGGAACATTCTCCAGTTTTATTGCACGTTCATTAATGACCTTCCCCGTTGGCAGGTTTGGTCCCAACTGAATGGAGCAAAGCAACAATGAATATTCCAATAAGGAATGTATCTCTTTGGTTATGCCTGGCGGCCACCGCCGTGACGGCCCAAGCCCAGTTGCACCTCTGGACCCGGGACGGAAGGACTTGCCTCACCATCGGCAGTAGTCCCCTGATCCTGGAAGGGGGCGTGGCCAGCAGCGTGCAGCCGGACCTGGACTGGGAGGTGGTGGAACCCGGAGGCGGCCAAACCCTGAGAAACAGCAAGGGTGAAGTGGAATACTGGCCCCCCATCGTGTGGGAAACCACCTGGTTCACCTTGCGCGCCAAGGATTCCAAGAATATCTATGGTTCCCGTGACCTCAACATCGAGGTCTGTCCCATGCGGTTGGATGGGCCCATGCGCGCAGCGTGGGACCGTGCCTGGAACAAGGCGCGCCTGGATCCCCACGTGGGTGACCCCCGCGGCGAACGGCCGTATGCGGACGGCGCGGCCCAAGAGGCTGCGTTCCAATCCATCAAACAGATGCTCATGGTGCCTGCCGACCACCCCAACCGGGATCTGGCCGGCCAATGCCTGGTGACGGATAGCCTGTGGCTCCGCACGGTCGATCCTGCGGGCGGAACCCGAAAATTGGCCGGCAAGTTGAGCTGGTCCGGCCATGGGGAGGGGCCCGCGGACCAGGTGATGTTGCGCAACCCCACCCACCTGGCCCTGGCCCCCAGGAGTGGCGATCCGAGCGCGCCCGTGCTCTACATCTCGGACCCCGGGCTCGACGCGATCTGGGTCATGGACGGCAACTATCATTTCAGGATCCACGTGGGGGTCCCCGGCCGTGCCTGTTCGATCCACCAGGACGGACCCCGGCTGGAGGCGCGGCTCAAATCGCCCGCGGGCCTGGTGGTGGATCCGGACGGTACCATCTGGTTCGCCGACCAGGAGTCCGGCGTGATCCGCAAGGTCGCACCGGATGGGATGGTGACCACCGAGCATGGCCAGCCGGACATCAGGACCATGGTCGACGGCCCGAAAGCGCGGGCAACCTTCGGCAGCCCCAGGGCCCTGGTCCGGGACCCGGCCACCGGAGACCTGCTGGTGAGCGATCACGGGATGGTTCGGAGGATCGACGCCAGGACCGGGGAAGTCAGCAGGGTGGTGATGACGCTGGTGCCGACCGCCATTGAAACCCATGGCTCCGCTTCGCCCCTGTCCCCCGGGCCCGTTCCAGCTTCGCCCGGGACGCCCAGGTCTGCCTCGGCCGCGCCTGCTTCCCCCGGCTCACCATGGAGCCTCCCGCTTTCACCCGGCGGCACCTCCATCGCGTCCATCCTCATGCCTCCGGATGTGACGGCGCTGGCCGTGGACGGCAAATACCTGTACCTGGTGGGCGGCCCTGCCGGCGGGGCGGGCAGGCTCGATCTGGAAACGGGAGAGCTGCTCCCCCTGGTGGAGACGACGCTCCAGCCTGGGGGCCAGTGCGGTCCGCTGGCCTGCGCCGGGGTGCCGAAACCGGCCACGACAGGCTGGGCGGCCCTTGACCACCCCTTCGCTCTGGCGTTATCCCCGGAAGGACAGTGCCTGGTGAGCAACCATTACGCCCTGTTCCAGTTGATCCTTCCGCTGAAGCCCGAAGCTTCGGGGCTCAGAACCTCCGGAAGCGCCAGCGCCTCGGGCCCGGCCACCCCCCCAAGGTCCACGGTTGAGCGCAAGGACTCGCCCGCCATGGGCCCGATGACGGATCAGCAGGAATAACCTCTGGTCGTGGTGGAACCGGACGAAACCCTACCTCGGGGCGCTGGAGCCCCGTTCGATCAGGTCGCCGCGCAGGACCAGCTGGCGCATGACCTTGTCCGGGGTGGCGATCCGCTGCAGCAGCAGTTCGATCGCCTCCCGGCCGATGTCGTAGGTGGGCTGGGCGATGACGGTGAGGCCGGGTTCCACCAGCCGGGTCCAGGGCATGTTGTCGAACCCGGCCACGGCGATGTCCCGGGGCACCACCAGGCTGGTCTCCCGCAGGGCCTCGGTGATGCCGAGCAGGATCAGGCCGCTGCTGGCGATCACCGCCTGGGGCAGCGGCGCCCGCTGCAGGACCGCCAGGGCGGCCTCCCGGGCCTGGTCGACCATGGGCCGCACGCCCTGGGTCTGGACCGGCAGCTGGTGGCTGGCCATGGCCGCCCGGTGGCCTTCCAGCCGCTGGCGGCCGGTGGCGCTTTCGGCGCCGTAGACGAACACGATCTGGCGGTGCCCGTTGCCGACCAAGTGCTCGGTGAGCCGGTAGGCGGCGTCGAAATTATCCAGCAGCACCGCGTCGGCGGCGATGCCCCGCTCGTAGCGATCCACCAGCACCACCGGGAACCCGTAGTCCTCCGGGGTGAAATGGTTAAGCAGGTGGAGCGAAGGCGACAGGATGACGCCGCTGACCTTCTCGTCCGCCATCAGGTTGAGGCAGGAAGCCTCCTTGTCGTGGTCCTCGTCGGTGTTGCAGAGGATCACCGACATCTGATGGGCGAAGGCGACCTCCTCCACCGCCCGGCTCACCTCGGTGAAAAAGGAGTTCCGGATATCGGACACGATCAGGCCGATGGTGTCCGAGCGCCGGGATCGCAGCCTGCGCGCGGCCAGATCCGGACGGTATTCCAGCGCCTTGACGGCCTCCAGGACCCGCTGACGGGTCGGTTCACTGACGACCGGCAATCCGGCCAGCACCCGCGAGACGGAGGCGACCGAAACCCCCGCCAGTTTGGCGACATCCTTGATCTTTACCAATGAAGCTCTCCCGGGCTGGCACGATGGCACGGCCGAAATGTCTGCCATGGCAATGCACTAAGTTGTTGCATATCCTGGCTTGAATGGCAAGGGTTGCCTGGAAACAAAGGATGTATTCGAATACATCGAATTCAGCGCTGGGAAGGATTTGTCCTAGGTTAGCCCAATCCACCAGGATCTCAACTTCAAGCTTCCGGCGGGGTCTGTTATCCAGCAACGGCCCGCCACACGGGGGTTTCTCGGCCCTCCGCCGGGCCGCTGTCACCACCCGTGGCCCGGCCAGGGAAAGGAACAACCAGCCGCCGAGAACGGAATCAGTCTCAAGATTCGATGTAGTCGTTTACTTGATTTTCTACGACATTTTTCTTTACAACATATGGCAAATATTTATTTTCCCGATCCCGCAAAATCATGGTTGACAGTCTTTTTTGTAATCGTTTACCATTTCCTATTCCTTGAAACTCAATCCTATATCCTCCTCAACAACCCCATCCTCAATGGAGATACGAGCGATGAAAGAAAAGATCCAGCAACTCGGCGGGTTCCTGGCCGGAATGGTCATCCCCAATATCGGCGCGTTCATCGCGTGGGGCCTCATCACGGCCCTGT
>Ga0302279_10002139_pt1 | contig 26787 bp, 18 predicted proteins | sample III_Bog_N3_3_FD_194541 | JGI IMG/M metagenome (GOLD analysis project Ga0302279, IMG submission 194541) | Peat permafrost microbial communities from Stordalen Mire near Abisko, Sweden - III_Bog_N3_3 | ecosystem: Environmental > Terrestrial > Soil > Wetlands > Peat | place: Sweden: Abisko... | reverse complement strand
GAGCTCACCTGGGGCCGCACCGCGGCCGACGCCCACGCCGACGCCTCCCCCGGCGACGTCCCCGAGGACGCTCGCGTTCCCCACCTTCCCGGGTCCCACGGGCGCCCGGCCCGCCGCGCGCGTGTCATCGCCATCCGACAAGTATCCGAGCGACTCGTTTCCCGTTCCGGAATCGGGCTGGGGAGACCCTGCCGCCGACGTGCCGCCCCCCGAGCCAAAACCGAGCTCTGGGCGGGTTCGTCCGCCGCCGTTGCCGCCGAGCGACGGCGCAGGCGGCGATGCGGCGCATCCTCTACCACCGCCTGGGCTCGCCTACCCGACGGCGGGTCCACCGGTGGCGACGCCGCCTCCGCCCTCCAGCGCCTTCCAGCCCCAGCCACCCGCGTCCGCCATGCCGTCGCTCAACACGACGACGCCCTACGGGGCGACGCTGATCTCACCTTCGCCTGCGCCTGGGCTCTCCGGGCCGGTTCCCCAGCCGCAGCCGCTTCCTCCTGCTCACGCGCCCCCGCCCTACACTCCCCCGCCCTCGGCCCGACCGCAGGCACCAGGGACGCAGCCCGGAGCCCCGAAGCTCCCTGCGCAGATGGAGGCAGGGCTCGCCGTGGTCCCGCCGCCGCCGCGCCGCTCGAGCGGCGGGATGTTCGTGCTTCTCATCCTGGCGCTGATCGGCGGCACCGTCCTCGGGTACTTCGGCTTCTTCTGGCGGCCGAGGCACGGCGCCATCCTCGGCACGTCGACGAGCGCAGGGCCGTCGGCAATCCCTCTGGCCGTGCCGCCGCCGCAGGCAGCGAGCGCGATGGCCCGCGCGGGCAGAGCTCCGAGCGCGAGCCCCAGCGCCGCCGTCTCGGTGACGCCCGCCCCCTCGGTGACGCCCGCGGCCTCGGCGTCGTCGAGCAGCACCGCGAAGGCGGTGACCTCGGCCGTCCCCGCGGCGAGCGCGATCGGCGCTGCAAGCGCCACCGTCACCCCGGCGGCCAGCGCGGTCCCGGCGCCCAGCGCAGCCCCGACGAAGCCGCCGACGAGCGCCTCGGCCGACGACGGCGGAGACCTCGTCGTATCGATCTCCCCCGGGCACCGCGTGTACGTCGACGGCCACGTGGCCGGCCAGTCGCCCGGGACGTTCCACGTGAAGTGTGGAACGCGGTCCGTGCACGTGGGAAGCAGCCAGGCGCCAAAGAACGTCGACGTGCCGTGCGGCGGCAGCGTCGAGCTGTAGCCGTGGGACGTCCATGCCCCTGCCCAAGAAAAAGAAGCCTCTCCCCCGCAAGGCCAAGCTCCCCATCGATCCGGCGCGGCTCGCGCTCGACGCGGTCGAGCGACTGAAGCTCCTCTTCACGCGGACGGGCAAGGTCGACCGCATGGGCGCGCCGGTCACGTCGAGGGAGCTAGCCGCGCGCTCCGCGCTGTTCGGGCACCCGCTGCCTCCGAGCTACGTCGCCGCGATGCGGGTCGTCAGCTCCATCGGCGAGCCCGAGATGCTGCTCAGCTCCACGGAGATGGCGCGCGCCATGCGGGACATCTCGGCGACCGTCCGCGTCGCCGACTCCGAGCGCTACGTGCCCTTCGCCTCGATCGCGAAGACCAAGTTCGCGTGCTTCGACCAGGCGCAGCGCTCGGCGGGCGGAGAGCACCCGATCATCCACGTGACGCTCGGAGCGAGCCCCCGCCCCGCTGCCCACCACTTCGGCGACTGGCTCGATCTCATCGCCGACGAGCGCGAGGAGCAGCTCGCCAGCGCGGCCGACATCCCGGACACCATCAAGAGCCTCCTGCTCGCCCTCGGTTTCCGCTTCGACGACCCCATCGTCGGGCGCCTCGAGACCGGCGACGTCGCCGCGGTCGAGGAGCTGCTCGGTCCTGATCGCACGGCCGCCATCCGTGGCGACGCGGATCGACTGTTCGACACGAGCGGCAAGGCGTCGCTCACCCTCAACGTGGACGAGTACACGCTCGCGGCCGCGCTGCGGACCGGCACCTTCGTCTTCGAAGCGGACGAGGTCTTTCGGTGGCTCCGCACCTTCCGCGACCAGAACTTCTTCGGCGAGCCGAACCGCAAGCCTTCGCACCCGGACCGGGTCCGGGACCTCAGCCGGGCGCCGCGCGAGCCGCCCCTCGTCCACCGCGGCGTCATCTTCGTGGGAAACCTCGCGGCTCGCCGCCACACCTTCCGCGCGGCCAGCGGCGTCTCGGCCGACGACTTCTACCTGCTCGGCCGGACGAACTCGACGAGCGACCAGGCGCCGAGCGTCGTGCTCCACGTCGTCCGCGGTCAGGTGCGCGACGTCCAGGCGCTCGACGAACCGCTCAACGATCTCTACGTCACCTCCGACGGCAACATGTGGGGCCTGTCCCTCTCGGGGACGGCGATCCGCTTCTCCGGCGGCATCGCCCGTTCGTTTCCCCTCGTCCGCACGACCCGGGGGCGACCGTGGTGGTACGGCATCGGCGGGGACAGCGAGCGGGTCTTCGTCTGGGGAGCAGGCGCCCTGCTCGAGTTCGCGGGTGACGGCTTCGTCCCCTTCACGCCCGAGGCCGAGCTCTCCGAGAGCGAGGCGGTCATCGCGGTCTCGGCGACGCGGACGGACATGCACATGCTCGTGTGCGGCGATCGCGTGGGGGCGGTGGCTCACTTCGACGGCAAGCGCTGGCGACCGATCCCCGAGACGCACGTGATCGAGGGGATGCTCGCCGATCTCGACGTCGTGCGCGGCGTCGGGGTCGTGCTGGCCCGGTCGGGCGAGGTCTGGAGGAGCACCCTCACGGGGCCTCCCCGGCCCGTCGTCTGGGACAAGAGGCAGCAAGCGTTCATCGGCGAGAACGGCGCCCAGCGCCCCACCTACGCCGTCCGTGCCTACGAGGGCGGCGCCATCCTGGCGAGCGACGGCGGAGCCATCGTCGTCGGCACGGGGGACCCGATCTTCTACTCCGCGGGGCTCCGGGGCCCGGCTCGGCTGGCGCGCGTCGGCACAGGTGCGGACGGCCCCGCCGGCATAGTGGCGATGTGCGGCCCGAACGCGTGGCTCTGGCAGAACGGAACCTTCGAGGTCATCGATGTCCGGGAGTGGTGAGGGCCGCCCGGACGCCTTCGAGACGTGTGGCTACCGGGCGCCACCCGGCCAGTGTAGAAGGCGTCCATGCCCGGCCGTGATCCCCAGAAGGCCGTCGTCGAACGGCTGAACGAAACGGCGCCTCCCGGCGCCAAGCTCTTCTTCGAAGGCGTCCACCCCTTCGGCGACTCCCTCCTTCAACGCTACCGCTTCGAGAACGGCCTCACCGTGCTCGTCCTCGTGGACAGGAGCGCGCCCATCGTCAGCTACTACACGTGGTTCTCGGTCGGCTCGCGCCACGAGAAGCCCGGCAAGACGGGCCTCGCGCACCTCTTCGAGCACCTCATGTTCAACGAGACCGAGAGCCTCAAGGCCGGCGAGTTCGACAAGAAGCTCGAGGAGAGCGGCGCAGAGTCGAACGCGGCCACCTGGGTCGACTGGACGTACTACCACGAGGCCGTCCCGAACGATCGGCTCCCCCTCGTCATCAAGCTCGAGAGCGACCGCATGGCCCACCTGGTCCTGCGCGAGCCCCAGGTGAAGAGCGAGAAGGAGGTGGTCGCCAACGAGCGACGCTTCCGCGTGGACGACGACGTCGAAGGAGCCGCGAACGAGGTCCTCTACAAGACGGCGTTCACGACGCACCCCTACCACTGGCCGACCATCGGGTGGATGGAGGACATCCAGAACTTCTCCCCCGAGGACTGCGCCACCTTCTACAAGACCTTCTACGCGCCCAACAACGCGCTCGTCGTCGTGGTCGGCGACGTCCGCGTGGACCGCCTGCTCGAGCAGATGCGTACGGGCTACGGGTCCCTCCCGAGCGCGACCATCCCGCCGGACGATGCCCAGCCGGAGCCGCCGCAGCTCGAGGAGCGGGTCGTCACGCTGAAGAAGCCGACGGCCACCGAGAAGCTCCTCGCCGGCTACCACGGCCCGGCGCTGGGAGACCGGGACCACGCCGCGCTCACGCTCCTGAACGAGGTACTCTTCGGCGGCCGGGCGTCACGACTCTACCGCGCCCTCGTCATCGAGAAGGAGATCTGCAGCGAGCTCCGCGCCGCGGTGCCGCAGTCGCGCGACCCGGGCCTCTACGAGGTCTACGCCACGGCGCGCACCGGCAAGACCACTGCCGACATCCAGGGGGTCCTCGACGCGGAGCTCGCGCGGGCGCGCGCCGACGTGGTGACGGACGACGAGCTGCTTCGAGCCAAGGCGCGGCTCGAGCTCGGGCTCCTCCAGTCGCTCGACACGATGGGGGGCAAGGCCGAGCAGATCGGCTTCTACGAGACGGTCCTCGGCGATCCGACGGCCGCGTTCCGGCGCCTGGAGGCTTACCGCCGCGCGACCGTGGGGGACCTCCGGAGCGCGGCCCGCCGTTACCTCGTCGACCGGGCGAGGACGCTCGTGAGGGTGCTCCCGGACGATGCCGCCCTCGCCGCGGGAGCCGTCCAGTGAGCGCCGTCGCCAAGACGACGTCCGCATCCAAGGGCGGCCGCAACGCCGCGCGCTTCGATATCGAGGGCGGCGCGGTCGCCTTCCTCGAGGAGTCGCACGCCCTCCCGCTCGTCTCGATCACCGTCATCTTCCGGAGCGGCGCCGCCCACGATCCGGCGGGCAAGGAAGGCGCACTTCGCCTCGCGGGGCGCATGTTGCGCCGCGGGTGCGAGGGCATGACGAGCTCCGCGATCGAGGACACGCTCGACCGCCTCGGGGCCGAGCTCGGGGTGGACGTCGGCCACTCGCAGGTCGCCGTCCACGCGAACGTCATCGGGCGCAACCTCGACGCGTTCGTCGACCTCCTGGCCAAGATCCTCTCCGCGCCGACGTTTCCCCTGGACGAGCTCGAGCGCCTCCAGCGGGAGTCCGTCGCCGAGCTCATCGAGGTGCGCGACAACGACTCCGCGCTGGCGCACCAGGCCTTCCGCCGCACGCTCTTCGCCGGCCACCTCTACGGCAGGAGCTCGCGAGGCACCATCCCGAGCATCCGCACGCTCACCGCGGCCGACATCCGCGCGGCCTACGCAAAGCACTTCGTGCGCGGCAACGCGGTGCTCGGGTTCGCCGGAGACCTCGAGGCCTCGCGGGTCGCCGAGATCGCGTCGCGCCTCGTCGGCCGCTTGCCGGCGGGCGGGCCGGTCGCCGATCCGGTGACCGCTCCCGTGGTCCGCACCGGCCGGCGGCTCCTGTTCGTGGACAAGCCGGAGCGCACGCAGACGCAGATCATCATTGGCGGGCTCGGCACCGCCCCGCACGACGACGATCACGTCGCCCTGGGCGTCGCGAACGCCGTCCTCGGAGGGAGCTTCACGTCGCGCCTGATGCGCGAGGTGCGCTCGAAGCGCGGCTGGTCGTACGGCGCCTCCGCGCGCCTCTCGGTCGACCGGCAGAGGCAGGCGTTCTCGATGGTCACCTTCCCCGCCGCGACCGACGCGGCGCCGTGCATCGAGCTCGAGCTCACGCTGCTCGAGGAGTTCGTGACGAAGGGCGTCTTGCCCAGGGAGCTCTCGTTCATCAAGCGCTTCCTCACGCGCTCGCACGCCTTCGACATCGACACGGCATCCAAGCGCCTGCACCAGGCCATCGACGTGGAGGTGCTCGGCCTGCCGGCCGACTACTACAGCGGCTACGTCGCCCAGGTGGAGGCCGTCACCCTCGAGCAGGCCAACCTGGCCGTGAAGAAGCGGCTCTCCACCGAGGACCTCCAGGTCATCGTGGTGGGCACGGCTTCGCAGATCCTGGACGGCGTCCGCGCGGCCATCCCCCGGCTCGCCGAGCACGCGGTCGAGCCGTTCGACGCCGTCTGATCGTCGTGAAGGCGCGCGTCTTCGTCAGCGCTCCCTTGCCCGGCCCCGCGCTCGCGGGGCTCGCCGGCCGCGCGGAGGTCGTCGTGGGCCAGACGCGGCTCGGGCTCGAGGATCCCGCCTTCGCGAGGGCGGCCGACTCGTTCGATGCGGTCGTGACGCTCCTCACCGATCGGGTGGACGAGGCCCGCCTCGGCCGCGCCGCGAGGCTCAAGGTCGTGGCCAACGTCGCCGTCGGCGTCGACAACGTCGACCTCGAGGCGTGCGCTGCGCGCGGGGTCGTCGTGACGAACACGCCGGGCGTGCTGACGGAGGCGACCGCGGATCTCGCGTTCGGCCTCCTCCTGTGTGCCGCACGGCGCGTCTGCGAAGGAGACCGCCTGGTGCGCGAGGGAGGGTTCACCGGCTGGTCGCCCACGATGCTGCTCGGCGCGCGGGTGCACGGCAAGGCGCTCGGCATCGTGGGGCTCGGGAGGATTGGCCAGGCCGTCGCGCGGCGCGCGCGGGGGTTCGGCATGCACGTCCTCTACGCGCAGCCGCGCCCGCTCGCGGAGGGCCTCGCGCGCGCGCTCGGGGCCACGCACGTCTCCACGAAGACGCTCTTCGCCGAGAGCGACTTCGTGTCGCTCCACTGCCCCCTCACCCCCGAGACGCGCGGCCTCGTCGGCGGGGCCCTCCTCGCGAGCATGAAGCCGGGCTCGGTCCTCGTGAACACCGCCCGCGGGGCCTGCATCGACGAGGCCGCGCTGGCCCGCAGCCTGGTCTCCGGTCCGCTCGGTGCTGCCGGGCTCGACGTGTTCGAGGACGAGCCGAAGGTCCTCCCCGAGCTCGTCCTTCGCCCCAACGTGGTCCTCACGCCGCACATCGGCAGCGCGGACCGCGAGACGCGCGAGAAGATGGCCAGCATGGCGGCGGACAACGTGATGGCGGTCCTCGAGGGGCGGGAGCCACCGAACCGGGTGCGGTGACGCGCGAGCGCCTGTACAGTCCGCGGATGCGCCCCACCACCGTCCTCCCGTCGGCCGTCCCCCCGCACCGCTCCCACGGGTGGGCCATCGTCGCGGCGGCTGCCGTCGTGCTCGGCGGTTGCTCGAAGGCCAACCTCGCGGCGTTCGAGGGCACCATCACGATGCGCACGACCGCCGCCGCCCATCCGCAGCCCCGGGAGATGGTCGTGGAGGTGAAGGGGGACAAGCTCCGCTTCGACATCGCCAACGAGGGCAACGCTTCGCACGCCGTCTACAGCCCCAGCGACAACAAGGTCCTGTTCTTCCTCGACACGGACAAGAAGTACATGGACATGGACTTCTCGCCGCCGACCACAGCGCCGAGCACGAGCCCCGACTCGGGCGGGATCACGAAGAGCGGGACGCACAAGAAGGTGGCGGGCCTCGACTGCGAGCAGTGGACGGTGAAGGACGCGTCGGGAAAGCGCTCGGAGGTGTGCATCGCCCAGGGAATCGCCTTCTTCGACGTGAGCAGCCTCCGCGCCTCGCACAAGCCGGAGACGGCGCTCGCGAAGGAGTTCCGCGAGCACAAGTCCTTCCCGCTCGAGTCGATCGACTACGACGCGAGCGGCACGGAGCTGACCCGGATGGAGGTCACGGCGATCGACCGGAAGAAGCTGGATGACGCGGTGTTCGGGGTGCCGGAGGGGTACGCGAAGGTGGACGTGCCCGGGCGGAGGTAGGGGGAGAATAAGCGGGAGCGGGAGCCGGAGCGGGAGCGGGAGCGAGGACGGGAGCGGGAGTCCGTGCCCGTGCCCGTGCCCGTGCCCGTGCCCGTGCCCGTGCCCGAACGACAGCGGTCCATCCCCGAACCACGGCGGTCAAGCCCCGAACGACCGCGGTGCAAGCAATCCGGGCACGGGCACGGGCACGGGTTCTGAGGCAAAGCCCCCTGGAGCGGTTCGGCCCCCCATCGAGTGAACGCGTCCGCGCCTCGGGTGGGTGCCTTCCCCCATCGGGTGAACGCGTCCGGCCCCTCGAGTGGGTGCCTGCCCTCCTCGAGCGAACGCGTTCCCTCCTCGAGCGAGTGGCTTCGTGCGTCGAGCGAACGCGTTCCCTCATCGAGCGAATGGCTTCGTGCGTCGAGCGAACGCCTTCCCTCCTCGAGCGAGAGGCTTCGTGCGTCGAGCGAACGCGTCCGTACGTCGAGCGAACGCGTCCGTACGTCGAGCGAAGGGCTTCGCTCCTCCGCGGGATGCCTTCGTTCGTCACCTGGACGGGCTCGCTCGTCACCGGGATGCCCTCGTTCGTGGGCCGGGCCGCCTCGCGCGTCGCATGGTGCCGGACATTCCTGCCCCGAAGGCCTCCATCTCCAGGCTCACGGGGCCACGTTCACGCTCCCCCACGCTTGACTCACGCCTGCTGCGCACCCCGCTTCGCCAGCACCTCCGCGAACTTCGTATCGTACCGCGACGTCCGGAACTCCTCGCTCGCGAGCAGGTCCCGCAAGAACGGGATGTTCGTCACGCAGGGAGCGATCACGGTCCCCGCCAGCGCGCGGTCGAGCTCGGCGATCGCCGCCGTCCGCGACTCACCCCACGAGATGACCTTCGCGATCATGGGATCGTAGAAGGGCGTCACCTGGTTGCCGGCGCGCACGCCCGACTCGACGCGGAGGAAGCGCGACTGCACCTCCCCTGCCCCGTTCGCCCACGAGAGCTCGTTTATCGAGCCCGGCTTGGGGATGAAGCCCTTCTTCGGGTCCTCGGCGTAGATGCGCGCCTCGATCGAGTGACCTCGCGGCGCGATGTCCGAGAGCTTCGGCAGCTTCTCCCCTGCCGCGACGCGGAGCTGGAGCTCGACCAGATCGAGGTCGGTCACCATCTCGGTGACCGGGTGCTCCACCTGGAGGCGCGCGTTCACCTCCAGGAAGAACAGGCTTCCGTCGGCGTCCGCGATGAACTCGCACGTCCCCGCGCCCACGTACCCGACGGACTTCACCACGCGCAGCGCCGACTCGTGCAGCGCGAGGCGGCGCACCTCTCCCTCCCGACCCGAGAAGAACGGGGCGGCGCTCGGCGACTCCTCCACGATCTTCTGGTGCCTCCGCTGCACGCTGCACTCGCGCTCCCCGAGCGCGTAAGCCGCGCCGTGCTTGTCGCAGAAGACCTGCACCTCGATGTGCCGGGGCTGCGAGACGTAGTGCTCGAGGTACACCCGCGCGTCGGCGAAGGACGCTCTCCCTCGATCGGAGCAGGTCTTGAGCGCGCGCTCCATGCCCGCCTCGCCGTCGACGATCTGCATCCCGATGCCGCCGCCGCCGCCCACGGCCTTCACCACGACCGGGTAACCGACCTTGCCCGCCACGGCCTTCGCGTGGGCCAGGCCCTCCGGCGTGTCGATGGCGATGGGCTCGTCTGTGCCGGGCACCGGGTTCGTCGCAGCCGCGAGGGCGACTCCGCGCGCCTTCATCTTGTCGCCGAAGGCATCGAGGACGGAGGGCGGCGGCCCGATGAAGGTCACGCCTGCGTCCCCGACGGCCCTCGCGAAGGAGCTCTTCTCGCTGAGGAAGCCGTACCCGGGGTGGACGGCCCGCGCTCCGGTCTTGCGGATGGCGTCGAGCACGGCGTCGACGTTGAGGTAGGAGTCCTTGGGGGGCGCGGGGCCGATGAGGACGGCCTCGTCCGCGTCGGTCACGTGGGGCGAGTCCTTGTCCGCCTCCGAGTACACGGCCACCGTCGGGATGCCGAGTCGCTTGCACGTACGGATGACCCGGCGTGCGATTTCGCCACGGTTGGCGACGAGGACCTTTTCGAACAGGGGCATGGGGGGCATTGAAGCGGAACGGCGGGAGTCCAGCAATCCCGCTGCACGTGTTTCGCGAGCGCGGCTGCATGCGCCCCATCATGTTGTTTCGGGTGGACGTACATGCACCCCTGCTTTCACCTGGAGGCGGGCTCGGATACGCTGGGGGCCGGTCCCCCGCACGGAGGTCAGCATGCGTCGTGCTTTCTTGGCTCTCGCGGCGCTGCTGCTCGCCGCCAGCCCAGCTCAATCCTTCGCGGGAGCCACCCCGGCACCGCCAGCCGTCGTCGTCGCCGATGACCCGTGCGACGTGCGCTCAACCGCCGAGGGGGACTGGGTTGCCACCGCCGCGGGCACCGCGCTGGCCATCGGCAGCTCGGTACGCCCCCGGAGCGGTGGCGAGCTCTCGCTCAGCGTGGGGGAAGGGATCACAGTCCACCTGGGAGCTGGCTCGAGCGCCGCCCTGGCGCCCCGTGCCTGGGTGCCGGGTGAGCTCGGGGTCAACGGCGGGAAGCCGGTGCACGCCGCCCAGTTCGTGCTCCACGGCGGCGAGCTCACGACGCACATTTCCCCCGGTGGTGAGGCGCGCGCCGTGCTGGTGACGTCCGGCACCTCCCAGGCCGCCGACTGGCGAGGCACGCTTCGGGTCTCCGTGGCGAGCGACAGCTCCGTCCTCGCGGCCGCGATCGACGGGGCTGCCCTCGTCGGGTCGAACGGTCGCTGGTTGTCGATCTACGCGGGCTCGGGTGCCGTCCTCCGCGCCAAGGCGGCGCCGGACACGCACCACACGCTCGTCGCCGCGCCCGCGTGGTCCACGACCGACTCGAGCACCCCCTTCTCGCTCGTGCAGGGCGGGGCGCCGGCGTCCTTCACCCTCGCCTGGGCCCCCGTCGACCGGGCGGTCAGGTACCGCGTCCAGGTGGCGAGCGACCCGCTGTTCACCCACGTCCTCTCGACCACCGACGCCGGCACCTCCACGCGGGTCACCACGGGGGCGCTCCCTCCTGGCCGTTACTTCGTGTCGCTGGACGCCGCGGGCGTCGACGGCATGTACGGGTTGCCTTCGGCCGTGAGGCCGCTCCGCGTCGCGTCCATGACGCTCCCTCCCGAAGCAGCGGTGGCGCGGGACGGCGCGATCGTCCTGCCCGAGCGTAGCGCCATCACGCTCGACGACGCCGCCGGACTCGAGCTCGCGATGCAGCCCGTGACGGAGCACAGGGTCGCGCTCCCGACCGCGGCGCTCACATACCAGCCCGCGCCGGCCCGCCTGACGCTCGGCAACGAGCGCCAGGCCATCATGTACGTGCGCGACTCCGCGACCGGTACGGTGACGAACCTCACCCTCGCGCGGCGCGAGCTCCGGGCCCGGGTCGAGGTGGGCCCGAGAACGGCCCGATGGCCGGAGAACGAGGTCACGGCGAAGGTCATCCTCGAGGATCCCACCGGCCGGGTCGACGTCTCGCAGGAGGCGCCGAAGCTGCGGGTGAAGATCAACGTGGACGAGGTGAAGGTCGACTGGACGAGGGCAGGCAACGAGTGGTCGTGCCGCATTCCGCAGGCCATCCCCCCGGGACCGTGGCTCGTCAGCGTCGTGGCCGACGACCGCGCGGGCAACGAGATCGGCGCAGGCTACCTCGAGGTCGATGGACCTGCACCGCCCACCCACGGCGAGCGCGGCGCGGACAAGACCGAGGTGCGGATCATCCACTGATGGGCCGGTGGTCCAAGAAGGCGTTGCCGACGGCGGAGCTCCTTGGTCTGGGGCTCACGCCCGAGGAGGGCTTCGTGCTCTCCCGGCTCGACGTCGCGCTCGACCCGGCCGAGGTGGTGGCCCTGACCGGGTTGCCGCTCGATCGCGTGACCGAGATCCTCGGCAACCTCGGCAGCAAGGGGGCCATCGGGTCCGACGATCCGGCAGACCTTCCCTCGCGGCCCCCGCCCGACCTCGCGGAGCCGGAGCAAGAGACCACACAAGGGGAGCCAGACCACGTCCTCGACGCGGAGCTCGAGGAATTTCAGGCGTCCGGGGGCGACGAGGGGGCTCTCGACGAAGGCGGAGCCGAGCCGGATCCCGCGGCGGAGGAAGACGAGCCCCTCGAGGACACCCACGCCGAGGACGCCAACTACAGGCGTATCTACGAGACGGAGCTCCGCAAGCTGGAGCGAGACGAGCGACTCGGGATCGCACACCGTGGAGGGGGGCCGCGCCTCGTCGCGCTCTGCTACGACCCCGATCCGGCGGTCATCCTCGCGGTGCTCGACAACCCGCAGTCGAACCTCCTCCACGCGCGGGCCATCGCGCGCCACCACGGGACCTCGGCCGGCCTCGAGCACATCGTGAAGCGCGCGCCGCTGCTCGCCGACCACCAGCTCCAGCACGGGCTCCTGCGCAACCCCCAGCTCACGGAGGTCCACGCGAAGCGGGTCTTGTCGCCGAAGCGGATGGTCGACGTCTACAAGGCGACGGTGAACCCGGACATCCCGGAGCGTACGCGCGCGTTCGCGCGCGGGGTCCTCCGCAGCAAGTTCGGAACGTCGCAGGGCGAGGAGCGCGCGGGCCTCATCAGCACGACGGAGGGCCGCGTGCTCATGGTGCTGACGGGTCTGACGCTGGACGGGCGAGCGACGTCCATCCTCTGCGCGCGCGCGTACACCTCGGTGCTCTTCGTGCAGAACCTGGCGCGCTGGGGCGCCTGCCCTCCCCCTCTGCTCGCGCACCTGCTCAAGCAGCCGCTCGTGCGCCGCCAGCAGCACCTGAAGAACATGATCCTGCGGCACCCGAACGTGCCGTCCGACGCCAAGAAGCGGATCTGAGCTGCGACGCTACGACAGGTAGTCGCGGTCGCGGAGCTTCTTCGGGATGTACTCCTCGGTCACGAACGAGATGCTCTTCGTGAGGAGGGCGTCGACCTCCATCTTGAAGCCGTTCTTCAGGAGCATGTCGATCTCCTTCTGCCACTTGGTCTCCTTGAACCAAGGGTAGGCGCGCATCTGCTCGGCGCGCGCGATGTCCTCCTTCGAGAGCTTGATCTGCACGGCGTTCGAGAGGGTGAACTTCTTGAAGTCGTACGAGCTCATCCCGAGAAAGCGGATGTTGGGGACCGCCATGCGCATCGACTCGTAGGCGAGGTTGATCGAGCCCTGCTTCAGGACCGAGTAGATGTAGAGCCCCCACGGATCGTTATCGACGAGCACGTAGATGGGGAGCTTCAGCTCGTGGGCCATGCGCTGGAGGAGCCTGCGAGCGCCGCGGGCCGCCTGGCCCTCGCTCGTCATCATGATGCACTTCTGCTTGCTCCAGAACTTGTCCTCGTTCAGGCGGTGGAAGATGGCTTGCTTCTCGACGAGCAGGATGAAGTCCGCCGTGTGCCGGACGAACTTGAGGTTGTCGTCCTCGCAGATGCTCGGGATGCCCCAGCCGCCGCGGCCCATCTTCGAGAGGTCGATGGTGTCCCCGGCGTCCTCGACGACGAGGTTGCCGACGACGAGGCCACGTCGGTTGGCGAAGAGGTGCAGCTCCTCGCGCAGGGCGTCGATGCCGACCTCGAGATCCTCGATGATGGGATCGCTCTCGCTCTGGTCCTCGAAGGTGTTCTCGCTCGAGCCCTCGATCGTGTGCTTCGTCATGTAGAACATCTGACGGATGCTGATCGTCTTGTTCTCGTCGAGCAGGGTCTTGCACCCGTTGGCGATCATGAAGGTCTGCATGAACTTGCGGGCCATCGCCGTGTTGAAGAACTCGCGCGACTGCGCGCGGTCCCCGAGCTCGATGATGCGCTTCTTCTCGTTGAAGGCGACGTTCGACAGGGCGCGCGTGCGGATGGAGAGCGCGGGGTTGCTCCCGCGGATCACGGTGCTGACCACGCTCTGCGCGAGCTTCTGGATCTTCGCCAGCGTCTTCGCGTCCTTGTCGGTGCGCGCCTTCGCGGCCTTCGCGTCCTTGTCGGTCCGCGCCTTCGCAGCCGCCGTTGTAGACTTCGCTTTTGCCATGATCGTCCTGGGGTGCCGCGGCGAGGCCGCGGCGAGCCGTCCTACTAGATGAGGTTTAGCTGCTCGGCGCGCTTCTTCTTGCCCTTGCCGCCGCCAGCCGGCGGCGGAGGGGGCTGCGAGTCCATCGAGGCCATCGAGGATGGCGGAGGCGGAGGATCCGACGGCGCCCCACCCGCCCCGCCGCCCTCGCCCCCTTCGCCCCCGCCGTTGCCCTTGTCTTCCAGCTCGGCGAGCTTCACGAAGTTGGGAAGGGCGTTCGTGAACGCCTGCTCGATCTTGTCCGCGGGGGACCCGAGGATGCTCCCGAGCGCGGCGCTGACCTCCGGGATGTAGCGCTGGAAGAGCCCCAGGCGCTTGTGCTCGCTCGCCGCGCGCTCCGCCGCCCGCAGGTGCGCGCCGAGCTTGCGCCCGCACTCCTGCACGGCGAGCTTCATCTCGCGCATCAGCTCGTCGTAGTGGGCGACCGCCTCCTTCGCCTCGCTCGTGAAGGGCACCCAGACGCTGGCGAGGTGGACGACGATCGCCAGGGGACCGACCGGCAGCGAGCCTCGAGGCTGCGTGAGCCCGTACGCCTTCCAGTTCGTGTCGTAGATCGACTCGCTGATGGCGCACGCCTTCGGCTGGTACTGGAGCGGCACGCGGTTGGCGAAGCGCATGATCTCGGCGGGCTCCTCGAGCGGCAGGTCTCCGCCGTAGGCGAGCCCGACCTCCACGACGAACGGGTTGCCGCGGTAGACCGAGGGCGGCCGCGTCGTCGACACGTAGAAGGCGTTCTTGAACCGCCGCTTGAGCCCTTCGACGAGCAGCTCCTCCCCGATGGGGACGACGCTCGACGCGGAGGGGGCCATGAGCTTCACCTCGCCGAGAGCCTTGTGCAGCCGTTCCGCGCCCTCGTGGTCGACCGAGGCCGCGAACGCCTTCGCGCTCACCTTCGCCATGGCGCAGATCGTGTCGGCCACCGACGACGTCACGCGGGAGAAGTCGTCCATCAGGACCTGCTTCACCTTCTTGCCGGGCGAGTCGCGCAGCATGCTGAGGAGCATGCCGAGCTCCACGCCGTGCGGGTGCGGCTTGATCTCCTGGGCTTCGCGCGGCAGGGCGTCGCTCACGCGCGGGAAGTCCATCGTCTCGCCCTTGGGAGAGACGTAGTGGAGCGCGAGGTGGGGGTTCGCCACCGCCGTCTGCTCGAGGTAGGCGTCGACGCTCGTGCGGCCGCCGCGGTAGAGCGCGACGAGCTCGATCTCGACCTTCGTGCCGTGATCCTTGTCCCACTCGACCGTCTCGTCGCTCACGACGTCGGGCTGGTTGCGCTTCGTGTCGATCCGGAGCTCGATGCGGAAGGCCGGGCGGCCCTTGCCCGTCTTCGAGACGATCGTGACCGGCTTGCCCGTCGTGAGCTGGCCGTAGAGCCCGGCGGCGCTGATGCCGATGCCCTGCTGGCCGCGCGACTGCTTCAGCCGGTGAAACTTCGAGCCGTAGAGGAGCTTGGCGAAGATCTTGGGGATCTGCGGCTTCACGATGCCGGGGCCGTTGTCCTCGACCGAGACGCGGTAGCGGATGGGCGCGTTGGGGTTCGTCTTCTCGCCCTTCTCGCCCTTCGATCCGGGCGCCTGGACCTCGTGGATCTCGACGCGCAGGTCGGGGAGGATGCCGGCCTCTTCGCAGGCGTCGAGCGAGTTGTCGACGGCCTCCTTCACGGTGGTGAGGAGCGACTTGGCCGGGTTGTCGAAGCCGAGCAGGTGACGGTTCTTCGTGAAGAACTCGCTGACCGAGATGTCCCGCTGGCGGGTCGCCATCGTCTCGGCCGTCGCGCGACGGGCGGGCCGCGCGGGCTCGCGGAGCTCGACGGCCTCGGCAGGCTCCTCGGGCGGAGCTTTGGCGGGAGGCGCAGCTTTGGCAGCAGACGGGGCCTTGGCGGACGGAGCCGAGGGCTTGGCGGCGGCCGCGACGACGTGACCGGGCTTCTTGGGGGCGCGCGCAGTTTCTCGGCCCACGGGCTTGGTACCCTCGGAGGATGGCTTGGCCGCCGGGGCCTGCTTCTTCTTCGGCATTTCATTCACCCGGTACCCGAGAGGGTGAACGGGTGTCAAGGGAGTGGCGGCTCCGCAGGCAAACCGCCTATCGTGAACCACCATGATCCGGCGCCCCCAGGCCATCCTCGCGCTCCTGACCGCGCTGAACCTATTGAACTACATCGATAGGTTCGTGCTCGCGTCCGTGCTCGAGCGCATCAAGGGCGAGTTTCACGTCGACGACAGCCAGCTTGGCTTCCTCGCGACGATCTTCCTCATCGGCTACTTCCTGACCAGCCCCGTGTTCGGCGCCCTCGGCGACCGCGGAGCGCGCAAGTACCTGCTGGCCGTGGGGGTCGCCGTCTGGAGCCTGGCGTCCATCAGCTCGGGGCTCGCGCGCGGGTTTCACCACCTCGAGTGGTCGCGCGTCGTGGTCGGCGTCGGCGAGGCGAGCTACGTCACCATCGCGCCGACGATCATCGACGACATCGCGCCCCTCGAGAAGAAGGGGCGCTGGCTTGCCATCTTCTACGTCGCCATGCCGGTCGGCGCGGCGCTCGGCTTTCTCATCGGCGGCCTCCTCGAGAGCCACTTCGGCTGGCGCGCCGCCTTCTTCGGCACCGGTGGGCCTGGCCTCGCCGCCGCCGTCCTGTGCCTCTTCATCGCGGAGCCCAAGCGCGTTCACGTCGCGAAGCGCCCCTCCTGGCGCGGCTCCCTCGGGGCGCTCTGGCAATCGACGCTCTACCGCCGGGCGGTCATCGGGCTCGTCGCGTACACCGCGGCCACGGGTGCCCTCGGGCTCTGGGCCGTCACCTTCCTCGTCCGCCATTACGGGATGTCGCTCATCTCGGCCAACCTGGTCGGCGGAGGGGCGACCGTGATCGGCGGCGCGGGAGGCACGGCGATCGGCGGCTTCTGGGCCGACGCGTGGATCAAGCGGCCCGGCGTCATCGACAACCCCGACGCGCGCCTCCGCGGCCAGCTCCGCATCTGCGCCATCGGGAGCTTCATCGCCGCACCGCTGGCCATGGCGAGCTTTCTCTCGCCGAACGTGGTCGTCGGGGTCGGGATCTTCTTCATCTCCGAGTTCGCGCTCTTCATCTCCACGTCGCCTGCGAACGCGGTGGTCCTCCAGAGCGTGCCGCCGTCGCTTCGAGCGAGCGCGATGGCGCTATCCATCTTTGCGATGCACCTGTTCGGGGACATGTGGTCTCCGCCCATCGTGGGAGCGCTCGCCGACAGGTTCCCCATCGAATGGGCGATGGGTTTCATACCGCTGGCGATCCTCGTCAGCGGGATCGCCTGGTGGTCGAAGCTTTTGCCGCAGCCAGTACCGGCCGTCCTCGCGGCCCTGGAGTAGGCTGGCGTCGTGGAGCCTCCGGCGCACCCCAGCGACATTCACCGGGCCTCCGAGGTCACGCGCCTCACGCGCGTCCTCGAGGAGCCGGCCGAGGGGCTCTCGATCGTTGGCATCAGCGGTCCCGGCGGCGTCGGCAAGACCTTCCTCCTCTCCCACGTCCTCGAGAGCGTGGTGCCCGAGAAGCTCGGCTACCTGACCCTGAGCGCCGACGCCGCCAACCCCGACACGCGCGGAGATCTGCTCGGCATCGTCGAGGGGCAGCTCTTTCGCCGCACGCTCGGCCCCCCGGCCGACCGGACGAAGGACTACTTTCCGCAGCTGCGCGACGTGGCCGAGGAGCACCGCTCGGTCATCGCCCAGGCGATGACCGAGATGACCAAGCGGGGCGCGCCGGACAACGTGAAGCGGGCGGCGCGCCTGCTCCTGCGGGGTGGCCGGATACTCAACGGCACCGTCGCCAAGACCCGGGCGGCGCTCGACGCCGCGGGCGTCGAGAACGCCGACGTCGAGAGGGCGATGGACGAGGCCTGGGAGCTCGTACGCGGCCTGCCCGGCCTGCGGGACTCGACCGGCCTCCCCGGCCCGGTCCGGGACCTCCTCGGCGTGACGAGGCGTAACCGGGTGAAGCGCGATCTCTACGCGCTCACGGCGTCGGTCATCCGCGCGGACCTCGATCTCGCCCTCGCGCCGGACGAGCCCGCCGCCCCCACGCGGCGCATCCTCGCGCGGCGAAGCATCCCGGGCACCGACCGCCTGCTGCTCGTCATCGACGACTACGAGGCGATGGCCGGCCTGCTCGGCGACTTCCTCGTGGGCGCGCTCGTCCCGGCCCTCGCGACGGCGCCGTTTCGAACGGTCCTCGTCGTCCTCGGCCGCGACGATCTCGAGGCGACGCACCCGGGCTGGGCGCAGCACTGCCGGCGCTTCCTCCGCGAGCAGGTGCGGCTCACGGCCTTCGAGGAGAGCGCGGCAAACGACCTCTTCGCCGCCGCGGGGATCCCGGAGGCCAGGTGGCCATCTCTCTTCCTTGCGACCCAGGGCTACCCCTTTCTCATCAGCCTCGCGGTGGAGGAGGCCGGGGACGCCGCGGCCAACTCGGTCGTCTTCCTGCGACGCTTCTACGACCGGACGACCCGGTGGATGACCGATCGCGAGCGCGAGTGGTTCGTCCGCGTCTGCTACCTGGACCGCGTGGACGAGGACACGCTGCGCAAGGTCTTTCCGGACGAGGACGTCTCGAAGATCCAGGACTGGTTCGAGCGCGAGCCCAGCATCCGCGACCCGTCGGCGACGTACTTCCGCCTGCGGCCCATTGTGCGCGACAAGATGCTCCGCTACCTCGAGGTGAGGGGTCCGAGCCGGCACCGCGAGCTGACCCTTCTTGCGCAAGGCGCTGCCGGCCCGACGCCGGGCTGATCTTCCGGCTGTTCACCGGGGACGCCTGATCTTATCGTGGGCCCATGGCCACGCGATCGAGGAAGGCTGCTGCCAAGAAGACGCGCTTCGTGCCGCGGGTCGTGTTCGCGACGGTGGTGGTGGGGGCCGCCGTGCCGATCTGCGTGAGCGCGTGCTCCTCTTCCTCGCCGCTGCCTGCGACCGTCGCCGATTCGGGGTTTGCGCGAGACACCGGCCTCGGAGCGACCGTCGCGGACGCGGGCTTTTCGCGCGACACCGGCCTGGGCGCCACCGTCGCTGCCATGGGCTTCGACAGCGGGCTGCTCGACACGGGGCTGGGCGCGACGGTCGCCGCGATGGGGTTCGACAGCGCGGCGTTCAGCGTCGCCGACGTGGGGTTCATCGATACGGGAACGCCGATCGACGGCAGCGCCGAGGCGGGCGACGCCCACGAAGAGGGCTGACCCCAGGTGAGCTTTCGGCTTGCATGAGAGGCGCCTCCGCCTATCGTTGGCCCATGGCGACTCGATCGAAGAAGGCCACCCCGAAGAAGACGCGGTTCGTCCCGCAGGTCGTGTTCGCGAGCGTCGTGGTCGGGGCCGGGGTCGTGCCGCTCTGCGTGACCGCGTGCAGCTCGTCTTCGCCTGCAGCGGTCACCGATTCAGGCACGGCGCCGGGGGTGGCCCGAGCGGCGTTCGACGGCGGCGACAGCGGGCAGCCGCTCACGGTCGCCATGGCAGCGTTCGACAGCGGGATGGTCGACACGGGGATGCTCCCGGGCGTCGCGATGGTGGGATTCGACTCCTCGGTCATGGACGCGCCGCTGACCGTCGCCATGACCGGCTTCGACGCGAGCGACGGCAGCACCGAGGCAGGCGACGCGCACGAAGAAGGCTGAGCGCGGCATGCCGCTCCAGGTTCGACGCGTCCTCACCGATACCCCGCTCGCGCGCCTCCACGAGCACCGCCTCGCAGGGCGGGGCGGCAAGCGCGCGAAGCCCATCCCGTTCTCCGCGTTCGACCGCACGAAGTACCCTGCCCCGGCGCTCGCGCTCGCGACGGACGCGCAGACCAAGCTCGCCCTCGGCGAATACGGCGCGGTCGATCTCTTCGCGTGGATGGCGTCGGCCATGACCGCCAACGCCGTGCCCTTCGACCTCGTCGCCGCCACGGCCCGCATCCCGGCCGACGAGATCCGCCACGCGGACTTCGCGCTCCAGATGGCGACGCTCCTCGCGGGGCGCGAGGTGTCCCTGCGCGTCGAGGCCTCCGCCCTGGGCCACGCGTGGAAGAACGACTTCTCGCAGGAGACGCTCGACCGGATGGTCGCCGAGATCTCCGCCGTCGGCGAGACGCTCGCGTGCGCGCTCCTGTCGGCGTGCATGACGCGGGCGAAGGACCGCACGCTGCGCGCCCTCTTCTCGGCCATCGTGGCCGACGAGGTCCACCACGCGCGCGTCGGCTGGTACTACCTCGCGTGGCGAGCGCCCCGGTGGTCGCAGGCGGAGCGGCAGCGCGTGGCGGACCACGTCGGGCGGCTGGTCGTGTCGGTCGAGAAGCGCTTCTGGCGCGGGCGTGACGCTGCGCCCGCGGCCCGACGCGCCGCGCGCGCGCTCGGGGTCCTCGAGTCCGAGGGCCAGCGAGACGCGGTACGCGAGGTCATGGAGAACGAGATCGTGCCGGGGCTCGACGCGCTGGGCCTCGGGGCCTCGCACGCGTGGCGCATGCGGCAGCGCGGCGCGTAGCGCGGGGTCTGCCGTCGCCGTGAGTGCCCGCCGCGTCTCCATCGAAGTCCGCCTCGCGTCGCTCGCGATCGTCGCGGCGGCGTCCGCCACCACGACGGCATGCGCGGCCATCTGGGGATTCGAGGACCTGTCGGGGCCTGACGCCGGTGACGAGGTGGGACCTGGGCGAGACGGAGGGTCCGACACCGCGCTCGCCCCCCCTGACGGATCGCGCGACACCGCCCCCACCGACGGACCGTTGCCGGACAGCACGGTGCCCGACGATGCCCCCACCGACACGGGAGCGCAGGGCGGCGGGGACGCCACGGTGTGCTCCACCGGGTGGGTCCAGCAGGCCGAGGTCTTCGAGGGCGGGACGATGCAGGCGGCCGTCAGCGGGGTGTGGGGCAGCAGCGCCGCGGACGTCTACGCCGTCGGGTTCGACCCGAGCGACGACGCCGTCATCGTCCACTCGACGGGCAACGGAGTCTGGACGCGCCAGACCGTGGGCAGCGGCGGCATGCAGCAGGGCCTCGTGAGCGTGTGGGGGAGCGGCGCTGGCGACGTCTACGCGGCCGGCAACGAGGTCATCTTCCACTCGACCGGCAACGGCACCTGGACGAGCGAGGACGTCCCCGGCGGCAGCTACGGCGCGCTGTGGGGAAGCGGGCCGGGAGACGTCTACGCGCTGTCGGGCGGAACGGGGGGCTTCGTTGCCCACTCGACCGGCGATGGCACCTGGACGGTTCTCCAGACGAGCCTCGGCTCCCAGGTGTCCTTCGCAGGCATCTGGGGCAGCAGCGCCGCGGACGTCTACGTCGTGGGCGGCGACGCGATGGGCAACCCCCTCATCGCGCACTCGTCGGGCGGGTCGTCGATGTTCGTCGCGCAGACGGTGCCCGTCCTGACGAGCTTCGAGGACTCGCTCGTCGCCGTGTGGGGGAGCGGCGCCGCGGACGTGTACGCGCTCAGCACGAACGGCACCATCCTCCACTCGACCGGGAACGGCACATGGGCGGCGCAGGTCACCGCCACCCAGATCAACTACGACTACTTCGCGATCTGGGGGAGCGGACCGAACGACATCTACATCGGGACCACGGGCGGCGAGGCGCTGCACTCGACGGGCAACGGGTCGTGGTCCAACGTCGCGATCGGCACGGCCAACCAGGTCTCCACGAGCCACCTGTGGGGGAGCGGGCCGTGCGACGTCTACGCGGTGGGCTCGGACATCGACGACGACGGCGTCATCCTGCACGGACCTTGACCCGACCGGCCGGCGGGCGCGCGCCCCTCAGCCCGTGACGGGCGGCGGCCCTTCGGGAGTCGCTGCCGGCGCAACGGCAACCGGCGGCGCCGGCGGCGGCGGTGGCGCGGGCGGCGCGGGCCGGACCGGCTGCACCTGCTTCCTCCAGAACCCACCCCGTGAGAACGCCCCCCAGCCCCACTTGAGCCAGCGCAGGAGCGCCAGCGCGATCCAGAGCGCCCACGCCAGCATCGCGCCGCGGTACACGAGCAGGGGCACCGAGATCATCCAGGGCGTCGCCAGCGGTCCGGCGGTTCGGTCGGTGAACCAGCGGAGGTACGACGAGCTCGAACCGTTGCCCTCCACCTGCATCGAAGGCGCGCCGAGGAGGCCCTGGTAGAGCGAGACGCCGAGGATGCAGAGCGCCACGAGGGTCCACGCGACGAGCCCGAGCTGCCGGAGGTTGAACGACGCGAGGTTGAGCTTCTTGCCGTCGTCCTTGCCGCGCCACCCGAGCGCGAGCAGCCAGCCGACGAAGACCGCGCCCGCGATGACGCTCACCTGCGAGAGCCCTATCGCGAGCAGGACCCAGTGCCACGTGCGCAGCGGCGTCCAGTGGTTCATGCCGAGCGCGGCCGACACGCCGAGCAGCACGAGGAGCAAGCTCCAGAAGAGGACCGCGGGGCCGATCCGCGGCCCGCCGGCGAGCAGGAGCCAGCGCGAGCCCGGGACCTGGATCGTGGTCGTCGCGTTGACGCTCGGGGCGCCGAGATCGACGGCGGGCCCGGTGAAGATCGTCGCGAGCCCGGGGGTCTCGCGCCACGTGAGCGCGAGGGACTGCGCGCCCGGCGTGATGGGGATGGTCACCTTGCGCCCGTCCTGGCGAATGGGCTGCTTGGCGGCGCCGATCGTCAACGACTCGAGGGTCGCGTCGGGCGGAAGCACGATCGTGTGCTCGCCGCCGCGGCTCGAGCGCAGGCTCAAGCTCAGGGTCACGTCCGTCGTGCGGAGGCCCGGCTGGATCGAGAGCGAGCTCTCGTCGATGGTCAGGGTCTGGCCGGGGACGCCGTCAGGGCGGACGAGCTCGACGCTCGCCTCCTCGCCGGGCCACGGCCGCCATTCGGGGACGCGCGCCGCCGAGCCCGAGGGCCCCGCCGTGTGCACGAACGGGATCCCACCGAACGTCGCGTGCCAGATCGGCCCCACGTCGACGCGCCACACCTCGACCCACGAGAGCGACCGCGACGCGACGAGCTTCACGGGCGACTTCTGCTCCAGCACCGAGTGCCACGTCGCCTCGCTCGCCTGCGCGCCCATGTTGACGAGCACCTTGCCCGAGACGACGCGGGTGTCCGGCGTCGTGACGCTCTCGCCCGGCAGGAGCGGCACCTCGAGCACCACCGCCGTGCCCGCGGGCGTGAGCCGCACGATGCGCGTGTCCACCTGCCAGTTGAGCCCCACCTCGAGCGTGCGCTCCACGCGCACGAACGGCGGCAGCTCGCCCGGCTGGAGCGAGGCGCTGGCGCCGCCGTCCTGCCGCGCGTCGCGCACCCGCGTGAGCTGGAGATCGTCGTCCGCGATGCCGTCCTCGTGGAGCCCGGCGACCGTCCAGCCGGCGCTCGTCGCCTCGACGCGGTGCGGCTTCATGTGCAGCGTCAGCTGCATCGACTCCCGGTCGGGCATCGGACCTTCGAGGACGATCTGGTGGCTGCCCTCGCCGAGCTCGATCCAGAGGACCCCGTCGTCCCTCCGAAGCAGACCCTTCGCGGGCTGCCCGTCGAGCAGGACCTGCGTGGGCACCCACTGCCCGCTGCCGCCCGGGAGCGGCACCGCCGTGCTGGCGCTGGCGAGCACCTCGATGCGCGCGCGAAGTGCGTCGCCCCGGACCTCGAGCGCCATCCGGGCGGACGACGCGCAGGAGGGCGAGCAGTCGGGCTTCCTGAGCAGGCGCTGGGCGAGCTCGTCGAGCGTGGCCTTGTCGGGCATCTGCGCGGCCGCGAGCCTTGGCAAGCAAAGGACGCTGCCCAGGCAGAGGAGCGCCACGGCGGCGGCGGGCGGGGGCGCCCAGCCCCTCGGGAACATGCGCTGCGTCCACGGAAACAGGCGGAGCAGGACCACGCCGAGGAGCAGTGCGCGCGCGAAGGCGAGCAGCAGGTTCACGAGCGGCGACGCGAGGTAGAGGTGCAGGCGCTGCGTGGCGGCGACCGGGCCGCTCCACCGCAGCGCGATGGAAGACCACTGCCAGCGCGGGAGCCCCGCCCCCGTCTGCACGATGGCGGCCGGGTCGTACACCTGCGCGTTCTCTTGCTGGTACATCGACTTGGTCAGGGCGATACGCGCCTTCTCGGGCGGCCTGCCCGGCACGTTGACGTCGCCGCCCCTTCCGCCGGCCTGCTGCGGCATCGTGTCGAACGCCTGGGCTGCTGCCGCCGGGGCGTTGGGGGCCGGGTTGCCCATGCTCCCCTCCTCGCCCTTGGCGCGCGTGCCGGTTCCGCCCTCCTTGTTGTCCGCGTTCGACTCGTCGGTCACGCCGTCGAAGGTGGCGTATCCGCCCTGGCCCACGTTCGTGTCAGGGCTCGACAGCACGGGGTACATCCCCTGCCGCACGTGGTGCACGAGGAAGGGCACGACGAGGAGGACGACCAGGAGAATCGTGGCGACGCGCACGCCCGCGAAGAGCGTCTTCACCCTGCCTACCGGCAGGACGCGGAAGAGCGCCTCGGCCGCCAGGACGGCGAGCCACGACCAGCGCGGCGCGTCCGTCTCGGGCAGTGTGAGCACGAGCATCGCGAGCGCCACGACACCCCAGCGCACTCCGTAGAGCTTCCCGATCCCGATCGCGACGATGAGCGCCAGGAAGAGCTCGAGGAGCGACCAGTGGCGGAGCCACGTGTCCGGCACGTCGTCGACGCCGGAGGCGTGCAGGAGCCTCCAGCCCGGCGGCAGGTGCAGCGTCCCCTGCACCTGGTGGAAATCGTGCGCCCAGCCGACCGCGGGGATGTCGGTCGGGTCTCCCGGGATGCGGCTGTCGGCCGTGACGACGAGCTCTCCCTCCCGGACCTCGACGCCCGTGTGCGACGCGTCCCCTTTGAGCTGCGTGATGAACTGATCCTTTCCGCCGACCGAGACGCGGCCGAGGACGGTCGGCGGCAGCATCGACAGGCGCGAGTCCTGGGTCATCGACCCGGTCAGCCGATCGCTCACCGAGTAGCCGTCGCCCTCGAAGTCGAGCCACAAGGAGCGCGTGAGCGCCAGCTGGTTGGGCGGCGGGTCGGCGTCCCCGCGGCGCTTCTCGACGAGGTCGAGCTTCGCCCCCACGGCCATCGGGTAGGCGGGAAGGACCTTCCACGCGTCCGGGAGGGTGGTCTGCTGAGGATCGATGGAGAGCGCCCCCTCGACGGTCACGACGCGGTAGTCGTTCTTGGCCTCGAAGACCCAGACCTCGTCGCCGCTGCGCCAGGGGCCCTCGGGGGCCGGCCGCGTGAGCGATCGCACCGGGCCCTCGCTCCGGGCGATGAGGTCCAGGACGTAGACGCCAGGGCGCACCTGCACCCGCAGCCGCCCGTCGGGCTCGAGGCGCGCGGGGAGCGGCGAGCTCAGCGACATGGGGATGAAGCCGGCGGGGAGCGCCTTGCCGAGCAGCTCCTCGCGGTTCTTGCCAGAGACGTGGAGCTCCACCCGCGTCTCGAGCAGGAGCGGGATGTCGTCGGTCACCTTGCGGTGCACGACGAACTCGAGGGCATCCCCCTCCTCGTTGGTCGCGGTCTTCTGGAGCCACACGGTGCCGTCCGTGTCCCGGTTGGGCCAGGCCACGCGCGCTCCTCGCAGCGCGAGCTCGAGCAGCCCGGTCTCGGGTGGCACGTGCAGCGACTCGGGCAAGGAGTCCCAGGCAAACGTTCCCGTGACGGCCCGGTCGCCGGGCGCCAGCTCCACGCTGGGCACCTCCCCCCGCGCGATGACGATGGCCGGCTTGCCGTCGACCTTCACGTCCTCGGGCCAGCGCTTCGCGTCCCCCGGCAACGGAACCCACCGCCGCCCCAGACCCTCGAGGTGCCACGACTGCCCGAACCGGCCACCGTGCTCGTCGAGCGTGAGCTCCAGCCGGGCGGGCCAGGCGCAGCGCGTCACGTCCGCGTGCTCGAAGAAGACGGGGCAAAGCGCCTCGTCTTTCCCGTCGAGGGCCCAGGCCGTCCAGGGCTTGAGCTGGTCGGGGACGGCCTTGGGGTCCAGCGGCTCGGCGGCCCTTGCCACGGGGCCCCCGAACACCGACAGGAGCAGCGCCCCGACCACGAGGAGCAGGCGAAGCACGGAGGAGCGTTGCATCGGCGGATGGTCGGCGACCATCGCCCCAAGCGCAACGGGGACAGGCCGCCCCAGGGCCACCGCCGCGCCAAGCGCACGATCCCACGAGAATTCCAAAGGAAAAAAGCTGTACCCCAAGGCCGACACGCCGTTGACCCGCCGCCCTTTGCTGCGCTACGAACCGACGTCCCGTGCCGCGTTCTACCTTTGACCGCTCCGCGTGCGCACACCTTGCGCAGGCGCAGGCACGATCGGGGCGCGTGCGAGGGTCGCGTTCGCGGTGGCTCGCGTTCGCGTCGCTCGTCGTCGGTCTGCTCCTCGTCCTCTCGGGATCGGCCCGGGCGCAGACGGCGCCGGACGCAGGCCGCCCGACCGCCGGTGACGCCGGAGCGCCGGCGACGACGGGCCCCGATGCGGGCGGCCCCGCAGCGCGCCCCAGGCCTCGCCGCAGGCCGGGCGCCGGAGACGCAGGCCCGCAGGCCGATGCAGCAACGGACACCGGAGGTGACAGCGGCGGTGGCGGCACAGGAGACCTGGGCGCTCCGGGCACCGGCGACGCGGGTGTCCCCGGCAACGCCATCGACGCCGGCGGCGAGGTGCTCGACAACGCGGGGTCGGGCCCGCAGGTCCGCATCCCGCAGACGGAGATCGAGAAGGCGGAGGGCGCGCCGATCCTCAAGATCGAGATCAGCGGCAACCGCCGCGTCGCCCTCGAGGACGTGACGACCTACCTTCGCGAGAAGCCGGGCCAGCTCCTCAAGGCCGAGAACCTCTCGAACGACGTGCGGGCCCTCTGGGACGCCGGCTTCTTCGACGACATCGAGGTCGACCTCACGAAGAGCGACCAGGGCGTCACGCTCCGCTTTCTCGTGCGCGAGCGGCCGAACATCAAGAGCATCGAGTTCTCGGGCAACGACGAGCTCGACAACGACAAGCTGACCGAGTCGGTCGAGATCAAGCCGAACACGATCCTGAGCGTGCCGGCCGTGCGCCGCAGCGTGCAGAAGATCAAGGACGCCTACGCCGAGAAGGGTTACTTCCTCGCCGACGTCTCGTTCACGATCGACCCGCAGCGCGACAACGAGGTCGTCGTCAAGTTCAAGATCACCGAGCACCAGCCGGTCACGGTTCGCCGCGTGACCTTCATCGGCA
>Ga0302279_10002137_pt1 | contig 26810 bp, 21 predicted proteins | sample III_Bog_N3_3_FD_194541 | JGI IMG/M metagenome (GOLD analysis project Ga0302279, IMG submission 194541) | Peat permafrost microbial communities from Stordalen Mire near Abisko, Sweden - III_Bog_N3_3 | ecosystem: Environmental > Terrestrial > Soil > Wetlands > Peat | place: Sweden: Abisko... | reverse complement strand
CGATCCAACGACAGGTTCCGTAGACGCCGAACTGCTTGCCGAGCCGCGCCTCGTGGTCGAGCCGGGCGTGGCGGCGCGGGTATCGGCGGTCGCCGGTCCGGTGCTGCAGGGCATGGGCTACCGGCTGGTGCGGATCAAGATTTCAGGGGAATTCGGCTGCACCGTCCAGATCATGGCGGAGCGACCCGACGGAACCATGCAGATCGAGGATTGCGAAGCGATTTCAAGGGCGTTGTCGCCCGTGCTGGACGTCGCGGACCCGATCGAGCGGGCCTACCGGCTGGAGATTTCCTCCCCCGGGATCGACCGGCCGCTGGTGCGGCGCTCCGATTTCGAGCGCTATGCCGGCCACCTCGTGAAGATCGAGATGGCGGTGGCGCATCAAGGTCGCAAGCGGTTCCGCGGCACGCTCGGCGGCGTCGAGGGCGATGCGGTGCACCTACATCGCGATGACATACGCGCGGGCGAAGATGTCGATGTCACATTGGTCATGGAAGATATCGCCGACGCCAGGCTGGTACTGACCGACGAGCTGATCGCGGAATCGATGCGGCGCGGCAAGGCCGCGGAACGCGAGCTGCGCCAGAGTCTCGGGCTGGAACCGCCGCCACCGCCCTTTGCCAAGAAAAGCGATCCTTCGAAGAGCAACAAGCCGAAGCCGAAATTGAAACCTGCCGGCGTTCGCAAGGACGCCCCGAAAAATACCAAGGAACATCGCCTGGCCGCCGAACGACTGCGGCGAGGCGAAATCGATCCCACTGAAGGAGACTGAGCCATGGCAGCTGTCAGCGCCAACAAACTCGAACTACTGCAGATCGCAGACGCCGTCGCGCGCGAGAAATCCATCGACCGCGGCATCGTGATCGCGGCGATGGAAGACGCCATCGCCAAGGCGGCGCGGGCGCGCTACGGCAGCGAGACCGACGTCCATGCCGAGATCGACGCCAAGAAGGGCGAATTGCGGCTGTCGCGCCACATGCTGGTGGTCGAGCAGGTCGAGAATTCGGCCAACCAGATATCACTGGTGGACGCGCAGCGCGCCAATCCCGGCGCCCAGGTCGGCGACACCATCGCCGACACCCTGCCGCCGCTGGAATATGGCCGCATCGCCGCCCAGTCCGCCAAGCAGGTCATCGTGCAGAAGGTGCGCGAGGCCGAACGCGACCGGCAGTACCAGGAATTCAAGGATCGCATCGGCGATATCGTCAACGGCATCGTCAAGCGGGTCGAATATGGCAGCGTGATCGTCGATCTCGGCCGCGGCGAGGCCATCATCCGCCGCGACGAGATGCTGCCGCGCGAGGTGTTCCGCAACGGCGACCGCGTCCGCGCCTATATTTTCGACGTCCGGCGCGAAACCCGCGGCCCGCAGATCTTCCTGTCCCGCACCCATCCGCAGTTCATGGCGAAGCTGTTCGCCCAGGAAGTGCCCGAAATCTATGACGGCATCGTCGAGATCAAGGCGGTGGCCCGCGATCCCGGCTCGCGCGCCAAAATCGGCGTGATCTCGCGGGATTCGTCGGTCGATCCGGTCGGCGCCTGCGTCGGCATGCGCGGCTCGCGCGTGCAGGCGGTGGTCAACGAGCTGCAGGGCGAGAAGATCGACATCATTCCGTGGTCGCCGGACATCGCGACCTTCGTCGTCAACGCGCTGGCCCCTGCCGAAGTCGCCAAGGTCGTGATCGACGAGGAACGCGAGCGCATCGAAGTCGTGGTGCCCGACACCAACAACCAGTTGTCGCTGGCGATCGGCCGGCGCGGCCAGAACGTGCGACTCGCCTCGCAGTTGACCGGCTGGGACATCGACATCCTCACCGAACAGGAAGAATCCGAGCGCCGCCAGGCCGATTTCGAGAACTCCACGCGGGTGTTCATGGAAGCGCTCAACGTCGACGAAGTGGTCGGCCAATTGCTGGCGTCGGAAGGCTTCACCTCGGTGGAGGAACTGGCGATGGTCGACGTCAAGGAACTGGCCGGCATCGAAGGCTTCGACGACGAAACCGCCAACGAGCTGCAGAGCCGGGCGCGCGAATATCTGGAACAGCTCGAAAGCGAGCTCGAAAACAAACGTAAGGAGCTCGGTGTGGAAGACGCATTGAAGACGGTACCCGGCGTGACCTCGAAGATGCTGGTGAAATTCGGCGAGAACGACATCAAATCGGTCGAGGATCTGGCCGGATGCGCCACCGACGATCTGGTCGGCTGGACCGAGCGCAAGGAAGGCAGCGAGCCGACCAAGCATCCCGGCATTCTCGATGCCAACGAAACCTCGCGCGACGACGCCGAGAACATGATCATGCAGGCGCGCGTCATCGCCGGCTGGATCACCGAGGCCGATCTCGCCAAGAAGCCCGAGGTGGCCGAAACCCCCGAAGGCCAGCCGGTTTAAGGAGCCGTGCCACACGCATGCTTGCCGTCGCTGACCCCGATCTCGACAACGGACCGCAGACCAAAAAGTCCGCGACGGTACGGATGTGCGCGGTCACGCGGCAGGTGCGGCCGATCGACGAGCTGATTCGCTTCGTGGTCGCCCCTTCGGGGGAAGTGGTCCCGGACCTGAAACGCAAACTCCCGGGCCGCGGCCTATGGGTCTCGGCGTCGCGTCCGGCGGTTGCGGAAGCGGTGCGGCGTCACCAGTTTAGCAAGGGTTTCAAGCGCCAGGTCCGCGCTTCGGCGACGCTAGCCGCGGATACCGAAGCATTGCTGGTGCGCGGCACGATCGAAGCGCTGGCCATGGCCGCCAAGGCCGGTCAGGTGGTTTCGGGTTTCGGCAAGGTCGAGGACGCGCTGAAGTCCCGGCAGGCCAAAGGCCCGGCCCAGACCTCGGTTCGGGCCCTGATCCACGCCTCGGACGGCGCGGCCGATGGAATCCGCAAATTGGATGCCTTGGTCCGGCAAAATGCCGGGATTGAAGACGAATCGAGCCCATTTCCGGTGGTCACGGCGCTGACATCGGAACAATTGGATTTGGCACTGGGCCGGTCAAATGTGATACATGCTGCTCTGCTCGCGGGCCCGGCGAGCAAGACCTTCCTGTCGCGCAGCCAGATCCTGGTCCGATACCGGATGGCGGACGACGACAAGACAGCCGGCAACGCGGCCGAGAATTCGCCGATACAGACTGTGCGGCAACGCACGACGCAACAAGATTGGGACTGCTGAATGGTCGATAATACGCCTGGCGACAGGAAACTGAGTGTCCCGAACAAGACCTTGACGCTGAAGCCGCGCGTCGAGACGGGCACCGTGAAACAGAGTTTCAGCCACGGCCGTACCAAGCAGGTCGTGGTTGAAAAGCGCGGCAAGCGCCGCGTCGGCGGCGATGCTCCTGCCACGGAAACGCATGCGCCGGAACCGGTGGTCGCCAAGGCACCGCCGCCGCCCGTCGCCGCGCCGGTCAAGGCTCCGCCGCCCCGTCCCGCACCCGCGCCGGCCCAGTCGCGCAGCGGCTCGGGCGTGGTTCTGCGCACCCTGACCGAAGACGAGCGTTCGGCCCGCGCCAGCGCGCTCGCCGACGCCAAGATCCGCGACCTGGAAGAGCGGCGGCTGGCGGAAGAGGAAGCCAAGCGCCGCAACAGCAAGGAAGGCATCGAGCAGGCCGAACGCGAAGCCGCCGAAGCCCGCCGCAAGGCCGAGGAAGAACGTCACCGCCTGGACGAGGAAGCCAAGCGCAAGGCCGAACTCGAAGCCAAGAAGCGTTTCGGCGAAGCCGAGGCCAAGACCGCCGCCGCGGCCCGCGCCGCGCTGCCCGTGGCACGCGCGCCCGGTGTCGCCGCCGACATCACCGACGAGGACGAAGGTCCGCGCCAGATCCGTCGCGGACCCGGCGGCGCCGCCCGCCCGGTGACGCCTCCCAAGACCACCGCCAAGCCCGCGCCGGCCAAGCAGCGCGGACGCCTGACCCTGGTCACCGCGCTCAACGCCGACGACGTGCGCGAGCGCTCGATCGCCTCGTTCCGCCGCCGCACCCAGCGGCTGAAGGGCCACGCCTCGAACGAGCCGAAGGAAAAGCTGGTTCGCGAAGTGGTGATTCCGGAAGCCATCAACATCCAGGAACTCGCCAACCGCATGTCCGAGCGCGCGGTCGACGTCATCCGGCTGCTGATGAAGCAGGGCGCGATGCACAAGATCACCGACGTGATCGACGCCGACACCGCGCAGCTGATCGCCGAGGAATTGGGCCACACCGTCAAGCGCGTCGCCGCATCCGACGTCGAGGAAGGCCTGTTCGACGCCGTCGACGATTCCACCGATACCGAGCCGCGTTCGCCGGTCGTGACCGTGATGGGCCACGTCGACCACGGCAAGACCTCGCTGCTCGACGCGCTGCGACACGCCAATGTGGTGTCGGGCGAGGCCGGCGGCATCACCCAGCACATCGGCGCCTACCAGGTGACCTCGCCGGAAAGCGGCAAGAAGATTACCTTCATCGATACCCCGGGCCACGCCGCGTTCACCGCGATGCGCGCCCGCGGCGCCAAGGTCACCGACATCGTCATCCTGGTGGTCGCGGCCGATGACGGCGTGATGCCGCAGACCATCGAGGCGATCCACCACGCCAAGGCGGCGAAGGTGCCGATGATCGTGGCGATCAACAAGATCGACAAGCCCGACGCCAAGCCGGACCGCGTGCGCACCGAACTGCTGCAGCACGAGGTGCAGGTCGAATCGCTGGGCGGCGACGTCGTCGACGTCGAGGTTTCCGCCAAGAACAAGACCAATCTCGACAAGCTGCTCGAAATGATCGCGCTGCAGGCCGAGTTGCTCGACCTCAAGACCAATGCGGAGCGTCCCGCCGAGGGGACCGTGATCGAAGCCAAGCTCGATCGCGGCCGCGGCCCGGTAGCGACCGTGCTGGTACAGCGCGGCACCCTGCGGATCGGCGACATCATCGTCGCCGGAGCCGAGATGGGCCGCGTCCGCGCCCTAATCAACGACCAGGGCGTCACCATCGACCAGGCCGGACCTTCGGTGCCGGTCGAGGTGCTCGGCTTCAACGGCCCGCCGGAAGCCGGCGACCGTCTCGCCGTGGTCGAAAGCGAGGCCCGCGCCCGCGAAGTCACCAGCTACCGCGCCCACCAGAAGCGCGAGAACGCCGCCGCCAGCATTTCCGGCATGCGCGGCTCGCTCGAGCAGATGATGTCGCAGCTCAAGACTTCGGGCCGCAAGGACTTCCCGCTGATCGTCAAGGCCGACGTGCAGGGCTCGCTGGAAGCGATCCTCGGCTCGCTCGACAAACTCGGCACCGACGAAGTCACCGCGCGCATCCTGCATGCAGGCGTCGGCGGCATCTCGGAATCCGACGTGACGCTGGCGGAAGGCTTCAATGCCGCCATCATCGGCTTCAACGTCCGTGCCCACAAGGAAGCGGCTGCGGCCGCCAAGCGCAACGGCATCGAGATCCGCTACTACAACATCATCTACGACCTCGTGGATGACGTGAAGAAGGCGATGAGCGGCCTGCTCGCCCCGACGCTGCGCGAAACCATGCTCGGCAACGCCCTGATCCTGGAAGTGTTCAACATTTCCAAGGTCGGCAAGGTCGCCGGCTGCCGCGTCACCGACGGCACCGTGGAACGCGGCGCCAATGTCCGCCTGATTCGCGACAACGTCGTCGTGCATGAAGGCAAGCTGTCGACGCTGAAACGCTTCAAGGACGAAGTGAAGGAAGTGCAGTCCGGCCAGGAATGCGGCATGGCGTTCGAGAATTACGGCGACATGCGTGCCGGCGACGTCATCGAGTGTTACCGCGTGGAGACGATCCAGCGCTCGCTGTGAGTCCAAATCTCACGACGCGCACGGATTTCAACCTAAACCGTCATGCCCCGTCACCGGGTCTCGCCTTCGGCGAGCCCGATGACAGGCTCCACCGGGGCATCCAGTAGCCCCGAAATTGTTTTCGGACACGGAATACTGGATCACCCGCCGTCGCGGGTGATGACGCAATTCGGGATTTTGCCAATGCCCCGCCACCACAAGAAGGATTCCGCCCCCGGCGGCTCGCAGCGTCAGTTGCGGGTCGGCGAGATCGTGCGCCATGCGATTGCCGACATTCTTTCGCAAGGTGGCGTGCATGACCCCGAACTCGAGGGCCATATCATCACCGTGCCCGAGGTGCGGATGTCGCCGGACCTGAAGCTTGCGACCATCTATGTGATGCCGCTCGGCGGACGCGACACCGGTCCGGTGATCGCGGCGCTGGAGCGCAACAAGAAGTTCCTGCGCGGCGAGATCGCGCACCGCGTTAACCTAAAATTTGCGCCTGATGTCCGCTTCCGTGTTGACGAACGATTCGACGAAGCGGAACGAATAGAGAAATTATTGCGAACACCTGCGGTGCAAAGAGACCTCGCGGAAGATTCGCCAGATTCGGAAGAGTGATTTGATGATTGTGACCACCGCAAACGGCGCCATCGAGCCGCAGCAGGCCGATTCGCACGACGCTGAAAAAAATATTTTTTCGGAACCGCTCCGCGACCGCGCCAACAACGACCCACGCGATCAGGGACAGCGCAGCGGCAAGCAGCCGCGGCCGAACAACCAGCCGAGGCGGGACAAGCGCGACGTCCATGGCTGGATCGTGCTCGACAAGCCGATCGGCATGACCTCGACCCAGGCGGTCGCGGTGGTGAAGCGTCTGTTCCAGGCCAAGCGCGCCGGCCACGCCGGCACGCTCGATCCGCTCGCCTCCGGCGGTCTGCCGATCGCGCTCGGCGAAGCCACCAAGACGGTCCCTTTCGTGATGGACGGTCGCAAACGGTATCAATTCACCGTCGCATGGGGCGAGGAACGCGATACCGACGATACCGAGGGCCGGGTCACAAAGAGCAGCGAAGCCAGGCCATCGGCCGAGGCGATCCGGGAACTGCTGCCGCAATTCACCGGCCTGATCGAACAGACCCCGCCGCAATATTCCGCGATCAAGATCCAGGGCGAGCGGGCCTATGATCTGGCGCGCGACGGCGAAACCGTCGATTTGAAGCCAAGGCCGGTCGAGATTCATAGATTAGACCTTGTAGAACAGACAGATAGCACCCATTCCCTGTTTGAGGCCGAATGCGGCAAGGGAACCTATGTCCGGGCGCTGGCCCGCGATATCGGCCGGCTGCTCGGCTGCTACGGCCATATCTGCGCGCTGCGGCGCACGCTGGTCGGGCCGTTCGGCGAGAAGGACATGATTCCGCTGGAACAGTTGGAGGCTTTGTGCGATAGAGCCGCGTCTGGCGAGGGCAGCCTCGCCGACGCGCTATTGCCCGTTGAGACCGCGCTGGACGACATCCCGGCACTGGCCGTCACACGGGCTGATGCGGCAAGGCTCCATCGGGGTCAGGCCGTTTTGTTGCGCGGACGGGATGCGCCCAATAGTAGCGGCACAGTCTATGTCACGGTGGCAGGCCGGCTTCTGGCCCTCGCCGAAATTGGCAATGGCGAACTCATCCCCAAGCGCGTGTTCAACCTGACCGGACTGACTGCCAGTCCGGCTCGCAACAATGAAAGTGTTTGACGATGTCGATTACCGCCGAACGTAAAGCGGAAGTCATCAAGACGAATGCCAACAAGGCCGGCGACACCGGCTCGCCCGAGGTTCAGGTCGCGATCCTGTCGGAACGCATCAACAACCTGACCGGGCACTTCAAGACCCACGTGAAGGACAACCATTCACGGCGCGGCCTCCTGAAGCTCGTGTCCACGCGCCGTTCGCTTCTGGATTACATCAAGAAGAAGGACGAGGCGCGTTACAAGGCTCTGCTCGAAAAGCACAACATTCGTCGTTGAGCCGAAGTTCACGCGCGCATCTCGCGCGCGTTCTCGCATGGTCCGGAAATTGGTTTTCCGGTTTTCCGATCAGATCATGCGCCTACCAGCGCGCGGACCTTGTAATGTCCGCGCGGCGTGTCCAGTCGCAATCCGGCGGCTGGGATTAACGGGCGAGATGCCCGTACCATCGGAGGGATGGACGCCATTCGAAACCCAAGGACCATGGCAGGATCGCTGGACGCTGAGACCGCGAAGCTTTCGCGTTTCAGCGTCCAGCAATCTTGCGCATGGTCTTTTTCGTTCTGGCGTCCGTGCTTTCGTGAACCCATGAAAGACAGATAAAATGTTCAATATTCATTCAGTCGAGATCGACTGGGGTGGCCGTCCCCTCAGGCTTGAAACCGGCAAGGTCGCCCGTCAGGCCGACGGCGCCGTGCTCGCCACTTACGGCGAGACCGTGGTGCTCGCCACCGTCGTCGCCGCGAAGACGGCCCGGGAAGGCGTCGACTTCCTGCCGCTGACCGTCGACTACATCGAAAAGACCTATGCGGCGGGCCGCATTCCCGGCGGTTATTTCAAGCGCGAAGGCCGGCCGACCGAGAAGGAAACCCTGGTTTCCCGTTTGATCGATCGCCCGATCCGCCCCTTGTTCGTCGACGGCTGGCGCAACGAGACCCAGGTCATCGTCACCGTGCTGTCGCATGACATGGAGAACGATCCCGACATTCTCGCTCTGGTCGCCGCCTCGGCGGCACTGACCATCTCCGGCGCGCCCTTCAAGGGCCCGATCGGCGCGGCACGCGTCGGCTTCATCAACGACGAATACGTGCTCAACCCCACGCTCGACGAAATGGTCGAAACCCAGCTCGACCTCGTGGTCGCCGGCACCGCCGACGCCGTGCTGATGGTCGAATCGGAAGCCAAGGAACTCAACGAAGACATCATGCTCGGCGCTGTCATGTTCGGACACCGGCATTTCCAGCCGGTGGTCAACGCGATCATCGAGCTCGCCGAGAAGGCCGCCAAGGAGCCGCGCGACGTCAAGGTCGTCGACGAGAGCGTGCTCGAGAAGGAAATCCTCGGCCTGATCGAGACCGAGCTGCGCGCCGCCTATGCCATTCCGGTCAAGCAGGATCGCTACGCCGCGGTCGGCAAGGCCAAGGAAAAGGTGATGGCGCACTACTTCCCGGAAGGCCAGGAGCCGAAATACGACAAGCTGCGTATCGCCGGCGTGTTCAAGGAACTGGAAGCCAAGATCGTTCGCTGGAATATTCTCGACACCGGCAAGCGCATCGACGGCCGTGATTCCAAGACCGTCCGCAACATCGTCGCCGAGGTCGGTATCCTGCCCCGCGCGCACGGTTCGGCGCTGTTCACCCGCGGCGAAACCCAGGCGATGGTGGTGACCACGCTCGGCACCGGCGAGGACGAGCAGTACATCGACTCGCTGGCGGGAACCTACAAGGAGCAGTTCCTGCTGCACTACAACTTCCCCCCCTACTCGGTCGGCGAGACCGGTCGCATGGGCGGCACCAAGCGGCGTGAAATCGGCCACGGCAAGCTGGCCTGGCGCGCGATCCATCCGGTGCTGCCGCCGCATCACGAGTTCCCCTACACGGTGCGCGTGGTCTCCGAGATCACCGAATCCAACGGATCGTCGTCGATGGCGTCGGTCTGCGGCGCCTCGCTGGCGCTGATGGATGCGGGCGTTCCCCTGAAGCGGCCGACGGCGGGCATCGCCATGGGCCTGATCCTGGAAGGCACCCGCTTTGCGGTGCTGTCGGACATCCTCGGCGACGAGGATCATCTCGGCGACATGGACTTCAAGGTCGCCGGCACCGATCACGGCATCACCTCGCTGCAGATGGACATCAAGATCGCCGGCATTACCGAGGAGATCATGAAGGTCGCGCTCGGCCAGGCCAAGGAAGGACGCATCCACATCCTGGGCGAGATGTCCAAGGCCCTGACCGCCGCGCGCGCCGAACTCGGTGAGTACGCGCCGCGAATCGAGACCTTCAAGATCCCGACCGACAAGATCCGTGAAGTGATCGGCACCGGCGGCAAGGTGATCCGCGAGATCGTCGAAAAGACCGGCGCCAAGGTCAACATCGACGACGACGGCACCGTCAAGGTGGCGTCCGCCGACGGCGAATCGATCAAGGCCGCGATCAAGTGGATCAAGTCGATCGCCTCGGATCCCGAGATCGGCCAGATCTACGAGGGCACCGTGGTCAAGGTGATGGAGTTCGGCGCGTTCGTGAACTTCTTCGGCGCCAAGGACGGCCTGGTCCACATCAGCCAGCTCGCCTCCGCCCGCGTGCAGAAGACCTCCGACGTCGTCAAGGAAGGCGACAAGGTCAAGGTCAAGCTGCTCGGCTTCGACGACCGCGGCAAGACGCGGCTGTCGATGAAGGCGGTCGACCAGACGACCGGCGAGGACCTCGAGGCCAAGACCGAAGCCCCGGCGCGCGAAGCCGCCGGCGAGTAAGTCTCGCACGCATCGTAAAAACAGCGAAGGGCGGCTTTTCAGCCGCCCTTTTTGCTGGACGGCGTGTTGCTGGACGGCTTGCGATCGCCGCCGGTGCGCTCCTTGCCCGCCGCCGGCGCCGGCCCGAGGCTCTGCGTCACCAGCTCGCCCAGCGCGGCAAAATCCGCCTTGCGCGGCGAGGTGCGGCGGAACACCAGGCCAATGCTGCGGCCGGGCTGCGGATTCTCCAGGCGCAGGAATTTCACCCGTTCGTCGCGCCGCTCGACGTCGGCGGCGATCTGCGGGATCAGCGTGACTCCATAGCCGCCCGCGACCATCTGCATCACCGTGTTCAAGCTGCTGGCGCCGAACACGGTGCCGCCGCCCGCATTGGTGCGGCCCCGCACCGCGGTCGCGCAAAATGCCAGCGCCTGGTCGCGCAGGCAATGGCCGTCCTCGAGCAGGATCAGCCGGCTTTGATCGATGTCGGCGGCGGCCACCGGCGCATTTTCCCGACGCGGATCGGTCGCGGGCACCGCCAGCAGGAACAGATCCTCGAACAGCGCGATCGTATCGATGTCCGGCTCGGTGACCGGCAATGCCAGCATCGCCGCGTCGAGCGTGCCGCTCTTGATGTCCTCGACCAGTTGCCGGGTTTGGGTTTCCCGCAGTTCCAGCCGCAGTTCCGGGAACCGGGACTGCAGCACGGGAAGAATCCGCGGCAGCAGATAGGGCGCCAGCGAGGGAATCACGCCGAGCGTCAGCCGGCCCGTCAGCAGGCCGCTGCGATGACGGGCGAAATCGACGAGATCGCGCGAGGCCGTCAGCACGTCTTCGCCCCGCCGGGCGATTTCCCGGCCGACATCGGTCAGCATGACATCGCCCGGACGGCGTTCCACCACGGCGACGCCGAGCGTGCGCTCGAGGTCCCGAATCTGCATGGACAAAGCGGGCTGGGTGACGGCGCAGGCCTCGGCGGCGCGGCCGAAATGGCCGTGTTTGGCGAGCGCGGAGAGATACCGGAGCTGTCGAAGCGTGATCATGCCCATCAGATAAACTGATCGAGGGCGTAAGACAATTCGACTGGACCTGATGTTGGATATCTTCCAAGGTGGAGGTCCAGCGAATTTGGCGAGAGGCACCCACCCCGCGGATCCGGGCTGAACTGGTCATTCCAGGTCCAGGCGTCGGCGGGTCTGCCTCTTGGTCAAATGCGCCCCGCCCCGACCTGCCGGAAGGTAAAAAACGTGGCTGAGCTCCTCCAATTGGACCTCGTCGGCAGCGGGCGCGGCTTTCGTCCCGAACGCTGAGGTTACCGGCAGCTCGGCGGGACAACTCCTGGATGTCACACTAAATCCACACGGAACGACATAAAGACTACTGAACGCGATCGGAGAGAAACATGGACGCAAAAACAGACGACAGCGCAGGCAAGTGCCCGTTCACCGGCGGCAGCCACGGACACCGCAACAGCGATTGGTGGCCTGAGCACCTCGACATCGGCGTGCTGCATGCGCGGCACCCTTCCGCCGATCCGATGAGCAAAGGCTTCGATTACGCCAAGGAATTCGAGAGCCTGGACCTCGATGCCGTGATCAAGGATCTGAAGGCCCTGATGACGGACTCGCAGGAATGGTGGCCGGCGGACTTCGGCCACTACGGCGGATTGTTCATTCGACTGGCGTGGCATAGCGCCGGTACGTACCGCATCACCGATGGCCGCGGCGGCGCCGGCGCCGGTCAGCAGCGCTTCGCGCCGCTCAATTCCTGGCCCGACAACGCCAACCTCGACAAGGCGCGCCGGCTGCTGTGGCCGATCAAGCAGAAATACGGCAGCAAGCTGTCCTGGGCCGACCTGTTTGTGCTCGTCGGCAACGTCGCCCTGGAATCGATGGGATTCAAGACGTTCGGATTTGCCGGCGGCCGGGCCGATGTGTGGGAGCCTGAAGAACTGTATTGGGGCCCCGAGGGCACCTGGCTCGGTGACGAACGCTACAGCGGCGAACGCGCACTGGCCGAGCCGCTCGGCGCGGTGCAGATGGGCCTCATTTACGTCAATCCGGAAGGCCCCAACGGCAACCCTGATCCGCTCGCCTCAGCAAAGGACATCCGCGAAACATTTTTCCGGATGGCGATGAATGACGAAGAGACCGTGGCGCTGATTGCCGGCGGTCACACCTTCGGCAAGGCTCACGGGGCCGGCGATGCGTCGCTGGTCGGCGTCGAGCCGGAAGGCGGCGCGCTCGAGGATCAGGGCCTCGGCTGGAAGAGCAAGCACGGCACCGGCATCGGCGCCGACGCCATTACCGGCGGCCCGGAAGTGACCTGGTCGCAGACGCCGACGAAATGGAGCAACCATTTCTTCGACAACCTGTTCAAGTTCGAATGGGAGCTGACCAAGAGCCCGGCCGGCGCGAAGCAGTGGAAGGCCAAAGGCGCCGAGGCCACGATCCCCGACGCATTCGACAAGTCGAAAAAGCATGTTCCGACTATGCTGACCACCGACCTCGCGCTGCGCTTCGACCCCGCCTACGAGAAGATTTCGCGGCGCTTCTACGAGCATCCGGACCAGTTCGCGGACGCCTTCGCCCGCGCCTGGTTCAAGCTCACGCACCGCGACATGGGGCCGATCGTGCGCTACCTCGGCAAGCTGGTGCCGAAGGAAACGCTGATCTGGCAGGACCCGATTCCCGCGGCGGATCATCCGCTGATCGGGGAGCAGGACATTACGGCCCTGAAGGCGAAGATCCTCGCATCGGGACTGTCGGTTTCCGAGCTGGTCTCGACCGCCTGGGCGTCAGCGTCGACATTCCGCGGCTCCGACAAGCGCGGCGGCGCCAACGGTGCCCGCATCCGCCTCTCGCCGCAGAAGGATTGGGAGGTGAACAATCCGCCTGAGCTGGCGAAGGTGCTCGCCAAGCTCGAAGCGATCCAGAAGGAGTTCGGCAAGAAAGTGTCGCTTGCCGACCTGATCGTTCTCGGCGGCGGCGCCGCCATCGAGAAGGCCGCGAAGGACGCCGGCGTGACCGTGACGGTGCCGTTCACGCCCGGCCGCACGGACGCGTCGCAGCAGCAGACCGACGCCGCCTCGTTCGCTCCGCTGGAGCCCCGGGCCGACGGCTTCCGCAACTATGTCAGCGGCAAGCCGCAGTTCATGAAGCCGGAGGAGGCCCTGATCGATCGGGCGCAGTTGTTGACGCTGACCGCACCCCAGCTGACGGTGCTCGTCGGCGGCCTGCGCGTGCTCGGCGCCAATGCCGGCAACGCGAAGCATGGCGTCTTCACCGGCAAGCCGGGAACGCTGACCAACGACTTCTTCGTCAATCTGCTCGACATGAGCACGGAGTGGCAGTCGGCCGGTTCGAACGGCGAATACGAGGGCCACGACCGCAAGACCAAGGCGGTGAAGTGGACCGGCACGCGCGTCGACCTGATCTTCGGCTCGCATTCGCAGCTCCGCGCCCTTGCGGAAGTCTATGCGAGCGCCGACTCGAAGGAGAAGTTCGTCGGGGATTTCGTGGCGGCCTGGACCAAGGTGATGGACGCGGACCGCTTTGATCTCGCCTGACACCAAAGCGTTTTCCAGCGAAGTGGAATCCGGTTCGCGTCAAGAAAACGCGTCAAATCAAGAATCTAGAGCCTGCGGAACCTGTTCCCGCTTTTGATTGAAAACCAACAAGCCCCCGCGATAGGATCGCGGGGGCTTTTTCTTGCTCCCCATTTTCCAAGGGCTCGCTTCATGTCGTCGCCGACGATCCGCCCCGCGCGGCCGGACGAACATCCCGAGATCGCCCGGGTCTGGATGAACAGCTGGGCATCCACCGGGCTCGAGGACGTGAGCAATTTCCTGCTGGCGAAATTGCGCGCGCGCATCCCGATGGAGATCGAGAACGGCTGGAGCCTGTTCGTCGCCGACGACGACGGCGCGATCGCGGCGATGCTGGCGCTGCATTTGCCCAAGCGCTATCTCGACCAGCTGTTCGTCGCGCCGCAATATCAGAGCCGGGATCTCGGCCGCCAGCTGCTCGCCTTCACCCGGCAGATGCTGCCCGATGAAATCCATCTGCGCTGCGTGCGCGAGAACGAAAGAGCCTGGCGCTGGTACGAGCGCGAGGGGTTTGTCTTCGAGCAGGAAAAAGTCGAACCGATGACCGGTTTTGTGATGAAATATTATCGATGGCAGAAAGAGGGAACGAACCCATGATGATACTCTACTGGGCCCCGCGCTCCCGGTCGTTTTCCGCGTTGTGGCTGATGGAGGAAACCGGGCAGCCTTACGAGCGCGTGCTGACGGACATCACCAAGGGCGCGCAGAAGACGCCGGAATATCTCGCCATCAATCCGATGGGCAAGGTGCCGGCGCTGGCGGACGGCGAAGCCACGCTGGCCGAAGCCGCCGCGATCTGCGCCTATGTCGCCGAACGCTATCCGCAAGCCCAATTGGCGCCGCCGGTGGGCGACCCCAAACGTGCGAAATATCTCTATTGGCTGTTTTTCGCGCCGAGCTGCATCGAGCCCGCGATGGTGCAACTCGCGACCAAGATCGAAATGAGCCCGGTGTCCGCGGGCTGGGGCGACGCGCAGCTTGTGTTCGACGTGCTCGACGCTGCGCTGGCGAAAGGGCCGTGGATCCTCGGCGAGAATTTCTCGGCGGCGGATATCGCGATCGGATCGGGGCTCAATTTCGCGGTGCGGCTTTTCAAGATGGCGCCGTCGCGGCCATCCTTCGAGCGCTACCTCGACGCCTGCGCGGCGCGCCCGGCGTTCCAGCGCGCCGGTGTGCTCGCGGCGGGATGAGGTGCAGCCTCACCTTTCAGGCCGGACAGAGTGGTTTCCCGAGTGGTTCAACCCGCGACGACGCGGGGGTCCAGATCCTGGGAGTAGTCCACGCCGCCGATCCCAAACCCGAACAGGCGAAGGAATTGACGCCTGTATTCCGGAAGGTCCGCCAATTCGCCGAGCGTTTCAGTGGAAAGCAGAGGCCATCGTCGTAACACCTCCGCCTGAACCTCGGGCGAAAGCTCCCAGTCGTCGAGCCTGATGCGCTGCGCCTCGTCAACATCGACGCCCGGGCCAAGGCGTGTCCGGAACAGGCGATCGATCTGTTCGATGCATCCTTCGTCGAGCCCGAGTTGCTTCATTACCTTGAACAGCACCGTCCCATAGAGCGGCACCACCGGAATGGCTGAACTCGCCTGGGTGACCACGGCCTTCAGCGCCACCACGCGGGCCGCGTCCTGGCCGAGCCGGGCCCGGATCTCCGCCGCCTTGCGGTCGAGATCGACCTTGGCGCGACCCAGAGTGCCCTTCCAGTAGATAGGCCAGGTCAGTTCGCTGCCGATATAGGTGTAGTTGAGTGTCCGGAAGGCCGGCGCCAGGACACCGGCGTCCGCGAGCTGGTCGATCCAGCGCTTCCAGTCGTCGCCCCCCATCACCGCTACCGTGGCCGCCGCCTCATCCTCACTGGCCGGCGCAAGGGTCGTCTCGAAGACCTCGCCGGTTTCGGTGTTGAGGGTCTTGATTCCGACGGGGCCGCCCAGCGGCTTGATCGCCGAGCGATAGGTCTGGCCCGTGTCCGGGTCTGTCCGGACAGGAGAGGCCATGCTGTAGACCAGCAAGTCCAGCTGTCCGAACTGTTCGCGCACACGGTCAATGAAGGTTTTCTTTATGCCGTCGGAGAAGGCGTCACCCTCCAGGGTCAGGGGAGATCGCCCGACCTTCTGGGCCTCGATCTCAAATACGCGGTTGTTGTACCAGCCGGCGCTGCCCGTTCGGCTTGCCGTAGGCTCGCGCTCCAATGACACGCCAATGGTCTCTGCGCCTCCAGCGAAGGTCGCGACAATGCGACTCGCGAGGCCGTATCCCGTTGAACACCCCAGCACGGCAACGCGCCTGGGGCACTCCGGAATGGACCCCTTGCTGAGAACATAGGCGATCTGTTCGCTGACATTTCTGGCGCAGCCAACAGGATGTGCCGTCGTGCAGATGAAGCCTCGCACGCGCGGTTCGATGATCATACCCACCCCGTTTCGGATCGTTGCAAGATCCCATCCGCTGTCTGCCGACCTCTCACCACAAGCGGAGAGATGCAGAAGCGATCACGCATCCATTCGCTTGAACACCAGCGTGGCGTTGGTGCCGCCGAAGCCGAAGGAATTCGAAAGCACGGTTCCCAGCTTCACATTGTCGATCCGCTTGCGCACGATCGGCATGTCCGCGAACACCGGGTCGAGCTCGGTGATGTTGGCGCTTTCGCAGATGAAACCGTTCTGCATCATCAAGAGCGAATAGATCGCTTCCTGCACACCGGTAGCCCCGAGCGAATGCCCGGTCAGCGCCTTGGTGGCGGAAATCGGCGGGCACTTGTCGCCGGTGCCGAATACCTTGCGAATCGCCTCGATTTCCGGCGGATCGCCCGCCGGCGTCGATGTGGCGTGCGGATTGATGTAGTCGATCCTGGTGTCGACCGTCGACATCGCCATCCGCATGCAGCGTTCGGCGCCTTCGCCCGACGGCGCCACCATGTCGTAACCGTCCGAGGTGGCGCCATAGCCGACAATTTCGCCGTAGATCTTGGCGCCGCGCGCCTTGGCGTGTTCGAGTTCTTCCAGCACCACCACACCGGCGCCGCCGGCGATCACAAAACCGTCGCGGCTGACGTCGTAGGGGCGCGAGGCGGTCGCGGGCGTGTCGTTGTATTTCGAGGACATCGCGCCCATGGCGTCGAACAACACCGACAGCGACCAGTCGAGTTCCTCGCAGCCGCCGGCGAAGACGATGTCCTGCTTGCCGATCTGGATGGTCTCGTAGGCGTTGCCGATACAATGGTTCGAGGTGGCGCAGGCCGACGAGATCGAATAGTTCACGCCCTTGATCTTGAACCAGGTGGCGAGCGTGGCGGACGCCGTCGACGACATCGCCTTCGGCACAGCGAACGGCCCGACCCGCTTCGGCCCCTTGGTGCGGGTGATATCGGCGGCCTCCACGATGGTGCGCGCCGACGGCCCGCCGGAACCCATGATGATGCCGGTACGGACATTGGAAACCTCGGTGGGCTCGAGGCCAGAGTCCTGGATCGCCTGCTCCATCGCGATGTGATTCCAGGCGGCACCTTCGCCGAGGAAGCGCATTGCGCGCCGGTCGATGACGCCGGCCGGGTCGAGTGTGGGCTTGCCCTGCACCTGCGAGCGGAAACCGAGTTCGGCATATTTATCCGCGCGCGTGATTCCTGACTTCGCCTCATGGAGGCTGCCAAGTACTTCCTGGGTGTTGTTACCGATGGACGAGACAATACCCATCCCCGTGATGACAACCCGCCTCATGATCGCCTCGCCCTGTCGTTGCGTTCTTGTGTGATAGCCATGGTCAAACCGAAAACCGTCTCGCCGGCCGGAGCGCGTCCTACGCTCCCGGCTCCAGTGGGGTTTCCTGCTTGAACAGGCCGACCTTCAGATCCTTCGCGCGATAGATAATCTCGCCATCGGTAGAAAGCCACCCGTCGGCGATGCCGAGCACCAGCTTTGAACGCATCACCCGTTTGATGTCGACGTTGTACACAACCTTGCGAACGTTCGGCAGCACCTGTCCGGAAAACTTCAGCTCTCCGAGACCCAGTGCCCGGCCGCGTCCCGCGCCGCCGGTCCAGCCCAGGAAAAAACCGACCATCTGCCACATCGCGTCGAGACCGAGACAGCCGGGCATCACCGGATCGTTCTTGAAATGGCAGCCGAAGAACCAAAGGTCGGTTTTGACGTCGAGTTCGGCCCGGACCACGCCCTTGCCGAATTCCCCGCCGGTCTCCGAAATCTCGCTGATGCGGTCGAACATCAGCATCGGGGGGAGCGGCAATTGCGCGTTGCCCGGGCCGAACAACTCGCCCCGGCCACAGGCCAGCAGATCCTCGTATTCGTACCCGCTGCGCCGATCCAGCATACTGCTTAGCCTCTCTCAAATCCCGATGGGACGTTTTTGCGCGAAATGGACCGGTTTCCGGCTGGAAAGCGCGCCAATCTTGGTCATTTGGCGCGAAACCGACGAGGCGGACGCCCCCACGGTAAGCGGCGATCGCCTTTGCCGTAGTCGCAAAGCTTAAGTCCGGGCGCTCTCTATCATAGGCGGCCCGGACGGCAAAGCACCCCTGCAGGGCAAATCGCCGCGTCGGGGCCATATCCGTATTTACCCTGAGGCGGCGCTAGTTGCGAAAAACTTGCATCTGCCGACCTTCTTTCTTATATTCCACAACGATAGTGCTGAATGTATGAGCGCGGTGCCTGACGTGGAAATGAGTTTCGACGCCTCGGTTTTGAATGATGACGCGGTCCATCCCGCGGGACGGCAGCCGGCATTGACCGGTTGTCCCTGGCACGACGTCAATGAAATGCTGCAGGCGGCGGGCTTGCGCCCGACCCGTCAGCGCATGGCGCTGGGCTGGCTGTTGTTCGGCAAGGGCGCGCGGCATCTGACCGCGGAAATGCTCTACGAGGAAGCCACCCTGGCCAAGGTTCCGGTGTCGCTCGCCACCGTCTACAACACCCTCAACCAGCTGACCGACGCGGGACTGCTGCGCCAGGTCAGCGTCGACGGCACCAAGACCTATTTCGACACCAACGTGTCGGCGCATCATCACTTCTATCTCGAAAACAACCACGAACTCGTCGACATTCCGGATCCGCATCTGGTGCTGCAGAAGATGCCGGAAGTGCCCGAAGGCTACGAGATCGCCCGCGTCGACATGGTCGTGCGACTGCGCAAAAAGCGCTGAGGCATTAGCCAGCTACTTGTTTAGTTGTCGTTCCGGGGCGATGCGCAGCAACGAACCCGGAACCTCGAGATTCCGGGTTCGCGTCTGCGACGCGCCCCGGAATGACCGAATTCAATCCACCTTCTCGTCGGCGTAGACGCCCCACAGACGTTGCTGTTCGATCCAGCCGTCGAAGCCGTTGCCGTTGACGTGGCACCAGCCCGCGGCGCAGTGCTTGACCTGGGCCACCACGCCGGCCTGCAGGCGGGCGGTGACCGCCGAGGCCGGGTCGGCGCGATCATAGAGCGTCGCCAGTTCATCCTTGCTCTTCATGGTGATGACGGCCGTGCGGCGGCCGGACAGCAGCGAATGATAGACCCAGCCCTCGGCGCCCTCGGAATCGCGGACCCGGCGCCAGTTCTCGAATTCGGCGGTGATTTCGACCGGCAGCCCTGAGCGGGTGTAGACCCAGGCGACGTCGTTGTCCTTGGTCGGACCGGCCCGGACGTTCACATGATCGGATTTGAGGCTGACATAGCGCGGCACCGGCAAACCGCTCGAGTTGGCGGCCGAATCCTTTGCCGCGAATCCGGCGCCGACCGACGCCCCCAGCACGCACCCCGAAACAACCGCCACCGAACAAAAACGCCGCAACGCCATCCACTCGTCTCCTGCCGAGAACCCAACTCAAATTCTTCGAGCTGAAAAAACCACCGACGCCCCCAAAACCCCTGTACCCCGCCCGGACCGCCCCTCGGCTTGCGACGCCTCGGGCTGTTACCGGGGTTCTTGTCTTGGCCCGGCCTTCTGCTAGAGAGGGCAGAACGGTAAGGAAACAAGACCAGCCCGACCCCCCTTCAGGGAAACCCTGAGGGAACATCGGGGAACCCACGGAAAACGCCGGGACTGCGTGGTAACGGCAGTGTCGAACAACCGGGTTAATGAGGTCTGAACGACCTCGCGAGAGCAGGACATGTCGGTCAAGAAAAAGCCTCTCGTTGTCGTCACGCGAAAGCTGCCGGACTCGATCGAGACCCGGATGCGCGAGCTGTTCGACGCGCGGCTCAATCTCGACGACACGCCGCTGACCGCCGAGCAGATCGCCGAAGCGGTACGCTCGGCCGACGTCCTGGTGCCCACGGTCACCGACGAGATCACGGAAGAACTGCTCAAGCAGCCCGACTGCAAGCTGCGGCTGATCGCCAATTTCGGCAACGGCGTCGACAATATCGACGTCGTGGCGGCGCATGCCCGCGGCATCACCGTCACCAACACGCCGAAGGTCCTGACCGAAGACACCGCCGACATGACCATGGCGCTGATCCTGGCGGTGCCGCGCCGGCTGATCGAAGGCGCCTCGATCCTGACCGAAGGCAAAAACTGGCCGGGCTGGTCGCCGACCTGGATGCTCGGCCACCGCATCGGAGGCAAACGGCTCGGCATCATCGGCATGGGCCGCATCGGCCAGGCCGTGGCGCGCCGGGCGCGGGCGTTCGGCCTGCAGATCCACTATCACAACCGCCGCCCCGTCGCGCCGCGCATCGCCGAGGAACTGGGCGCGACCTATTGGGAGAGCCTCGACCAGATGCTGGCGCGGATGGATATCCTCTCGGTGAACTGTCCGCACACCCCCGCCACGTTTCACCTGTTGTCGGCGCGGCGCCTCAAGCTGATCCGCAAGGACGCCTATATCGTCAACACCGCGCGCGGCGAGGTGATCGACGAGGAGACCCTGACCAAATTGATCGAAGCCGGCGACATCGCCGGCGCCGGTCTCGACGTCTATGAGTACGAACCCGCGGTCAATCCGAAACTGGTGCGGCTCGCCAAGGCCGGCAAGGTGACGCTGTTGCCGCATATGGGCTCGGCGACGATCGAGGGCCGCGTCGAGATGGGCGAGAAGGTGATCATCAACATCCGGGCCTTCCTCGACAATCACAAGCCGCCGGACCGCGTGCTGCCGAGCATGCTGTGAGGACGCCGCCTCTTTCCGCAAAAGAGGGGCGAGATCATCAAAAGCCGGGCTGTTACCCGTGCGCGCTCAGATCGGTGATGACCAGCGCGTCGCCGTTCAGCGGGTTCAGGGGATCGCGCGAATAGCGCAGGGTCTCGAACCGCATCGACCGCGCATCGACCATCAACAGCCGCCCGACCAGGCCCTCGCCGAAACCGACGATTTCGCGGATCGCCTCCAGCGCCATCATCGATCCCAGCACACCCGCAAGCGCCCCCATCACGCCGGCCTCGGCGCAGGCCGGCACCGTGCCCGGCGGCGGCGGTTCGGGAAACAGGCAGCGATAGGTCGGGTTGAACTCGCCGGCTTCGTTTCTCTCATACGCGCGGATCGTGGTCAGCGATCCGTCGAACTGGCCGAGGGCTGCCGTGATCAGCGGCTTGCCGGCGAGAAAGCAGGCATCGGAGACCAGATAACGCGTTTCGAAATTGTCCGAGCCGTCGAGCACCAGGTCGTAGCTGCCGATCAGCCCCATCGCGTTGTGGGCGGTGAGCCAGGTGGCGTGCGCGGCGAACTGGACATGCGGATTGAGCGCGTGGATGCGCTCGGCCGACGTATCGACCTTGCGCCGGCCGATGTCCGGCGTGCCGTGGATGATCTGGCGCTGCAGATTGGACAGCGACACCACGTCGTCATCGACGACGCCGAGCGCGCCGACACCGGCGGCGGCGAGATACATCAGCGCCGGCGCACCGAGGCCGCCGGCGCCGATCACCAGCACGGAGGCTTCCTTCAGCGCCGCCTGGCCGGGGCCGCCGACCTCGCGCAGCACGATATGGCGGGCGTAGCGTTCGAGTTCGTCGGCGCTCAGCATCTGACAGTTTCGCCCGCAATGACGGCTGCTTTTGCGACCATTCGCTGAACCCCGCGTCTGTTGGTACCGACCAAGCAGATGTGCTTAATTGCCCGGACGTCAATGACCCCAAAGCTGACCCGAATACTTGGACCCCGAGACTTCTCATGAGATCGATGCTGACGGCAACATTGATGTTGGTGGCCGCCGGGGCTTCCGCGCAGGCGCAGCTGACGGCGCCGACCACCGTGGGTACCAAGCCGAAGACGGTGGCGACCACGCCGATCCGGCCCGCTCTGCAGACCCCCGCCGATACCGCCAACGCGATGGGCCAGGCCGAGCGGCTGGCGATCCAGTCGGATCTGGCCTGGGTCGGCCAGTACAACGGGGCCATCACGGGTGACGTCAGCGAGCGCATGGTCGCCGCCATCAAGGAATTCCAGAAGGAGCGCGGCGGCAAGCAGACCGGCGTGCTCAATCCGCAGGAGCGCAGCGTGCTGGCCGAGACCGCGCGACGCCGTCAGGAAAATGTCGGCTGGAAGATCGTCACCGATTCCGGCACCGGCGCCCGGCTCGGCGTGCCGACCAAACTGGTGCCGCAGCAATCCGCCGACGCCAACGGCGCCAAATGGAGTTCCAGCACGGGGACCATCCAGATTCAGCTGACCCGGCGCAAGCAGGCCGGCCCCACCACGGCAAAACTCGCCGAGCAGGAAAGGAAAGAACCGGCCGGCCGCAAGGTCGACTACACCGTGGTGAAGCCGGACTTCTTCGTGCTGTCGGGGATGCAGGGCCTGAAGAAATTCTACGTGCGCGGCACCTTCAAGGGCGACGAAGTCCGCATCCTCACTATTCTCTACGATCAGGCCACCGAGGGCACCGTCGAGCCGGTGGTGATCGCGATGTCGAGCGCTTTCAACCCGTTCCCGTCGGGCAGCGGCCCGACGCCGCGCCAGACCGTCGAATACGGCACCGGTGTGGTCGTCAGCGATGACGGCGCCATCGTCGCCGACCGCGAGGTCACCGACGGCTGCCTGGCGATCACGATCGCGGGCCTCGGCCATGCCGACCTCGTCGCCGCGGACAAGGACCACGATCTCGCGCTCCTGCGCATCTACGGCGTGCCCGGATTGAAGCCGCTGGCCCTGAGCGGCGGGTCCGCGAAATCCGCCGTCGAACTTACCGGCATCGCCGATCCGCAGAACCAGGCCGGCGGCTCCGCCGTCAGCAGCGTCAAGGCCGGCGCGGCCCCGATCGGCGGCGGCGGCGACGTCGCGCTGTCGCCGCCGCCGGCGCCGGGCTTTTCCGGCGCGGCCGCGCTTGACGGCGACGGCAAATTCGCCGGCATCGCGCTCTTGAAGCCGGCCGTGGTCGCGGGACCGGCTAGCGCCACACCCGCGGCGCAGGCGGTGCTGGTGCCCGCCGATACGTTGCGCGCGTTTCTCAAGGCCCATGACGTCAACGCTGCCGGCGGCTCGCCGGATGCGAAGGCCGCCGTCGTGCGCGTGATCTGCGTGCGCAAGTAGGCGGGCTCAGGCGAGCCCGAATCTCACGCCCGCGCGCGCGAGCCCGCCGGCGAGGCCGATCGGGGTGCCGTCCGCGCGCCAGCAGGCCGCACCGGTCAGGCTGCCGTTATCATCGAAATGGATGCCGTTCATGCCGCCGGCGACGGTGGGGACCGGCGCCACGTCGTGACCCATCGATCTCAGTTCGGCGCGCACGGCTTCCGGAACGGCGAGTTCGACCTCCAGCGCGTTGCCTTCGGTCCAGACCCGCGGCGCTTCCACCGCCTCCTGCAGGCTCATGCCGTGATCGATCAGGTTGATCAGCGCCTGCAGCGCGCTCGGAAAGATCCGTTTCCCGCCGGGCAGGCCGAGCGCATAGACCAGCCTGCCGTCGCGTAGCGCCATCATGGGCGACATCGAGGTGGTGACGCGCTTGCCGGGCGCGAGCGACAGCACATGGCCGGGCCGGGGATCGTAAAGGTTCATGTAGTTGTTCGGCACGGTGCCGAGCCCCGGAATCAGGATTTTGGCGCCGAACAGGTTGTTGATGGTCTGCGTGGTCGCGACCACATTGCCGAACGCATCCGCCGCCGTCATGTGCGTGGTATGCGCGCTTTCGAGCTGCGCCACGCCGGCGCCCCAGCGCTGCGCCCGCCTGGTGTCGATGGCGTCGCGGCGCTCCCTCGCATAGTCCTTGGAGGTCAGCCGCTCCACCGGGACGCCGACGAAATCCGGATCGCCGCTGGCGGCGGCGCGATCGGCAAAGGCGATCTTGAGCACTTCGGCCAGCAGATGAATGGTCGCAGGCGTGCCGAATCCCTTTGCCGCGATGTCATAGCCCTCGAGAATGTTCAGCATCTGCGCGATGTGGACGCCGGACGCCGCGGGCGGCGGCGGACCGAGAATGGTCCAGCCGCGATAATCCGCCCGGATCGGCGAGCGCTCGACGGTCTTGTAGGACGTAAGATCCTCGCGCGCCACGAAGCCGCCATGGGCCTTCATGTAGTCGGTCAGAATGTCGCCGATCGGACCGTGATACAGCGCCGCTTCGCCGTGTTTTGAAATATAGGCCAGCGTGTCCGCATATTCCGATTGCACGACGCGGTCGCCGGCCCGCAGCGGCGATCCGTTCGGCAGATAGATCGCCGCGATCGGCTTGTCCTTCAACATTTCGGCCGCGCCGTCGACGATGCATTCGTGCAGATAGGGCGTCGTCGCGAAGCCGCGCGAGGCGTGTCCGATCGCCGGCTGCATGACGTCAGCGAGCGACATGGTGCCGAACCTTTGCAGGGTCTCGCACCAGGCCTTGAGCGAGCCGGGCACCGCGACCGCTTTCGCGCCGTTGAGATTCTCATCGCCTATCGTATCGAACACGTCATGCGCCGAGCCCGGCTTCGACCGGTAGGTGTCGGGCCGCACGGCAAGGGGAACGGTGCTCTGGCCATCGATGAAGCGGTGGCTGCCATCGGCGAGCCGGATATGCGCCATGCCGCCGCCGATGATGCCGACCATCATCGGCTCGACCACCGTCAGCGTGAACAGCGTCGCGATCGCCGCATCGATGGCGTTGCCGCCGGCCGCGAGCATCTCCGCGCCCGCTGCAGATGCCAGCGGATGATTGCTGACCACCATGCCGCGGCTGCCCGATGCCGGTCGCTTTTGGCATTGGAATACCGTGCCGGTGCGATCGCGCCAATTACCCGTCATGCATCCCTCTCCATCGGTCCGATAGCGTGCAGAGCGTCCCGTATTCAACCGGAATAGTCATATGCCCGATAATCCGTCACGGTCACGGGGTTTGGTGATTCGGACAGCCGCGATCTCCCTTTGGGGTGTTCAAGATCGGACCGGCGCGTCCTGAGCAAGGTTTGCTCGGCGTCGCAGAATGCGACGCACACTTTTGTGTGCGTATCCGCAGGTCCCTTTAAACAAACACTCCAAAGGATTTTCTTACAATGCAGACGATCGTACTGGCCACCCAAAAGGGCGGCAGCGGCAAGAGCACGCTTGCAATCGGACTCGCGCTGGCCGCGATCCAGGCCGGGCACACCGTCCGCTTGATCGAGACCGATTCGCAAGGCACGCTTTCCAACTGGCAGAGCCGCCGCATCTTTGCCGAACCCATGGTCGAGCCGATCTATACCGCCGGCGAGATCGAACCGCGCCTGCAATCGCTGGCAGGCAGCGGCGTGACGCTGACCATCGTCGACACCGCCGGTGGCGTCAGCGCCGTGACCACCACCGCGATCCGTCACGCCGATTTCTGCCTGATCCCGGCGCGCCCGAGCGTCGCCGATATCGAAGCGACCGCCGCGACGCTCGAGATCGTCCGCGCCTGGAAGAAGCCGTTCGCCTTCGTGCTCAACCAGACCCTGATCCGCGGCCAGCGCATCGGCAACGCCGCCGCCGCGCTCGGCGATGACGCGGCCCTCGATCTGCCGGAGGTTCTCGCCAGACCCTTCATCGTCATGCGCAACGACCACCAGGATGCGCTGAGCGCCGGACTCGCGGTGAGCGAATTCGCTCCCGCGGGCAAATCGGCCGAGGAGATCCGCGGCCTCTGGCAATGGCTCGAGGCCCGGCTGTATGACGAAGTGCAGCCGGTCGTCGGCGACCTCGTGGCATCGCCGGACATCGCTCCCTCGGTATTCCTGGAAAGCCCCGCGGAAACCACCGCGCAGGTTTCCTGGAGCGGTCTGTAGCAAGACACTCGCCTCTCGTTTTCGAGAGGCGACACCGACCGCGCCCGTCGTTGCGACGGGCGCTGGCGACGAAGCAATCCAGCCGCCAGCCCCGCAGGATTGCTTCGCTTCGCCTGTCATCGACCTATTTCTGGCATTTCGGGCACCAGAAGGTCGAGCGCCCGTTCTGGGTGAAGCGCTTGACGACGCCAGTGCATCCCGCTGTCTGGCATTTCTCGCCTTCGCGGTCGTAAACCTGGAACGAGTGCTGGAAATAGCCGAGTTCGCCCGAGGTCTGGCGGTGATCGCGCAGCGACGAGCCGCCGGCCTTGATCGCCTGGTTCAGCACCGCATGGATGGCGCCCACCAGGCGTTGGGCGTGATCGGTCGTTTCACCCTTTTTCGTGGCCAGGGTGGCGGCCAGCCGCCGCGGCGACAGATGCGCGCGATACAGCGCCTCGCAGACATAGATATTGCCCAGCCCCGCGACCACGCGCTGGTCGAGCAATGCGGCCTTCAGGCTGGTCTTCTTGCCGGCGCAGGCCCGCGCCAGCATGGCGGCGTCGAATTCGTTGCCGAGCGGCTCGGGACCGAGGCCGCGGAGCAACGGCTCCTCATCGAGCGCCCTGCGGGCGATGATCTTCATATAGCCGAAGCGGCGCGGGTCGTTGAACACGATCCGTGCGCCCGATGACATATGGAACACCACATGGTCATGCGCGCGCTCCTCGGCCCGCGGATGGTGGAACTGGCCCGGAGTGTCCTGCGCGTCGCCGTTGATCACGCGGAACGAGCCCGACATGCCCAGATGCATCACCAGCACGTCGCCGGAGCCGAGGTCGGCCATCA
>Ga0302279_10002136_pt1 | contig 26816 bp, 26 predicted proteins | sample III_Bog_N3_3_FD_194541 | JGI IMG/M metagenome (GOLD analysis project Ga0302279, IMG submission 194541) | Peat permafrost microbial communities from Stordalen Mire near Abisko, Sweden - III_Bog_N3_3 | ecosystem: Environmental > Terrestrial > Soil > Wetlands > Peat | place: Sweden: Abisko... | reverse complement strand
CTGATCCAAAACCGCGAAATCCGATCAAGCCTTCAAAGATGACCCGCCAAATACCGCTTCATGAAAAATGCGGGTTAGGTGGACAATCCTTGGCACGAGAGAGAAGTGGTGGTCGCGGCTGAGGACAGGCAGGCGATACTGTCGGGAGAGGGCGGCAATCCAGATGTCATTCTCGGGGATGGGTCTTCCCAGAGACTTTAACTCGTGGCGCAACTCGGCGTAGACCGAAGCTGTTGCTGAGTCGACAGGCAGGACGTCAAAACCCGGCAGATTGTCGGCCAGCCATGCCTCATACCGGGCGCGGTGACGGGAGCCTCGCACCCCGTAGCGAAACTCTCCGAGCACGATCACAGGAATGGCCTGTGGGGGCGTGTCGGCGAGGCGGGCTGCCAGCGATTCGTCCCCGTCAGCCAGGGCTGAGAGGGCGTTCGTGTCCAGGATCACCTCCAATCCTCCGGATTGACGGATGAGAACTCGCTGCGAATCAGGCTTTCGATCCGTTTCGTCTCGGCGCGCAGGTCCCGAAGGCCGCCGAATGCCTTTTTCCATGCCGGCTGGCCGGCGGCGTCACCGGCCGGCTTCTGCAGCTTCTCGACAATAGCCTCGTTGACCAGGGCGCGGACCGTCCGGCCCTGCTGCGCTGCAGATGCCTTGAGCCTGCGGTAGAGCAAATCCGGAATTTCCAAAGTGGTTTTCACATTTTCCATAAAACAATATTTATGGTTTTGGTCAAGAAAGCCTCTTTTCATCTTTCATAATGGCAAGGGGTAATCGTGCAGAAACCTGAAACTTGAAACCTGAAACCAGAGTCGATCCTTCAAGCCTCGGAGGCGGCCTGTGATGCGCCGCTTTTTTGGCGGTGATATTCTTGACCACGGTAGGCCGGAGGGCTCCGCTGGGCTTGTGAGATCAATCCTGCTCGCGACTCTTGCGGCTCTGCTGCTGCCGCTGGCAGCCTTGCGCGGGCAGGCCGTCCGTCTCAGCTCCGGCCCGGCGCGGGTCTCGCTCATCGAGCTCTTCACCAGCGAGGGCTGCAGCAGTTGCCCTCCCGCTGAGGAATGGATGGCGGCTCTGAAGGACGATCCGCGTCTCTGGCACAACTTTGTGCCGGTGTCCTTCCATGTGAACTACTGGGATAACCTCGGCTGGCCGGACCGCTTCGCCACGCTGGCGTTCACGCAGCGGCAGTACGACATCGCCGGTTCCTGGGGAACCCAATCAGTCTACACGCCCTGCTTTGTCCGCGATGGGGCGGAGTGGAGGGCCGGAAGCCTTGATGGCCCGGGCGGTGAAAGCCCGGGAGTGCTGACGCTCGAAGTCGGGGAGTCGGGGCGGGCCCGGGTCGCGTTCACGCCGGGGGTGGGCGCAACCGGAGCCGGCTTCACGGCGCACATCGCACTCCTCGGCGGCGGGTTCTCCTCGCGGGTGACCGCCGGAGAGAATCGCGGCGAGACGCTGAGCCACGAATTTGTCGCGCTGGCGGTCGTGGATCGCCCGCTGGCGGTCACCTCCGGCGGAAAATCATTTCAAGCCGACTTCGTCATGCCCGAGCCGGCTGTTGCCGGCGAGCCGCGCCGGGCGATCGCCGCCTGGGTCACCCGGACGGGCCAGATGGCACCCATCCAAGCCGTTGGTGGATGGAGCGCGATTTCCGAGCGCGCTGGGCGACGATAGGCCAAGCCAGCGCGCTCGGATATCGCGCTTCACCCAGGAACGCGGAGGATCGACTCGGGTTTCAGGTCTCCGGTCTCAGGTTTTTGCGGGGGCGATCAGCCCCCGATGTAGCTCATCTCAATCTTCGCCCGGGCGTCGCCGCTGGCGAGCAGCTCGGAGCGCTCGTCGCTGTAGCGGTCGAGCCGGCCGGACCAGACGCGGGCGACGTACGCGGCGAGCTGCGCATCGTCCGCCCCGTCGCGCAGGCAGCCCAGGACGTCCCATCCCAGCGACGCAAAGAGGCAGGTGAAGAGCTTCCCGTCCGCTGAGAGGCGCGCCCGGTGGCAATCGCGGCAGAAGGGCTCGGTCACCGAGCTGATGATCCCAACCTCGCCTCCGCCGTCGCCATAGCGGTAGCGGGCCGCGACCTCGCCGCGGTACGCGGGCCCGACCGGCTCGAGCGGCCAGCGTGCGTTGATCCGCTCGACGACCTCCCTGGCCGGCACCACCTGGCCGACCGCCCAGTGGTTCGTGTTTCCCACGTCCATGAACTCGATGAAGCGCAGCGTGTGGCCGCGCCCGCGGAAATACTCGCAGAGGGCGGGAATCTCGCCGTCGTTCACACCGCGCTGGAGGACGCAGTTTATCTTGATGGGAAAGCCGAGGGCCGCGGCGGCATCGATCCCGCGCAGCACCCGGGCGACAGAGAATCCCTGCCCGTTCAACCGGCCCGCGGTCGCCTCGTCCAGCGAGTCCACCGAGACGTTCAGCCGGTCGAGCCCCGCCTCCCGAAGACCCGCGGCCATCTTTTCAAGGAGCCATCCGTTGGTGGTGAGCGCGATGTCGGGGGCGCCCACCTCGCGCTTCAGCGCGCGGACCAGGTCGGGGACGTCCGGCCGGAGCAGGGGTTCGCCGCCGGTCAGCCGGATCTTTGCGACCCCGAGCGAGACGAAGGCGCGCGCGATCCGGGTCAACTCGGGCAGGGTCATCAGCTCGGCCTTTCGCAGGAAGGGATAGCTCGGGCCGAAGACCTCCTTGGGCATGCAGTACGGGCACCGGAAATTGCAGCGATCGGTCACCGACAGTCGCAGGTCGTGCAGCGTGCGGTTGAACGGGTCGGTGACGGGCATCGGGTTGGTGCGCAGCGCGGGGCGAAGGGTTGAATTTAACACAGATTTTGCAGAGCGCACGAATCTTATGCGTTTTCGCTTTCAGACTCGTGCATTCGTCGCTTCATTTCGCCGATGCTCACGCCGGCGGAGGCCGAACGGCTCATCCTCGACAGCCTGGGCCTCTTTCACCAGGAGGACTGCCCGATCGCGCGCGCCCATGGGCGGATCCTGCGCACGGGCATCGTCGCCGACCGGGACCTGCCGCCCTTCGACCGGGTGACGATGGACGGTTATGCGCTCCGCTCCGCCTCGGTCGGCGCGGGGGTGCGGACCTTCCGGGTGGAGGCGATCCAGGCGGCAGGTGTCAGGCCGCTCAGCCTCGGGCCGGCGCCCGACGCGTGCATCGAGGTCATGACCGGGGCAATCCTTCCGGCGGGCGCGGATTGCGTCGTCCCCTACGAGGACTGCAGCCGCCAGGGCGCCGCCGTGACGCTTTCGGGGCCTTCCCCTTCGGCCGGAAGCGCGGTGCACCGCCGCGGCAGCGACCACCGTGCCGGTGCCCTCATTGTTCCAACCGGGGCGCGGATCACGGGCCGGGAAATCGCGGTCGCGGCCTCCTGCGGCCGCAGCGTGCTCACCGTGAGCCAGGACCCGAAGATCGCGGTCATTGCCACCGGTGACGAGCTGGTCGAGGTCGACGCGGTTGTCGCGCCGCACCAGATCCGCCGCAGCAACGACTATTCGCTGCGGGCGGCCCTTGCCGCCGCCGGCTATCCGCAGGTTGAGCGGTTTCATCTCCACGACATGCGCCACGAGATCGAGCACATGCTCTGGCACATCATCGCGGAATTCGACGTTGTCCTCCTGACCGGGGGCGTCTCGAAGGGGAAATTCGACTTTCTGCCAACGGAGCTGGACAAGCAGGGAGTCCGCCGGATTTTGCAGGGTGTGGCGCAGCGGCCGGGCAAGCCCTTCTGGTACGGGCTGAGCCTGAGGGAGACCCCGATCTTCGCCCTGCCGGGGAACCCGGTGTCCGCTTACACCTGCCTTCACCGCTATGTCCTCCCCGCCCTTGAGAAAGCCGGCGGACTGGCCTCGGCGGGACCGCGCCCCGTTGCCCTTGCCGCACCCGTGTCTTTCAATCCGGAGCTGGCCCGGTTGGTTCCCGTCAGGCTGTCGAGCGGCCCCGGGGCTGAACTGCTTGCGACACCGGCGGCGGGGAACACATCCGGTGATTTCTCAGGCCTGGTCGGGACTGATGGGTTTGTCGAGCTGGCCGCGGGGATCGGGAAGTTTCCGACAGGTTATATTGCCCCGTTTTGGAAATGGGCGTAGGCTTTTGCAGAAACCAAATCTTTGCGGAAACCTGAAACCTGAAACCTGAGACCTGAAACTTGAAACCTGAAATTGGTTTGATGGCGCCTACCAGGTCTTCGATCCAGACATTCGACATTTTCCAATGCTGACACACGTTGATGCGAAGAACCGGCCGGCGATGGTCAATGTTGGGGACAAGCCGGTTACACGGCGGATGGCGCATGCGGTGGCGGTTGTGGTCCTGCCGGCTCCGGTCGCCGCGCTGCTTCGGGATGGGGATATCGCCACCAAGAAGGGGCCTGTCTTCAATACGGCGATTATCGCGGGGGTGATGGCGGCGAAGAAGACGGGCGATCTCATCCCGCTCTGCCATGCGCTGGCGATCGACGACTGCCAGATAGAAATCGACTCCCGGCAGCTTCCGGATGGCTCGGGAGAAGTGACCATCCACTGCCGGGTCGAGACGCGGGGACGGACGGGCGTGGAGATGGAGGCGCTGACGGGCGCGACGGTGGCCGCACTGACGCTTTACGACATGGGGAAGGCCGTCTCGCACGGTATAGTGATCCGGGACGTCCGGCTCCTGGAGAAGACCGGCGGCAAGCGCGACTACCGCGCCCCGTGAGATTGGGTGACCGGCCTTGAAGACCATTCGCGTCCAGTATTTTGCAATCCTTCGCGAGCAGCGCGGGCTGTCCGAGGAATCAATCAGCACGGGCGCCGCGACGGCGGCGGACCTTTATGAGGAATTGCGGTCCCGACACGGCTTTTCCCTTCCGGGCGCCCGGGTGCGGGCCGCGATCAACGACGACTTCGTGGCTGCCTCAGCAAAAATCAGCGAGGGCGACACGATTGTCTTCATACCGCCCGTCGCGGGAGGCTGAACCATGTTCACGATTTCATCCGAGCCGATTGACGGGGCCGCGCTTCTCCGGGAGCTCGGGGACCGCCGCGCGGGCGCCTGCGTGACCTTTGAGGGGTGGGTTCGTTCGACCAGCTCGGGCCGGCCCGTGCTGGCGCTGGATTACGAGGCCTACGCCCCGCTTGCGGAAAAGGAGGGCCTCAGGATCCTGGCCGAGGCCAGGGCCCGCTATCCGTTCATAGCCGCCCGCGCCGTGCACCGGACCGGCGCGCTCAAGCTGGGCGACCTGGCGGTTTGGGTGGGCGTGGCTGCCGAGCACCGGGCCGGGGCCTTCGACGCCTGCCGTTACATCATCGACGAGGCCAAGGCGCGCCTCCCGATCTGGAAGCGGGAGCATTACGAGGAAGGCCCGGCCGAGTGGATCAACGCCGCCACACCGAAGAATTGATGCACCAATCCCGGCCGAATTTGTGAAACAGTTTTCCGTCAACGGATACCAAGCTGCAGGAAAATCGGCAAAACAGACTCGTTTTGCGGCGCAACGGGGTTAGAGTATCCACCATGCCAAAGCCCCTTTCAGACGTCGGACTCATCGGCCTTGCGGTCATGGGTCAAAACCTCGCGCTCAACATCGCCGACCACGGCTTTCAGATTTCCGTATTCAATCGGACGACGGAGAAAACCGACAAATTCGTCGCGGACAATCCCGGGACTCCCGGCGGCGTGGTCGGGACCAAGACCCTCCAGGAGTTCGTCCAGTCCCTGGCGAAGCCGCGCAAAATCATCATCCTCGTCCAGGCGGGAAAGGGGACCGACGCCGTGATCGACGGGCTCGCGCCCCTGATCGAGGCCGGCGACATCGTTGTCGACGGGGGGAATTCGCTCTGGACGGACACGATCCGCCGCGAGAAGGCCTTCCGGGAGAAGGGATTTCGATTCATGGGCAGCGGCGTCTCCGGCGGCGAGGAAGGGGCCCGGTTTGGCCCGTCGCTCATGCCCGGCGGCGACTTCGCGGCCTGGCTTGAGATCAAGCCGATCTGGGAGGCCATTGCGGCGAAGGTGGACAAGGCGACCGGCAAGCCCATTCCCGGGGCGGCCCCGGGCAAGCCGGTCAAGGGCGGCGTTCCCTGCACGGCCTACATTGGCGAGAATGGCGCGGGCCACTACGTGAAGATGGTCCACAACGGGATCGAGTACGGCGACATGCAGATGATCTGCGAGGCCTACGCGCTCATGAAGAACCTGCTCGGGCTCAAGCCTGCGGAGATGGCGGCGGTCTTCACCGAGTGGAACCGGAGCGTCCTCGACAGTTTCCTCATAGAGATCACCGCCGATATTCTCGGCCAGAAGGATCCCGTGACCGGGAAGCCCTTCGTCGACGTGGTGCTCGACGCCGCCGGCCAGAAGGGAACGGGCAAGTGGACGGCAACCAACGCCCTCGACATGGGCGTCAGCGCGCCGACGATCGCGGAGGCGGTGTTCGCCCGCTGCATCTCGGCGGTCAAGGAGGAGCGGGTCGCGGCCTCGAAGATCCTCAAGGGTCCGTCGAAGAAATACCGCGGGAGCAGGAAGGCGCTGCTCGCGGCGATCCACGACGCGCTCTACTGCTCCAAGATCTGCTCCTATGCACAGGGCTTCCAGCTCATGCGCGAGGCGCAGAAGGAGTACAACTGGAAGCTCAAGTTCGGCGAGATCGCGAGCATCTGGCGGGGCGGCTGCATCATCCGGGCCGCATTCCTCCAGAAGATCACGGAGGCCTACGAGAAGAATCCGAAGCTGGCGAATCTCCTGCTCGACCCCTATTTCAAGTCCTCCGTGCGGAAGGCGCAGGAGAACTGGCGGAAGGTGGTCTCGCTCGCCGCGGAGTGCGGGGTGCCGGTCCCGACCTTCAGCTCGTCGCTTGCCTACTTCGACGGCTACCGCTCGGCGCGGCTCCCCGCCAACCTCCTCCAGGCCCAGCGCGACTTCTTCGGCGCGCACACCTACGAGCGCGTGGACCAGCCCCGCGGCAAATTCTTCCACCTGGACTGGCCCGCCCCGTCCCGTCCGCAGTCGGCGGTCTGAAGCGAGCCCCTGGCGCCAGGCTTGCAGCGCTTCCCATGACAAGTGCGGACAGTGCGGCGACGTATCAGGCTTCGAGTCGGCGGTCCGGCTAATTCCTTGTCGCACGCCGAGTTTTGCGCAACGGTCCGGATCACGACTGCAAGGGTTGATTCTTGAAAACAAGCCGATGACCCAAACTCCCCTTCGTTGCGGATTTGTTGCGTGGCTGCTCGTGGCAGCCGGGGTCGTTCCCGGCCTCGCGATGGTCACGAGGCCGACGGTGATTTCGAAGGCGCCTGTGGCCTATCCCACCAAGCTGCGGCATTGCGGGGATGGGAGCGTCGTGGCGGACTTTGTCATCGATAGACGGGGATTCGTCCGGAATGTCCGGCTGGTCTCGTGCTCCTGTCCGGAAGTGGAGGAGGCGGTCGTGGATGCGCTCCTGCGGTGGCGGTTTATTCCCGGGATGGTAAATGGCAATCCGGTGAACACCCGGGCGGAACAGCCGATAAATTTTATCCTTGGGGATGATCACGAGCCGAACGTCCCTTCGTGGACGATTGCGCCCAAGGCGCCGGCCGGCGCCCCGCCCGATTTCCAATACGACCATCCACCCGTTCTCAAGCTCACGCTCCCCGCCGTGTATCCCCGCAACCTGCTCAAGAAGGGGATAGAGGGCGCGGCAACCATCGCCTTTGCCGTCGATCCAACCGGCCGGCCCAGGCATCTGGTCGTTGTCGACGCGTCCGAGCCGGAATTTGGCGCGGCAGCGGTCTCAATGATGGCCTCATGGAGGATGTACCCGGCGAAAAAGGGCCCGGTGCATTGCTGGGCCGCGGTGAAAATGACGCAGAAGTTCAACACGTCGGATGAGGATGTGAGCGCGGACGACCACCTCTCCGATGTAGTCGACGCGCTCGCGGAAAATCCCTGCCCCATCCTCGCAAACCCGAGGCTCCTCGACGCCCTGCCCGATCTTCGGTACCATCCGGCGTGCGAAATCCCCGATGAGGTCGCCAGCGCCGGTAAGCCGGCCAGTGCGATTGTCGAGATCGTCATTGACCGGTTCGGGCATGCGCAGGTTCCCGCGATTGTGAATGCAACGAACGATGCGTTCGGCTGGGCGGCCGCGACGGCCGCGGGTCGGTGGCAGTTCACTGTGCCGATGAAAAACGGCAAGCCGGTGGAGGTTTTCGCGCGCATCCCGTTTATCTACAATCCGCCGGACGCGGGTCGGTGACTGCCACAGCTCCCGGTAGGTGCCGGGAACAGGCCTTCGCTGTCGATTGCCAGTGAGCCAAGCTCAGCCTGCGCCGCGGCGCCGGGCGCCGTCGACGATCGCGAGCAGGGCGGCGAAGTCCTCGTCCCGGGTGCGGCTCTCGATGGTGTGGTCGAACTTCGACGCCTCGCGCAACTCGGCCTCGGCGGTCGCCATCCGGCGGGAGATCTCAGCCTCGTTGTCCTGGCCGCGGCCGCGCATCCGGGCCATGAGCCGCTCGTAGTCCACGACAATGAAGACGGTGACCATCGCGCGCGCGATCGCCGGATTGGCGGCCGCGATGCGGCGCAGGCTGGCGACACCCTGGACGTCGACGCTCATCACCAGGTCGCTGCCCTGGGAAATCGGGCCGAGCACCGAGGCCGCCAGGGTGCCGTAGCGGCGCTTGCCATGGACCCAGGCCCACTCGAGAAACTCGCCGTCGGCCACCCGCGCGTCAAACTCCTCCGGGGAGAAGAAGTGGTAGTGGACCCCGTCGACCTCCCCCTCGCGCGGTTTTCGCGTGGTTGTCGTGACCACCCGGGAAAAGCCGACGTTGGCGTCCACCAGCCGGTCGCAGAGCGTGCTCTTGCCCGAGCCCGCGGGGCCGGCCAGGACGAGAAGAAGCGGCTGTGACGTCATGCCTCGCGGGGCCTTTAGTAGGTGAAGGCCAGGCCGCACAGGAGGATGCCGTAGGCGGCCAGCAGCACGCCGAAGCCCCTGCCCCTGCCGGGCCGGGCGAGGAGCCAGGCGATGAAATCGCGGACCCGCCACGGCTGCACCGCGAGCCAGATCGAAAGGGCGATGCAGATGTAGACGAAGGTTACCAGGAAGAGGCGCTGGGGGTGGTCGTACTCCATATAGGCCGCGCCGAGCAGGGGTGACGCCGCCAGGAAGACGAGGAGGCAAACGCCGCGCACCGCGAGGAAGTCGGGAACGGACTTGAAGGCGAGCACGGCGATCAGGCCAAAGGCGACGAAAAGCGGGAGATGGTAGTCACCGAAGTCCGCCGGCGACAGATTCCAGACGTTGGCGAGGAACCAGATCGATCCGCCGCCGAAGAAAATGGCCGCCGCCGACGGGGACCGGGGAAAGGACTTGAGCGCGGCCCCCGCGGGGGCGTTGGCCAGCGCCAGGGCAAGCCCGAGGGCGACAAGGAAGATGCCGGGAATCAGGGTCGCGAGGAGGAGGGACATCGTGAATCGGCGGGGGGCCGGAAAAAGGTGTAGCGGGTGGACCGGAGGTGACGAGTGATAAGTGGACTCAAGGGCTAGCCCTGGAGTATCTCCAGTTCGCCGTAGAGCGTGCTCACGCTCGCCCGGACAATCCTGACGGGAACGAGCGAGCCGACGAGCCGCGGATCGGCCTCGAAGACCGTCGTACGGTTGCCCCGCGTGCGACCGAAGAAACGCTCGCCGGTCTTGTCGGGGCCCTCGACCAGGACTTCCTGGACGGTGCCAAGGAGCGCCTGGCTCCGGCGGAGGGAATTCTCGCGCAGGATGTCCAGCAGGACGCCGTTTCTCCGCTCCTTTTCCTCGGCTGGCACCTGGTCCTCCATCCCGGCCGCCGGTGTGCCGGAGCGGACGGAGTACTTGAACACGTAGGCCATGTCGTAGTTGACCGCCTCGAAGAGGCTGCGCGTGTCCTCGAAGTCCGCGTCGGTCTCCCCCGGGAATCCCACGATCACGTCGGTCGAGAAATGAAGCGAGGGCCGGACGGCCCGCAGCGCCTCGACGATCTCCATGTACCGCTCCCGGGTGTAGGGGCGGTTCATCGCACGGAGGATCCGGTTGCTTCCCGATTGGACAGGCAGGTGGACGTAATCGCCGAGCTTGGGCAGCCGGCCGAAGGCGTCGACCAGGTCCTGCTTGAACCCCCGGGGATGGGGCGAGGTGAAGCGGATCCGCTCGACCCCGTCGAGCGCGTGGACCCGCTCGAGGAGCTGGACAAAGGGCGAGACGCCGCCGGCGTGGGAGTAGTCGCGGCGGCCGTAGCTGGTGACGATCTGCCCGAGAAGCGTGATCTCCCTCACCCCGCGGCCGGCGAGACCGCGGCACTCGTCGACGATCTCATCCATCGGGCGCGAGCGCTCGTCCCCCCGGGTCTTGGGTACAATGCAGAACGAGCAGTCCATGTTGCATCCCTGCTGGATGGAGACAAAGGCGGTGACCGGGCGCTCCTCGGTCTCGAGGTGCTCGCGGATCGTGTTCTGGGACCCGGCCTCCTCCCCGGTGTCGATGATCGTCTCGCCGACAGGCACGCCCGCGTCGCGCGCGGCGCGGAGGTTGTCGAGATAGTCGGGCACGTGGTGAAACTTCTGAGTGCCCACGATCAGATCCACGTCAGGCAGCCGCTCGAGGAGCTCCGCCCCGCGGTTCTGGGCCATGCAGCCGAGGACACCGAGGATAAACTCCGGGTTTCGCTTTTTCCGCCCGAGCGCACACCCCGCCTTTCCGATCGCCTTCTGCTCGGCCGCATCCCGGACGCTGCAGGTGTTCAGGAGCATGATGTCGCAGTCGTCCTCGGAGTTGGTGATCCGGTAACCGCGCGCGCGCAGCATCGCGGCGACCGCCTCGCTGTCGCGCTCGTTCATCTGGCATCCGTAGGTTTTGATGAAGACTCGGTTCAAATGGGGGAGGGTCCTAAGTAGGGCTGCGCAGCGCCGGGTCAACGGTCAAGGAGGCTTTTTGGGGTGGAGCGCGATCTCCGAGCGCGCTGGGCGAGTAGGGTTCCAAACCAGCATGCCCGGAGGTCCCGCTCCACCTTGTTTGGGAAGAATATCTATAATTCAATATTGTGTAACTAGATAAGTTAAGAAACACCGTCGGAGAATTCCACCCGAGTGAACAACCGGCCCCTGTTCGGGTCGATAGCGTGATGCGCACCTGGTTCGCCCTCACCTGCCTCTTCCTCATCGGCACTCCGCTGATGGCCGATGATGCCGCGCCTTCCGCCTCCCCTGCCCCTGCCCCTTCGCCGGCGCCGGCGGCCGATGGCGGCGACTTGTATTCGACGGCGAAGCAGCTTTTCGACCAGTACGCCCCGGCCGACGTCAAGGCCCAGTACGATTTTCCGACCAAGGACCAGTTTGACCAGTTCATGCAGCGGCTCCAGGCGGCGATCGAGGGCGGGAGCTTTGAGGACATGGCGGCCTATGAGCCGCAGGCGCGTGCGGTCCTGAAGGTGCTCCGGACCATGCCGGGACAGGCCGACGAGGCCGATTGGCTGGAGTCCCGCCTCGGTGAAATCGACGAGGCCTCCGAGATAGCGGCCGAGCGGGCGAATCCCGCTGTCGCGGTTCCGGCGCCGTTGACACCAACCGCACCGCCGAGAAGGGAGACGCCGGTTGCGCCGGAAACCGCGGTGACCCCCGCGGCCGCGTTGCCATCGCCGGGCGCGGGAATTCCCTACTATGACCGCTGGATCGAACGGATGCGTGGGCGCCCGATGCCTGCCAACGCGACCCGGCTCATGCCGGTCCTTCGCAAGGCGTTTGCCGAGGAGGGGGTGCCTCCGGAGCTGGCATGGGTGGCCGAGGTCGAGTCATCGCTCAATCCGGGCGCGAGCAGCCCGGCGGGAGCCCGCGGGCTTTTTCAACTGAAGGCGGAGACGGCGCGCGGGCTGGGGCTGAGCACCTTCCTTCCGGATGAGAGGACCGATCCGAACAAGTCGGCCCACGCCGCCGCGCGGGACCTGAGGAAACTGGGGCGGAAGTTCGGCTCATGGCCGCTTGCGCTGGCTGCCTACAACGCCGGCGAGGGCCGGGTGGGCCGGGCGCTCGCGTCGCGGCATGCGGACGACTTTGCGGGTGTTGCGTCGGCGCTGCCCGCGGGCACGCGGCTCTATGTTCCGGAAGTCTGCGCGCTGATCGCGCTGCGGACCGGCGTCACGCCGGATCGGCTGGCTGGCCCGTAAACCTGCAGCAATTGTAGCCGGGGTCCCAGACCCCGGTGCTTGGGCTTCGGAAATAGGACCTCAAACGTCCGGGGTCTGGGACCCCGGCTACATCGGATCGAATCGAGCGCCTAACGCTTGCGGCCCTTGACGGAGAGCTGGGCGACGGCGAAGCGGACGACGCCCTCGAGCCGCTCGGCCTCGGCGGGCTCGAGCTTCTGGTTCAGGAGATCGTCCTTGGCGCGCTTCATTGCCGCCTCGGCCGCCTGCGTGTCGATCTTGTCCTCCTCGATGGCGCTCTCGGCGAGCACGGACACCCGGTCGCCCGAGATCTGCGCGAAACCGCCGGAAACGGCGAGGCAGCTGACCTGAGCTCCCTTTCTCACCCGCAGCTCCCCGTACGCCACCTGCGTGATCAGGGGAATGTGGCCGGGCAGCACTCCGATCTCGCCATCGACGGTCGGGATGTCGACCCCGTCGATGGTGTCGGAGTAAACCCGGGCCTCCGGGGTGACGATTTCCAGGGTGAGGGGCATGGTCACTTCTTGGCGATGACCTCGTCGATCCCGCCCTTCATGTAGAAGTCGCCCTCGGGGACGTCGTCGAGCTGGCCGTCGAGGATCATCTTGAACCCGCGGACCGTCTCCTTGACGGGGACGTATTTGCCCGGCGAGCCGGTGAACACCTCGGCGACGTGGAAGGGCTGCGAGAGGAAGCGCTGGATCTTGCGCGCGCGGTAGACGGTGACCTTGTCCTCGGGGGAAAGCTCGTCGAGGCCGAGGATGGCGATGATGTCCTGGAGATCCTTGTAGCGCTGGAGGACGCGCTGGACCTCGCGGGCCACCTGGTAGTGCTCCTCGCCGACGATGTCGGCGGTGAGGGCCTTGGAGACCGAGGAGAGCGGGTCGACGGCGGGATAGATCCCGAGCTCGGCGATGGAGCGCTCAAGGACGATCGTCGAGTCAAGGTGGGCGAAGGTGTTCGCCGGCGCCGGGTCGGTGAGATCGTCGGCGGGGACGTAGACGGCCTGGAAGGACGTGATCGATCCCTTCTTGGTCGAGGTGATGCGCTCCTGGAGCTGTCCCATCTCGTTGGCGAGCGTCGGCTGGTAGCCGACGGCCGAGGGTGAGCGCCCGAGCAGGGCGGACACCTCGGAGCCGGCCTGGGAGAAGCGGAAGATATTGTCGATGAAGAGCAGCACGTCCTGGTTCTTCTCGTCGCGGAAATACTCGGTCATCGCGAGGGCGGAGAGGGCCACGCGCATGCGGGCGCCCGGGGGCTCGTTCATCTGGCCGTAGACGAGCGCGACCTTGGACTTGGTCAGGTCCTTCTGGTCGATGACGCCGGCCTCGGACATCTCGTGGTAAAGGTCGTTGCCCTCGCGCGAGCGCTCGCCCACCCCCGCGAACACCGAGTAGCCGCCGTGGGCCTTTGCGATGTTGTTGATGAGCTCCATGATGACGACGGTCTTGCCGACGCCGGCGCCGCCGAACGCGCCGACCTTGCCGCCCTTGACGAAGGGGCAGATCAGGTCGACGACCTTGATGCCCGTCTCGAGGATATCGGCCTTCGTCTCCTGGTCCACGAACGCGGGGGCCGCGCGGTGAATGGGATACTTCTTGTCGAAGGTGACCGGGCCGCGGCCGTCGACGACGTCGCCGGTCACGTTGAAGATGCGGCCGAGGACGCCCGCGCCGACCGGCACCGAGATGGGGGCGCCCGTGTCGACGACCGGCATGCCGCGCTTCAGGCCCTCGGAGGAGGACATTGCGATCGTGCGCGCGCGGCCCTCGCCAAGGTGCTGCTGGACCTCGAGGGTGAGGACTTCGGATTTGCCCGAGGTCGTGAACTCGACGGTCAGCGCCTGGTAGATGGCGGGAATCGCGTTTTCCGCGAACTGGACGTCGACCACGGGGCCGAGGACTTGGACGATGGTGCCGGTATTCATTATAAAGCGGTGGGGTCGGTCGGGTTGGGGGGATTTGTCAGGCCGCGGCGAACTGGGCGGCGGCGATCTCGAGGATCTCCTGGGTGATGGCCGCCTGGCGGGCCTTGTTGTACTCCAGGGTGAGGTCGCCGAGGAGCTTCGTGGCGTTGTCCTTGGCGGTCTTCATCGCGACCATCCGGGCGCTGTGCTCGGAGGCCTTGGCGGAAAGGACGAACTGGTGGATCTCGCGGTTCACGTAGAAGGGCAGCAGCGCGTCGAGGACCTGGGTCGCATTGGGCTCGAAATGGACCTCGCGCTTGTCCTCGGGGGCGGTCTGGCCGGAGCGGGCGCTGGCGGCGAGGCCGGCGACGTACTCCTTCAGGTTCCTGAGCGGCAGGACCGGGCGTATCTTCGCCTCCTGGGTCAGGGTGTTCTTGAAGCGGGGATAGAGGACCTCGATCGTGTCGATCGATCCCTCCCGGAAGTGCCGGACCATCAGCTCGCCGATGGCCCGCATCTCGGAGAACGGGACCCGGTCGTGGACCGGAAAATCGGCGACCAGGTCGCGGTGGGTCCGCGAGAGGTACTGGGCGCCCTTGCGCCCGATCACGTAGAACTTCGCGGGCGTGGTGATCTCGGCGACCATCCGGAACAGGTTGGCATTGAGCGGCCCGCAGAGGCCCTTGTCCGTGGAGATGAGCAGGATCCCGCGCGTTTTCACCGGGCGCTCGACCAGGAAGGGGTGATGCGACTCGTCCACCCGGTCGGCGATCGCGGCGAGCATGGCCGCGAGCAGGCTGGCGTAGGGGCGGCCCGACAGGGCGACCTGCTGCGCCTTCTTCATCTTCGAGGCGGCGACCAGCTCCATCGCCCGGGTGATCTGCCGGGTGTTCTTGACCGACTTGATGCGGCGCCGAATGTCGCGGGTTGAGGCCATGGGATGGGTCGGGGGGCGATCAGGCCGAGAAGATGTTCTTCCACTCGTCGCACGCCGACTTGAGCTCGCCCTCGAGCTCGGCGTCGAGCGCCGCCTTGGTGCGGATCTTGGTGAGGAGCGCGTCGCGGCGGGTGGCGAGGAACTCGCGCAGCGAGACGGCCCCGGGGTTCACCTTGGCCAGCGGCAGCGCGTCGTAATAGCCCTTCTGCATCGCCCAGAGGGTTGCGACCTGCAGCTCGATCGGGATCGGGTTGAAGGCGGGCTGCTTGAAGAGTTCGACGATGCGTGAACCGCGGTCGAGCTGGCCCTTGGTCTTGGCGTCGAGGTCGGAGCCGAACTGCGCGAAGGCCGCGAGCTCGCGGAACTGGGCGAGCTCGCCCTTGAGCTTTCCGCCGACCTGCTTGGTGGCCTTGATCTGCGCGGCCGAGCCGACGCGCGAGACGGAGAGGCCGACGGAGACGGCCGGGCGGATGCCCTGGTTGAAGAGGTCGGTCTCCAGGAAGATCTGGCCGTCGGTGATCGAGATCACGTTGGTCGGGATGTAGGCGGAGACGTCGCCGGCCAGGGTCTCGATGATCGGCAGCGCGGTCAGCGAACCCTTGCCGTCGAGGCGAGCGGCGCGCTCGAGGAGGCGGCTGTGGAGGTAGAAGACGTCGCCCGGGTAGGCTTCGCGACCCGAGGGGCGCTTCAGGATGAGGGAGATCTGCCGGTAGGCGACCGCGTGCTTGGAGAGATCGTCATAGACGATGAGGGCGTCCATTCCGTTTTCCATGAACCACTCGCCCATGGCGGCGCCGGAATACGGGGCGAGGTACTGATTGGCGGGATTGTCGGCCGCGGGCGCGCCGACGATGATGCAGTACTCGAGCGCCCCGGCGGCCTCGAGGGCGGCGACGGTGCGCACGATGTTCGAATTCTTCTGCCCGACCGCCACGTAGATCGAGTAGACCGGGCGGAACTTCGGGTCGCCGGACGCGAGCCCGACCTTGTTGATCTTCGCCTGGTTGATGATCGTGTCCACCGCGATCGTGGTCTTGCCGGTGCCGCGGTCGCCGATGATCAGCTCGCGCTGGCCGCGGCCGATCGGGATCATCGAGTCGATGGCCATGATTCCGGTGAGCAGCGGCTGCGAGACGGACTTGCGGACGATGATGCCCGGGGCGATCTTCTCGACGGGGTTGGTCTCGGTCGCCGCAATCGGGCCCTTGCCGTCGACCGGGTTGCCGAGCGCGTCAACGACGCGGCCCAGGAGCGCCTTGCCGACGGGGACGGAGAGGAGCCGGCCGGTGGTCGTGACCTCGTCGCCCTCCTTCAACTGCGAGACGTCGCCGAGGATGACGCAGCCGACCGCGTCCTCCTCGAGGTTGAGGGCGATGCCGATGGCATTGCCGGGAAACTGGACCATCTCGTTGTACATCACGTCGGACAGGCCGTCGATCTTGGCGACGCCGTCGCTGATGGAGATGATGGAGCCGGTGTTTTTCCGGACCGCCTTGGTGGCCAGTTTGGCTATCTGCTGTTCGATTTCCTGGAGGACGTTTGACATGGCAATGGGGAAAGGATGCGGGGGATGAAAGGGTTTCGGGCGGGGGGAAGGGTCAGACGGCGGACCGGAGGGTCGCGAGCTGGGAGGCGACGGAGGTCTCGTAGACGTCGTCGCCGAGGCGAACGCGCAGGCCGGCGATCAGCGAGGGATTGGTGCGCTCGGTGGCGGTGATGGGCCGGCCGCGGGACTTGCTCAGCGAGGCGGCGATGTCGGCGAGGAGGGTTGCGGGAAGCTCGCCGGCATGCTCGACCACGGCGCTGCTGCGCGCGATTTCCGCGGCGATCAGCCGGTGGTAGGCCTTCAGGACGGCCAGCGGGTTGGCGGGCCGGCTCTTCTCCACATACTCCAGCACGCCGGAGACGCGCTCGGCGGAGACGGCGCCGTCGACCAGGCTCAGCTGGAAGAACCGGCGGGCAAGCTGCTGGGCTTTCTTTGAAGCGACGCTCATACGTTCGTGATCTCGCGGGCGGCGGCCTCGTTGTACCGGGCGCGGTCGTGCTCGGACATCTCGCGGGCCAGGACGCGCTCGGCGGTGGCAACGACGAGGCGGGAGATCTCGGTCCGGGCCTCGGCGAGCATCTTGGTCTTCTCGAGCTCGATCGCGGCCTGCGCCTTGGTGATGATCCCATTGGCGCGTTCGGCGGCGTCCTTCTGCTGGCGGTCCGAGAATTCCTTCGCGGCCTTCTGTGCGTCGGCGATGATCTGCTGGCCCTTCACCTGAGCCTCCCTGACCTGGGCGGCGATCTCGAGCTGGGAGGCCTCGAGCTTGGCCTTCATCTCCTCGGCGTAGCCCAGGCCGGAGGCGATCTTCTTCTGGCGCTCATCGAGCGTGGCGAGGACCGGCTTGAACGCGAAGCGCCACAGGACGAAGGCGACAATCGCGAAGCTGAGCATCTGGGCCAGGATTCCCGGCAGGTTGATGCCGAACTCCTGGGTGATCCGGGTGACCGGATTGGATTCTTCGGCGACGGCGAGGGCGAGGAGATGGTGGGACATGTCTGAAAAAGTGCTGAGGACGCGCCGCCCCGTCCAGCGGGTGCGGCGCGACCGGGATTACTTGCCCAGGAACAGGGCGTAGAACGCGACGGCCTCGGCGAAGGCCATTCCGATGATGCCTTGGACGAGGATCTTGCCGGACGCGTCGGGATTGCGGCCGACGGCCTCCGCGGCCTTGGTGCCGACAAAGCCGACCCCGAGGGCGGCGCCGAGGCAGCCGAGGCCGCCCTGAATGTTGCCGGTGATTTCTGCGATGATGTGGTGCATGGTATTCTCTGTTTTCTGGTTGGGTGGTCCGCCGCCCACGCGTGGGCATGGTCGCGGCGGAAAAGTCTAGTGGTGGGCGCCGTGGGGTTGGTCTTTTCCGGCCGCCTCGGCGTGCCCGTCGCCGTGGTTGGTCAGCAGCCCGACGTACACGGCGATGAGGAGGGTGAAGACGAAGGCCTGGACGAGGCCGACGAGCAGCTCCATGAAGTAGAAGGGCACCGGCAGGCCCCAGCGGCAGATGGCCGACATGGAGTGCAGCAGGTTCTCACCGCCGAAGATGTTCCCGTAGAGACGAAACGAGAGCGAGATGGGCCGGGCGAAGAAGATCGAGACCAGCTCGAGGACGCCGACGGCGACGAAGATGATCGAGAGCGGGTAGTAGACGAAGGGCGAGACGTCGCCCTTGGTCGCCTTGTTGCCGAAGACGTCCACCAGGACCGTCTTGATGCCCGCGAAGCGCAGGACGAGGATCAGCCCGGCGATAAAGGCGCAGAAGGACAGCGCGATCGTCCCGTTCATGTCGGAGTGGGCGGGACGGACAAACTCCATCCACTCCCCCGCCGTGCCGTGGCGCATCATGATGGTGCCGACGCCCGGGATCAGGCCGCTCCAGTTCTGGATCAGGATGTAGGTGAAGAGGGCGATCAGGAGCGGGAAGGTCGCCTTGATGGCCTTCGAGCCGACGATCGGGTCCACGATGTCCTTGATGCCCGTGACCAGGCTCTCGACGATCGCCTGGCCGTGCGAGGGCACCAGCTTGGGACTGCCGACAACGATCCGAATCGCGATGATCAGGACAATCGCGACGATCCAGGTCATGACGATGCTGTTGGACACCGGAAGCGGGCCGACGTGGAACATCGGGTGAGCCATCGGCTCAAGGCCCTTCCCCTCGGCGCCGAACGCCGGCAGGACGGCGGCAAGAGACGTGAAAATTAATGCGATATGTCTGACCCGGGGCATGCGCGCGCTGGATGGTGTTAAGAGTTAAAAGGGAAAACTAAGAAGAATGGTTTTGCCGCAGTCAAACTAAGAAGAAGCCCACCCCTTGGCGCAGGCGAGCGCCCGGGTCCATCCGCGCCTGTATTCTTCCATAACAGACTGGTCCCTAGAGGGTTTGAATTCCACATCCCCAGCCGCAGTCCGCGCGATTTCATCGCGGCCGGACCAAAATCCTGTTGCGAGCCCCGCGAGGCACGCGGCACCCAGTGCGGTGGTCTCCGCAATTCTCGGGCGGACGACCGGTACCCCGAGCAAATCGGCCTGAAACTGGAGCAGGGGCGCGCTGCGCGCCGCCCCGCCGTCGACGCGAAGCTCGTGGAGCGCAATCCCCGAATCCCTCTCCATGCAGCCGATGAGGTCCGCGGACTGGAACGCGATGGCCTCGATCACCGCCCGGCAGAGGTGGGCGCGGTTCGTCCCGCGCGTGATCCCGACGAACGCGCCCCGGGCGAAGGGATCCCAGTGCGGGGCGCCGAGGCCGGTGAAGGCGGGGACGAGGTAGGCTCCGCCGGCATCGGGGACCGACGCTGCAAGCGCATCGACCTCCTGCGCCGTGGCGACGATCCGCAGCTCGTCGCGCAGCCACTGGATTGCTGCGCCGGCCGTGAAGACGGAGCCCTCGATCGCGTATTCGGTCCTGTCGGCGATCCTCCAGGCGACCGTCGTGAGCAGGTTGTTGGTGGAGGGGACGGCCCGGTCCCCGGTGTTCATCAGGAGGAAGCAGCCGGTCCCGTAGGTGTTCTTGGCCATCCCGGGTCGGAAGCAGGCCTGGCCGAAGAGGGCGGCCTGCTGGTCCCCGGCGATCCCGGCGATCGGGGCCCCGGCGGGGAAGTGCCGCCGGCCGACCTCCCCGTACACCTCGGACGAGGTGCGGACCTCGGGGAGCACGGCGCGGGGAATGCCGAAGAGAGCGAGCAGCTCGGCGTCCCACGCGCCGGTGTGGATATTGAAGAGGAGCGTGCGCGACGCGTTGCTCGGGTCGGTGACGTGCAGTCGTCCGCCGGTGAGCTGCCAGAGCAACCAGGTGTCCACGGTCCCGAAGCAGAGTTTTCCCGCGGCCGCCCTTTCCCCCGCCCCGGGCACGTTGTCGAGGAGCCAGCGCAACTTGGTGGCCGAGAAATAGGGATCGATCCGAAGCCCCGTGCGGGAGGTTACCATCGGCTCGCAACCGTCCTTCCGGAGGCGCGCGCACGCATCCGCGGTGCGGCGATCCTGCCACACGATCGCATTGTGGACCGGCTTCCCCGTCTCCCGGTCCCAGAGGATTGCGGTCTCGCGCTGGTTGGCCACGCCCACCGCCGCGAGGTCCTCCCCGGACAGCCCGGCGCGGGCCATCGCCTCCGCGGCGGTGGCTTCCTGGCTCGCCCAAATTTCCAGCGGATCGTGCTCGACCCAGCCGGGCCGGGGATAGATCTGGACAATCTCCCTCTGTGCGGAGGAGACGACGCCTCCCGCGCGGTCAAAGACGATGGCCCGCGAGCTGGTGGTGCCCTGGTCGAGCGCGAGAATGTGCTGCGGGCGGCTCATGGCGCGATGGCGACCAGCGAGTGGCGGGCCCGGGCCCTGCTCTGGAAAACCGTCGGCGATTCAAAGGGCCAGGACTCCTCCGAGAGCGGCCAGGAGGGGTTGGCGGCAATCACCGACCGGGCCTCCGTGAAATACGGCTCGTAGTCGGTGCGAAAATAGAGCCGGGCCCCCTGCCCTGCCCGCGCGGCGATCCTCCCGATGAAATCCGGCCGAATGAGCCGGTTTTTGTGATGGCGGCGCTTGGGCCAAGGGTCGGGAAAAAGGATATAGAGCGCGGAAAAACGAGCGCCCTCGGGCAATACGGCGAGAAAATCATCAGCGTCGGCCTGGATGAAGTGGAGATTGGCAAGCCCAGCGCGGTGGCGCTTTCGCTCGGCGCGCGCGATCCTCTCCGCGATGATGTCGATCCCGACGCAGGTGGTCTCGCGGTGGAGCGCCGCATAGGCGGTCAGGAAGTGGCCGTGCCCGCTGCCGATTTCCCAGACGAAGGAGGCGCCCGGCTTCAGGATTTTCGCGCAGGTCTTCCGCAGGTTGGCGCGGCGCTCGACAAGGACTGCGGCGTATTCCGGGCTCAGGGGAGAATTGACTCGAGTCGTCATTTTCCAGCGCCCGCCGCGATCTTGACCATCAGGAGGCTGATATCAGATGGATTGACGCCGCTGATCCGACTGGCCTGCCCGAGGGTATAGGGTTTGAACGCGGCGAGCTTTAGGGCACTTTCGCGACGCAACCCCTTGATTGTTAGGAAGTCCATTTCAGACGGAATCCGGATTTTTTCGATATGTTCAAGTTTTCCAATCTGGCGCTGCTCCCTATCTATATATCCCTTATATTTAACATGATAGTAGACTTCAGAGCGGACTTCGATGGACTCTGCGAGGAAGGCTGCGGGAAGCGAAGCGCCCTCCCCTTCCCTCCTGATGGCATCGGCAATTGTAATACCATGGATACGAGTCGTTTCCATCGAAGCAACCCAGGTTCTTACCTGTTGGCGCTTCGCTTTGATTCGATCTAACCTACTTTTAGATAACAGGTTAAAATTTTCGGCATGATCGAGAAGCCGAAGCTCGGCACTTCCATGGTTAAAGAGAAGACGGTGCTCCGCCCTACTCGTAAACATCCTGTAAGGTTCTTTAGTGCCTTTGGTTACGAGATCATCGATCAAGACTCCGATGTAGCCTTCGTGCCTCCCGATAATCAATGGTTGCCCTCCCCTAGCCCGTTGGACAGCATTTACCCCGGCAATCAATCCCTGGGCCGCTGCCTCTTCGTAACCCGAGGTTCCATTGATCTGTCCAGCAAAGAAGAGGTTTTCAACCTTCTTGGATTCAAGCGACGGATAAAGTTGGGTCGGTGGCGCGAAGTCATATTCGACTGCATAAGCCGGTCTAAGGATAACGGCATTTTCAAGACCAGGTATGCTATGGACAATCTCTAGCTGGATATCAAACGGCAAGGACGTGGAAAGGCCGTTAACATAATATTCGTTCGTGCTGCGACCTTCGGGCTCGAGGTACAGGAGATGCCGCGGCTTGTCGGCAAAGCGCACAAACTTATCTTCAATGCTTGGACAGTACCGTGGACCAATGCCGTGGATCTCGCCGCCATAAAGGGCCGACTTATCCAGATTCGTCCGAACAATGTCGGCAGTTTCCGGCGTGGTGTACGTCATCCAACAGGATAACTGTTGAGATCCGGGCTGCCATCCGAGACGTGTCTCATCGGAATGTTCCACGTGGAACAAATCGACTTCATCCCTCGTATCGTGGAAGGCAAAAAGGGTGGGAGTGAGATCACCTTTCTGCTCCCGCATCTTTGTGAAATCAATACTTCTTCCGAGGAGGCGAGGAGGTGTTCCCGTCTTCAGGCGCTGGAGTTCTATACCGGCTTCTAAAAAGCTGTTGGATAATGTCTTGGAACTAAAGTCACCCAGGCGACCGCCTTCATTTTTATTCTTTCCAATGTGCATCAATCCCTTCAGAAAAGTGCCCGTCGTAATCACTACCGACGTACCAAAAAAATCAATATCGAGATTGGTGTGGCACCCGACGACCCGACCGTCCTTAAAAATCAATCCGGAGACCGTTGCCTGAAAAATCTGGAGGTGGGGTTGGAGCTCCAGGGTGTGCTTCAGGCGGAACTGGTAGGCCTTCTTGTCGCACTGGGCCCGGGGAGATTGAACGGCCGGACCTTTGGATTCGTTGAGAAGCCGGAACTGAATGGCGGTGACATCGGTGTTGATCGCCATCTCGCCCCCGAGGGCATCGATCTCCCGGACCATCTGGCCCTTGGCCTGGCCGCCTATGGCCGGGTTGCAGCTCATCTGGGCGATCGTGTCGATGTTCCCAGTGAGGAGCAGGGTATTGGCCCCCATGCGGGCCGCCGCCAGCGCCGCCTCGACCCCCGCATGGCCGGCGCCGCAGACGATGACGTCGAAATGTATCTTATTGTAGATCAAACTAATGAGGTGTCGGGGTGGGGCGGTCGACGGAAAGAATTATTGTATCCAAAATAATCTTACAAATGAGGGCGGGAAAGGAGGGTATACAGGGCGGGTGGCGGATTCAATACGCAGAAATAGGAGGGTTAGCGCCCAATAGCCCGGGAATACCCCCTGCGCCGCTCCACTGCGCAAGGCCCGATCTGGTCGCCAGACCGCCGTCCAGCCTCATGGGTGGACGGCAAAAGGCGACCAATGAGCTCCGTTAATGCGGCTCCGGAGGTATTCCCGGGCTATTGAGTGCAATTGGAGGGGGGATTGCGGCAGAAACCTGAAACCTGAGACCTGAAACCTGAGTCGATCCTTCAAACTTCAGGGCTGATAGTCCGGCAGCTTGTCCGGCGCAACGAAGTGGAGGCGGAGAACGGAGTGTAGACGGAAGACCCCGGGGCTTGGGGTCCTATGTTCGATCACCAATCACCGGCCTCTAGGAGGCCGGCTACAACGATCCCCGAAAAAAAACCGCACCGGGTGCTTACTTCCCAATGCAAAATTCGGCGAACAGGCGATCAAGCATCTGCTCGTTGTCGATTTTTCCGGAAATTTCTCCGAAGGCGCCGAGGGCGCCGCGCAGGTCGCTGGCGATGAGCTCGAGCGGGGCGTCGGAATCCAGCTTGTTCAGGGCATCCGAGAGGCACTCCTGCGCCTGGAGAAGGGAACGGGAGTGGCGGGCGTTGATCACGATGCCGTCCTCGCCGGCCGTGCGGGTGAAGCCGTCGGCCAGCGAGGCCACGGCGGCCATCAGCGCGGGGATGCCATCGCCCGTCAATGCGGAGACCGGGATCGCCGGGAGTCCCGCGGGCGCGGAGGCGAGGGGAGGCCCGCGAAGGAGGTCGGTTTTGTTCAGTGCGACCACCGCGGTGCCGGGAAGCAGCCGGGCGGCAAGGTGGGCGGGCAGGGGAGGGGACGGGCGGCCGGCGTCGAGGACGAGGATGATTATATCAGAATCTTGGATACGATCTTCTGTCCGCGATATCCCCAGCCGCTCGACTTCGCCGGGAGAGGGGTTGAGCCCGGCCGTGTCGATCAGCCGGAGGCAGTGGGGTCCGGCGATGATCCGCTCCTCGATGAAGTCGCGCGTCGTGCCCGGCTCGGGGCTCACGATCGCCCGCTCGCTTCCCACGAGCCGGTTGAGCAGCGAACTCTTGCCGGCGTTGGGCTCGCCGACGATGACGGTCTTCACGCCGTCGCGGAGCAGCTCGCCGTGGCGGCGCGTGGCCAGGAGCCCGGCGGTCGCGCGCAGGAGGGGCTCGACCGCGGCCCGCAGGGCGGCGCGGTCCTCCGCCGGGATATCCTCCTCGGGAAAGTCGATCTGCGCCTCGACCCGGGCCAGCGCGGCGAGGAGCGAGCCGGAAAGCGACTCCAGGTGCCGGCCAAAGGCGCCGCGAAGCTGCCGCTGCGCGGCGGCCAGCGCGAGATCGCCCCGGGCGCTGATTACGTCCATGACCGCCTCGGCCTGGCTCAGGTCGAGCCGGCCGTTGAGGAAAGCGCGCCGCGTGAATTCCCCCGGTTCCGCCGGCCGGCAGCCGCGGGCGTGGAGGTCCTCGAGGATCCGCTGGGCGATGTAGGGATTCCCGTGGCAGGAGATTTCAAGCAGGTCCTCGCCGGTGTACGAGCGGGGCGCGGGGAAGAGCGTGAAGAGGGCATCGTCGAGGACGGTCCCCGCCCGGTCGCGGTAGTCACCCCGGGTCGCCGCGCGGGGAGGGGGGAGGGGGCCGAGGATGTCACTGGCGACCCGTGTTGTATCAGATCCTGTGATACGAATAACCGCCAGGGCCGACGTGCCCGCGGGCGTCGCGAGCGCGGCGATGGTGTCGAGCGGCCGTTCCATGGGCCTATCGAAGCAAGGGCGGCGGCATAATCAAACCGTAACGCCGGGGATGATCGTTGTGCCTCCGGGTTCGAATGTAGCCGGGGTCCCAGACCCCGGCCGGCCTCGGAGAGGCCGGGGATTGGTGATCAGAAATAGGGCCCCAAGCACCGGGGTCTGGGACCCCGGCCACAATTTTCGAAGGCCTACTCCAGCGACTTCTTGAATTCCTCGAACGCCGTGCGGAGCTCAGTCAGCTCGCGGCGGAGCGCGGCGGTCTCCTCCTCGAGCCGGGCGAGGCGGCCGTCGTCGGGAGGGGCGGCGGGGGCGGCGCCGGGCGCCACGGGGACGGTTTCGCCGCTGAGGAGATGGATGCAGCGCTGCTCCTTCATCCCGGGCTGGCGCGGAAGCCGCGCGGCGAGCGGCTTCGGGGACTTGGCGGCCAGGGAGTCGAGTGCGCCCTCGGCGTCGGCCAGGGTGGGGAAGTCGTGCATCCGGCCGGTCCGGCCGCGGATTTCGCCGACCGTCTGCGGACCGCGGAGCATCAGGACGCAGAGCGCGGCGACTTCCGGCGGGGTGAGCTCGAGCGACTCGGCGAGCCGGTGGCCGTAGCGCTTCACCCGGCTCTGGGCCCCGTCGTAGAGAAACGCCAGCTTGCGGTCGCGCAGCGAGTCGAGGGCGCGCATCACCGTCGGCTCGTCGAGCTCCACGACCGGGTCCCGGTTCGACACCTGGTTGCAGGCGATCGTCAGCGCATTAAGCGAGAGCGGGTAGTAATCGGGCGTGGTGAGCTGCTTCTCGACCAACGAGCCCAGCACCCGCACCTCGGTGGGGTTGAGAACACTCTCTTCCTGGGTCATCGTCTTATTCGGCGGTCTCGGCGCCGGTCACCGTCTCGCCGACCTTGACGGTCACCTTCTCGAGGACCGCCTTGATGATCTTGTCGGCGAGCGCGGGATTCTCCCGGAGCGCCTGCTTGGCGGCGTCGCGGCCCTGGCCGACCAGCTCGCCCTGGAAGGCGATCCACGCGCCCTTCTTCTCGAGGATCCCGTGCTCGACGCCCAGGTCGATGATCGAGCCGGTACGCGAGATGCCCTCGTCGTACATGATGTCGAATTCGCACTCGGTGAACGGCGGGGCCACCTTGTTCTTGACCACCTTGATCTTGGTCCGGTTGCCGATGACCTTGCCCTCGGGGGTCTTGATCTGGTCCTTGCGGCGGATGTCGATTCGGATGCTCGAGAAGAACTTGAGCGCGCGGCCGCCGGAGGTCGTCTCGGGGTTGCCGAACATGACGCCGATCTTCTCGCGGATCTGGTTGGTGAAAATGCAGATGCACTTCGTCTTGCTCACGACGCCGGTGAGCCGGCGCATGGCCTGGCTCATGAGGCGCGCCTGCGAGCCGACCGTCGCGTCGCCCATCTGCCCGTCGAGCTCCTGCTTGGAGATCAGCGCGGCGACCGAGTCGATGACGATGACGTCGATTGCGTTGGAGCGGATGAGGGTCTCTGTGATGTTCAGGGCGTCCTCGCCGCTGTCCGGCTGGGAAACCAGCAGATCGTCCAGGTTCACGCCGACCACGCGGGCATACTTGGGGTCCAGCGCGTGCTCGACGTCGATGAACGCGGCCAGGCCGCCGTTCTTTTGCGCTTCGGCGATGACGCTCAGGCAAAAGGTCGTCTTGCCGGAGGACTCCGGCCCGTAGATTTCAATGATTCGGCCGCGGGGCAGGCCGCCGACGCCGAGGGCCAGGTCGATCGCGAGCGAACCGGTGGACAGGGTCTCCACCTTCATCTTGTGGTTGTCCCCCAGGCGCATGATCGAGCCTTCGCCGAACTGCTTGGTGATGGCGCTGAGCGCCAGCTCGACGTTCTTCAGGGCGCCGGGATCAAGATTGCTGGCGCGGGTGGACACGCGGGGCTTCTCGGGGGCTTCGGTGCGGGCGGTGGGAGCGGCTTTGGACATGGTGGAACGGTGGTTAAAAGCGAGGAGGGGACGCCGGAAGCCCGGCGCCGGCGCGGAGGAGACGGCGCGCGGCTGCCGGAGGAAAACGGATGCTCCATAACCACCGCGCCACCGTGACAGTAGCAAGCGGATAACGCGCGGTTTTCTCAGCTCGCCCGGATGACGGATTGCGCCGCCCTGGTCCCAGGCGGCCCGGGCGG
>Ga0302279_10002135_pt1 | contig 26826 bp, 24 predicted proteins | sample III_Bog_N3_3_FD_194541 | JGI IMG/M metagenome (GOLD analysis project Ga0302279, IMG submission 194541) | Peat permafrost microbial communities from Stordalen Mire near Abisko, Sweden - III_Bog_N3_3 | ecosystem: Environmental > Terrestrial > Soil > Wetlands > Peat | place: Sweden: Abisko... | reverse complement strand
CGATGCCGGCCCTTGCCTTCGCCAATCGGGGCGGGTCGCCCATGAGGCCGAACATCCTCGCCACGTGGGCCTGGTAGGCCGCCCGCAGCTCCCGGGACTTGTCGTCCTGGTTGGTGTAGCAGTCCCGGTCCGGCAGGCCCAGCCCGCCCTGGGCGAACTGGGCGATGGTGGCCGTCGCCCGTTTGTCGTCCGGCCCCACCGAGAAGCCGAAGGCCGGGCCGGCGCCTTCCAGGTGGGCCTGGGCGATGGCGGCGGCCAGGTCATGGCCATTCCGGATGGCTTCGATCCGGGCCAGGGCCGGCTCGAGCGGGGCCAAGCCGGCCTGCTCGATGGCCCGGGTGTCCATGCCGCTGGCGTAGAAATCTCCGACCACCTGCCCCGGGCTGCCGGCGGGGGCGCCGGCGGCCGCCGCCTGCTCCAGGATCGATCGCAGGATCGCCCGATTGCGTTCCTTCACTTCATTGAACCCGCCCCAGGCGCCCTGGTCGGGCGGGATGGGATTGTCCTTGAGCCAGACGCCGTTGGCGTACTGGAAAAAGTCCAGGCAAGGGCTGACGGAAAGGTCCATGTAGCTGGGATGGATGCCGTGGACACCGGGGACCCGGGCTCCGAGAGTTGTGGCCATGAGACCTGATAGTAGACATCGGCGCAGGAAATGGAATGGCAAAGAAACACCTCGAAAAAAGGGCACCGTCGCACCCCTGGAATCGGGGTTCGGCATGGTATCTGGGTCGCCAGCGCCCCGTCCATAGCTTCGGCCAACCCTGGCCCTCCGAGGAATTTGGCTAGCCCCGGATCGGCATGACCCAATAATGGGTCTCAGAGGGTATCTGCCGTGAAAGTCCATCTGTCCCGTTTCGTCTGCCTGGATGTGGCCTCCAACCTCGCGCGCATGGAGCAGGAGGGAGCTGCCGCCGCCGCCTCGGGGGCCGACCTCTGCGTCTTCCCGGAGGGTTTCCTGCACGGCTACCGCCGGGAGCTGGATCCGCTGCTGGCCCGGGAGCGGTTCCGGTCGCTGTCCGGGGACTGCCCGGATACCGCGTTCCTGTTCGGCTCGTTCACGGAGCAGCGGCGCAACCGCCTGACCCTGTGGCTGGGGGGCGAGGAGAAGGCCCGCTACGACAAGGTTCACCTGTTCCGGCCCAATGGCGAGTTCGAGCTGTGGGATCCGGGCGACCGCTATGCGGCGGTGAAACTGAAGGGTTGGACCCTGGGCCTGATGAACTGCAATGACCTGCGGTTCCCGGAGCAGGCCCGGGCCCTGAGGCTCCAGGCCCGCTGCGACCTGCTGGTGGCTCCGGCCTGGTGGCCATGGCGCCGGGACCACGTCTGGCGTGCGCTGCTCCAGGCCCGGGCCATCGAGAACGCAGTGTTCACCGTCGGCTGCTGCATCTCCGCTTCGGAGCATCCGCTGGAGACTTTCGCCGGAGCCGGCAACCACGTGTTCGACCCCCTGGGCGACCCGGTCCGCACCGAGGACGACCACAGCTACTTCCTGGATCCCGGGCGCCGGGACGCCGTCCTGGTGGATCCCCTGGACACCTTCGTGGATATCCGCACGGTGGAGACGTTCTGAGACTCAAGGGGCCGCCGCGGACCCGAACTGATGGGTGGCCTTGGCCCGGCCCTCGGGCATGACGATGGAATCGTACTGGAACACCTTCACCAGGTTGGCCGGGTTGGAGAGCAGATCCAGATCGTAGTCCGGCGCCTGGTCCTGGGGGGGCAGAGCCTTGTATGCGGATTCTTCGATTTCCTTCCAGATCACCTCCTGCTGCTCCAAGGCCGGGGTCTTGAAGAACGCTTCCCCGGTAAAACCCGGCGGCAGCACTGCCATGGCCCAATTCATGGACAGCAATGAGATAAGGACTCCGTAGGGCCATTTCCGGATCGAACGATGCGTCGCCATGGCTTCTCCTGCCTTTCTGTTGACAAAAGATCCGATCGATCCGCAGGGTGCGCGATCGATCCTCCGGGATCTGGCAGACAATGTAGGCAGGAACTGGTTTATTGCAAATTTCAATTTTTAATTAAAAATAAACGTGGTTATCTCAGATTTTCTTCACTTGAATGACGCCCAAGCCGGACCGGTCCCTAAAAAGCCGGTCCAAGCTGGGTCTCTGCGATCAGCCAGGCGCGGCTATTCGACGTTCAGCCGATAACCGATGCTCGGTTCGGTCAGGAGATACCTGGGCCGGGTGGCGTCGGGTTCGATCTTCCGGCGCAAGGTGCCCATGTAGATGCGCAGGTAGTGGGTCTGACCCGCGCCCACCGGTCCCCACACCTCGTTGAGCAGCTGGGCGTGAGTGGCCACCTTCCCGGCCCGCTGGGCGAGGGCCTCCAGCAGACGGTATTCCAGGGGCGTCAGCCGGACCGGCACGCCGTCCATGGACACCTCCCGCCGCTCCAGGTCCAGCCGAAGCCCGCCGCATTGCAGCACCGGGGCATCGAGCACCACCTGGGTCGCGTGCCGCAAGGCGACCCGGATCCTCGCCAGCAGCTCCTCCGCGCCGAAGGGCTTGGTCAGGTAGTCGTCCGCGCCCAGATCCAGGGCCTGGACCTTGTCCCGTTCCTGGTTCCGGGCCGAGATGATGAGGATGGGCCTTCGGCTCCATTGGCGCAGGCTCTGAAGCACCTTCATCCCTTCCAGGTCGGGCAGCCCCAGATCCAGCAGGATGATATCCGGGTTGTGGCTCCTGGCCATGGCCAGTCCGTCGGCCCCGGTGGCCGCCGTGAGCACCTGGTAGTCGTGGTTCGCCAGGGTAGGCACGAGGAAACGGCGGAGGGAGGCTTCGTCCTCGATGATCAGGATGAGAGGCTGGCTCATGGGTTGCATTCCAAGGTTAGGGGACAGGTTTCGGGATCGAACTGCTCAGGGGGAAGCCCTTCCAAGGGGAGGCTGACCCGGAACCGGGCCCCGCCCCCCGGCCGGTCCTCTACCCAGATGGCGCCCCCATGGATATTGACGATGGCGCCGCAGATGGCCAGGCCCAGGCCCACACCGCCATCCTGGAGATCCCCGGGCATCCGGAAGAACTTGTCGAAAACCCGCTGGTGGAATTCGGCGGGAATGCCCGGACCGCGGTCGGTGATCTCCAGCTGGACCGTTCCCGGCTCCTCCCAGGCCCGCAGTTCCACCGGACTCCGGGGGGCGTGGCGGAGGGCGTTGCCCAGCAGATTGATGAGCACCTGCTCCATGAGTGCGCCGTCCAGGGGCACCAGCGGCAAAGTCTCGGGCAGGTCGACCCGGATCGGCAGGGGCCCCTGCCGGGCTTCCAGCCGCAGCAATGCCGAACCCACCACTTCGTCCAGCAGTTGCCATTCCTTCTGAACCCGGATGCCGCCGCTCTGCAGCCGGGTGAGGTCCAGCAGGTCGCTCAGCAGCCGGGCCAGGCGTTCGCTCTCATCCCGGATCATGGCGAGCAGATCCAGCCGGGTCGCTTCGGGCAAGGGCTCCGGCAGCAGCAGGCTGGTGGCCGCACCCTGGATCGCGGCCAGGGGGGTGCGCAGGTCATGGGACACGGCCCCCAGCAGGGTGTTGCGCAGCCGCTCGGACTCGGTGTCGAGCCGGGCCTGCTGGGCCTCCTCGAGCCACCGGACCCGCTCCAGGGCCAGGGCCCCCTGCACCGCCAGGGACTGGAACAGGCCCCAGGATTCCTGGGGAAAGGGCCGGCCCGCTTCGAGCCGGAGCTGGAGCAGGCCTTCGGCGCCACCCTGGCCCGCCAGGGCGACGAAGGAACTGGCATCCAGGAACAGCGGCTCGAAGGGGTCGGCCCTGACCGTTGCGTTGCTGAACTGGGGCAGCAGATCACTGGGCCGGGGACAGGGCGGCACCTCCTGGGACTCGGGCAGGTGCAGCCAGGTATCCCCCGGACCGGGTACCAGCAGCCAGGCCTTGGCCTGGAACAGGCCCTGGACCCGCTCGGAGAGCACCGCCGCCACCTCTTTGGCGGTAGCGCAGCGGCCCAGGGCCCGGCCCAGGACCATGAGCAGGAACGTTTCCGCCTCCCGCCGGCGCAGGGACCGGGTTTCCTGGTGCAGCCGGTCCACCAGCACCACCACCATCTGCACCAGGATCAGGGTGCCGGCCAGGTAGACTCCGTTGGTCCAATCCTCCTGCTGGAACGGGAAGCGGGTGGGAATGAACAAGGCGTCGAACAGCAGCAGCACCGCCACCGAAGCCGGCACCGAAAAGGCACGCCCCCACTTGTGGGCGATGAAGCCGACTCCCAGCACGAACACCGGTGGAATCCCCGGGAAGCCCACCGCCACCGACAGGGCCGAAGCGAATACGCAGCACATGGCCAGGATGGTGCCCACCGCGAGCACGACCCCCAGGCGGTCGGCGAAGGTCGGCTTGGCCTTGCCCCCCGGGACGGGCGAATCCATGGGCAGGGTGACGATCCGGACGCCGAGGCTCCGGCGGATGGATTCCTGGGCCCGGGAATGCTCCAGCCGGGCCCAGGGGCCACGGGGCCGGTTCTTGCCCATGACCACCTGCCCAACCCGGCGCTTGCCGCCCTCCTCGATGAGGCCTTCGCTGACCGTGGAGGCCCGCACCCACACCGTCTCGGCGCCCAGGTCCTGGGCTTCCTGGAGCCAGACCCTGGCCTGGTCCGCTTCCCCGGCGGTCTCCCAGCCCGGGACCGCCACATGCACCGCGACCCAGGGGCGACCCTGTTCCCGGGCCATGCGGAAGCCGGTATGCACCAGCCGGAGGGCCCAGGCCTCGGAGCCAAGGGCCACCAGGATGGGATCGGCCGTCTCCGGCGGGGGGTCGGACAGGGGAGGCTCCTTGGTTGAACTATTTCATGATGCTCCATACCAAGGGGCCGCGCCATGGCGCGGCCCCGATTAACCTTGGCGCTGAACCCTACAGGTAGGCTTCTTCCCCGTGGAGGGATGCGTCGAGCCCGAGCTGCTCCTCCTCCGCGGTCACCTTGACCGCGGTGACCTTGTTGATCAGCCATAGCGCAATAGCTGAACACAAAGGCATAGACCATGGTGATGACCACGCTGATGACCTGGAAGGCGAAGAAGTGCACTCCGCCGCGCAGGAGACCGTCCGCGCCGCCGGCGTTCCAGACCGTGGTGGCGAAGATGCCGGTGCAGATGCAACCGACCACGCCGCCCACCCCGTGGCAACCCCACACGTCCAGGGCGTCGTCCAGGCCAAGGTGGTTCTTGAGCTCCACCGCCATGTAGCAGACCACGCTGACGATCAGGCCGATGCACACCGCGCCGGTGGGGCTCACGTAGCCCGCGGCGGGGGTGATCGCCACCAGCCCAGCCACGGCGCCGGTGAGCAGGCCGACGAACTTGGGCTTCTTCTCGAACTTCCACGCCAGGCCCAGCCAGGTGATGGCCGCCACGGAGGCACAGATGTCGGTGTTGGCGAAGGCGACCAGGGTGGTGGTGTCCACGTGCAGCTCACTGCCGGCATTGAAGCCGTACCAGCCGAACCAGAGCAGGCCGGTGCCCAAGGCGACCAGGGGGATGCTGTGGGGTCCCTTGTCCATGTACTTCCGCTTGCCGACATAAAGCACCGAAGCCAGGGCCGCGAAGCCGGCGGTGGTGTGCACGGCGGTCCCGCCGGCAAAGTCCAGCACGCCCCACTTGGCGAACAGACCGTTGCCCCAGACCATGTGCGCGATCGGGAAGTAGACGCAGAACATCCAGAGGGTGAGGAAGATCAGATAGGCCGGAAACTTGATCCGGTTGGCGAAGGCGCCGGTGATCAGAGCCGGGGTGATGATGGCGAACATCATCTGATAGATGAAGAGCACCAGCAGCGACATGGTGTAGGCACTGGGCGTGTTGGCGTTGACGGTAATGAGAGAGTCGGGCCGGACGCCGTGCAGGAAGGCGTACTGGAAGTTGCCGATGACCCCGCCCTCCCCGCCGCTGAAGACCAGGGAGAAGCCGCAAGCCCACCACAGGAAGGTGGTCCAGCCCATGGAGACGAAGCTCTGGATCATGATGGCCAGGACATTCTTCCGGCCGACCAGCCCGCCATAGAAGAAGGCCAGCCCCGGTGTCATGAGCATGACCAGGCTGGCGGCAACGAGCATGAACGCCAGGTTGCCGGTATCGAACGCGTTGGGCGTCATTTCTGGCTCCTTTGAAAGACATGGGATCCGCTGGCCGGCTGGATGCCGTCCGTCGGGAAGAAGAGGCGCTTGGGAAAGTGATCCCCCCGATCAGGCCAACGGGCGGAACACGGAACAAGAGAAATGGACGATAGCATGTGCCCTAGGCTCACTTTCCACAAAGATTCATGTGATCACCTTATTTGTGACCTAAATCTCAACATGACACGCCCCTTTTCCATGGATCGGCCAGGTCTGCTTCCGTTTCCACCCAATCAATGGAAAATGACCACCGAATATTATTAAGATCTTCTGATTCATATATTTAAATAGATAAATCAAAACCAGAGCCCGGAAGCTAGCGCAGCCATTGATGATTTTAATTTTATTCTTGCTTTACGTGTTTTTTTGATCATGGTCGACCTTTCGGGGTTCGAACATTTATAAATTGTTTAATCATAATTTTTTTCTGCCGTGCCGCTAACCGCCAGCCCCACATCTCTGGGATAATTTTATCAATTTTTATATCTAAATCTAATCGAATTAGACAAATTATCCGCCCCTTCCCGACATCGCCTTCACCCCGGACCGATGCCTCTTCGCCGCGCCAAGAACATCTTTTTTATGCCTGTGATAGGATTTTTTTACTCGATCTTTATATCTGCCTTACGCCGGAAGCATCCGTCCCGCTTCCGCCGCGGCCTGAGTCTGTGTACTTCCATCCACCCCCATCTCCCAGGAGGATTCCGTGCTTCCCCAGATCAATACCGGCAACACCGGGTTCATGATCCTGTGCACCAGTCTGGTCATGCTCATGACCCCCGGCCTGGCCTTCTTCTATGGCGGCCTGGTCCATCGCAAGAACGTCCTGGGCGTCATGATCCAGAGCTTCGTGTCCATGGGCTGGACCACGGTGATCTGGTTCGCCTTCGGCTACTCCATGAGCTTCGGCCCCAGCATCCACGGCATCATCGGCAACCCCTTCACCCATGCCTTCCTGCGCGGGATCAACCTGCATAGCCTCTACCAGAACAACACCACCCTGGGCATCCCCACCTTCGTGCATGTGGCGTACCAGATGATGTTCGCCATCATCACTCCGGCCCTCATCACCGGCGCCTTCGCCAACCGGGTGACATTCAAGGCCTACATGTGGTTCCTCACCGCCTGGCTGATCTTCGTCTACTTCCCGTTCTGCCACATGGTCTGGCATCCCGATGGGATCCTGGCCAAGTGGGGCGTCCTGGACTACGCCGGCGGCATCGTCGTGCACAACACCGCCGGCCTGGCCGCCCTGGCTTCCGTGCTCTACGTGGGCCGGCGCAAGGTGGTCGACAGCGTCCCCCACAGCATCCCCCTGGTCGCCCTGGGCACCGGCCTGCTCTGGTTCGGCTGGTATGGATTCAACGCCGGCAGCGAATTCCAGGTCGACTCCGTGACCACCTCCGCCTTCCTCAACACGGACGTGGCCGCATCCTTCGCCGCCGTCACCTGGCTGGTGGTGGAGTGGCTCAACGCCAAGCAGCCCAAGTTCCTCGGCCTGCTCACCGGTGCCGTGGCCGGTCTGGCCACCATCACCCCGGCCGCCGGCTATGTCTCTCCGATGACCGCCGCGCTCATCGGCATCCTCGCCGGCGTGATCTGCTACTACGCCGTGGCACTGAAGAACCGCCTCGGCTGGGATGACGCCCTGGACGTCTGGGGCGTGCACGGGGTCGGCGGCTTCATCGGCATCATCTTCCTCGGCCTGTTCGCCGACAAGATGTGGAACCCCAATATCGTCACCAATGGCCTGCTCACCGGGGGCGGCCTCGGCTTCTTCGGCAAGCAGCTCGCAGCGGTGGCGATCTCCTCGGTCTGGGCCTTCGGCTTCACCTACGGCATGCTCTGGCTCATCGACCGCATCACCCCGGTGAAAGTCGCTGCCGGAGTGGAGGACCTCGGCCTGGACCGCGGTCTCCATGGCGAGTCGGCCTACACCGCCGGGCTGTAGCGGCCGGTTCGGATTCATTGTTCATTGTGGGCTGGGCCGGCGTTTAAACACCGGCGCCAGCCCGCTTGAGCAATGAAGAAGATGTTGAGCGTTCCAGTCGTGATAAATTACTTGGCCGCCGCCCCTCCGGCGGAAGGAGTGCCTGTGGCGAATGCGGCTATCCGCACCGAAAACAAGATCTTGACCTCCGAGCAGCGGATCGCCCTCTTTCGCACCATCTATGCCGCCCGGCGCATCGACGACCGGGAGATCACCGGGAAGCGCCAGAACAAGGTGTACTTCCAGATCAACGGGGCCGGCCACGAGGCGGTTCAGGCCGCGGCGGCGCTCTGCCTGAGGCCGGGGCGGGACTGGTTCTTCCTCTACTACCGGGACCGCGCCCTGGCCTACGGGCTCGGGGTCACCGCCAAGGACATGTTCCTGGCTTCGGTGGGCTCCAAGACCGATCCGGCCACCGGAGGCCGGCAGATGCCCAGCCACTGGTCGGACCACCGGATCAACATCTTCACCACTTCCAGCCCGACCGGCTCCCAGCTGCTGCAGGCGGTGGGAGCCGCCGAGGCCGTGCTCAGGGCCGAGCAGGGCGGGCTCCAGGAGCGGCTGGGCATCCATTCCGACGAGGTGGTCCTGGTCACCATCGGCGACGGCACGGCCGCCGAAGGGGAATTCTGGGAGAGCATCAACAGCGCCGTGAACCTCAAGGTGCCGCTGGTGTTCCTGGTGGAGGACAACGGCTATGCCATCTCGGTCCCCACCGAGGTCCAGTACCCCGGTGGCAATGTGGCTGCCCTGCTCAAGGGCTGGGAGGCCCATGGCCTGCTGGTGCTGGACCAGGTGGACGGTCTCGATCCCATCGCCAGCCATGACGCCCTGGCCCGGGCCGTGGACCACGCCAGGAGCCGCAAGGGCCCGGCCCTGGTCCGCGCCCGGGTGAGCCGTCCCTACTCCCACTCCCTCTCCGATGACGAGCAGGCCTACAAGACCGCCACCCAGCGGGCCGCGGAAGCCGCCAGCGACCCGCTGGTCACCTATCCAGCCCGGCTCCTGGAGCTGGGCGATCTCACCGATGCCAGTCTGGCCGAGCTCAAGGCGGAGATCCAGAGCGAGGTGGACCTGGCCTGGGAGGCGGCCGAGGGCGGCCCCGCTCCCGACCCCGGCACCAGCTGCCGCTATCTCTATAGCGAGGACGTGGATCCGGCCGGCGCCGAGTTCGACACCGAGTCCTGGTCCCCGGAAGCCTTCCAGGCCGGCGCCGGGCCCAAGACCATGATCGACCTCATCAACGCAACCCTGCGCCAGGAGATGACCTTGAATCCGGCCATCCTCCTGTTCGGCCAGGACGTGGCGGACGCGTCCCGGGAGGAGATCCTGGCCGAGGTGAAGGGCAAGGGTGGGGTGTTCAAGGCCACCCACGGGCTGCAGCGCCGCTTCGGTTCCCACCGGGTGTTCAACGCGCCCCTGGCCGAAGCCACCATCATCGGCCGAGCCATAGGCTTGGCGGCCCGGGGATTCAAGCCCATCGTCGAGATCCAGTTCTTCGATTACATCTGGCCGGCCATGCAGCAGATCCGGGACGAGCTCGCCTGCATCCGCTGGCGCAGCGACAACCACTTCAAGGCGCCGGTGGTGGTGCGGGTCCCCATCGGCGGCTACCTCAACGGCGGCGCCATCTACCACAGCCAGTGCGGCGAGAGCACCTTCACCCACATCCCCGGCCTGCGGGTGATCTGTCCCTCCCGGGCGGTGGATGCCGCCGGTCTGCTGCGCACTGCCATCCGTTGCGACGATCCGGTGCTGTTCCTGGAGCCCAAGCATCTCTATCGCCAAACCCACAACAAGGGGCTGGATCCGGGCCCCGGGTTCATGATCCCGTTCGGCAAGGCCCGCACGGTGCGGGAAGGGGAGCACCTTTCGGTCATCACCTACGGCAGCACGGTCTACCGGGCGGTGCAGGCCGCCCGCCAGGCCGAGGCAGAGGGCATCCAGGTGGAGATCATCGATCTGCGCAGCTTGAATCCCTACGACTGGGATGCCGTGGCCGCATCCGTGCGCAAGACCCACCGGGTCCTTATCGCCCACGAAGACAGCCTCAGCTGGGGCTACGGCGCCGAATTGGCCGCCCGCATCGCCGACGAGCTCTTCTTCGAACTGGACGCCCCGGTGCGCCGGCTGGCCGCCAAGGACACCTGGGTGGCCTACCACCCCGACCTGGAAGATGAGATCCTGCCGCAGCCCTCGGATTTCCTGGAGGCCTATCGGTCCCTGGCCAGGATCTAGAAGCCTGGCTAGGTAAAGGTTCGTGTTCCAGACCTTCATCCGGGTCGTCCCGGTCGGTTGCTGGCGCAACCGGCCGTGACGGGAACTGAACCAGAATCCTTGCGCTGGTGTCCCGATTCACTGGAAAGCAGCCCCAGCAGGCTTTATGCGGTCGAAAACTGGCTTCAATCGACGCGACGCGTTTCAGCCGTTCTCGCCTCCTCGCCAGGAGACTCCAGGACTTTCCGTGGCTCGGGTTCGTCGCCGTTGCGGTCCCATGCTTTTGACGCCCCGTAGCTAGCTCCACTGGGCGTCCGGGTCCCGACCCGGATGCCCCTGTGGAGCTAACGGTTCAGGCGCTTGAGGGCGATGGTCATGAACTCCACCGGGCCGGGCAGGAGCCCCACGTCCGCCACCTGGTTCTGGCCCTCCTGGGCCAGGATGAAGTGCAGGGCCTCGTTGACCGCGGGATCCACGACCTTGCCCGGGGCCCGGTTCAGGTAGCCGTAGAACATGCGGGGCATGGGGTATTTGCTCGCAGTCACCATGTCCTGGGTTGGATACCGGGCTTCGGTGCCGTGGAAAGGCACCACCGGGAGCGTCTTGTTGGTGGCGTACCACGAAGCCATCGGACCGAAGGCGATGCCGGCCATATCCGTGCTGATCGCCTCCGCCAGCGAGGAGGAATCCTCGCGATCGATGATGCCAGCCCGGAACGGGCCGTTGAGCATGGCCATGGTGGCGAAGGAGGAGCGGGTGGCGGTGCCTTCGGCTCGTGAATAGGCGTTGATGGCCCGCCGGGCCAGTTCGCCCTTGACCCCGAGGTCACCCCAGACCAGCAGCGGAGCCTGCGCTCCGCCCAGCCGGTTCCTGGAGTAGATCGCGTCCAGCTGCTCCATGGTGATGGACGTGAGGGGGTTGGCCTTGTTGACGAACACGATGTTGGCGTCCATGCATACGGGAATGCGCATGGGCAGGTATCCGAACCGGGCCTGGAACGTCTGGTTCTCCTCGGGCAGAAGTTCCCGGGCGATGATGATGAAAGTCGAGCTTCCATCCTGGAGCCGTTTCACCGCATCCTTGCTGAGCGCGGGGAGGAACACCAGGCTGCCGCCGGGCTGGAGTTTCTTGAAGGCCCGGCTCCACTCATCCCCAAGGTCCGACAGGGCGTCCGTGCAGGGGATCTCCAGGGTGCCGGTGATGGCCGGCCCGGCCTGGTAGCGGGGCAGGCTTTCGGCAACCCGGGCCCGCACCTGGACCCCCTGGGCCATGAGGCTCCCGGCGGTGGTTCCTGCGACCAAGAACGCAACCAGACTTAGGCGAGCGGAAAGGTTGCTCATGAGTGGCTCCATCTAATAGCTAATTATATATATCGGCTTGTCCAAGATAATCCAAAATGCAAAAATCACAAATACCATAAGATTCCACGGAGGTTTGTTCATGAGGGGTGTTGGCGCAGCCGCGATTTGCTTTCTGCTTTCTTTGAGCGTTGTCCCCGCCTGGGCCCTGGGTGGGCAGGCCGGGCACGCCCTGCCCCCCAAACACGCCAAGGCCGGCGTAACCTGTTTCGATTGCCACCAGGAGGAGGTCCCCAGCCGGAAGGCCGTGGCCGACATCTCATGCATGGGCTGTCACGGGGATTTCGCCGCCATGGCCGACCTCACCCGGGAACTCCCGGTGAATCCCCATGCGGCCCCTGCCCCACCCCACCCAGGGCCCTTCACCTGCACCGACTGCCACCGGCAGCACCAGCCCCCGGTGGTCAAGTGCCTGGAGTGCCACCCCAAATTCAAATTCACGGCGAAATAGCTTATTGGAGCCGGACCTTACCGGTTTAAGCGCTTCAATGCGATACTCATGAATTCCACCGGCCCCGGCAGCAGGCCCACGTCCGCCACCGCATTCTGTCCCTCCTGGGCCAGGATGAAGTGCAGCGCTTCGTTGACCGGCAGGTCCACCGGCTTGCCCGGAGCCCGGTTCAGGTAGCCGTAGAACAGGCGGGGCATGGGGTACTTGCTGGTGGTCACCATGTCCTGGGTGGGATAACGGGCTTCGGTACCGTGGTAGGGCACCACGGGAAGCGTCTTGTTGGTGGCGAACCAGGAGGCCATGGGGCCGAAGGCGATGCCGGCCACGTCGGTGCTCACGGCTTCGGCCAGGGCCGAGGAATCCTCGCCATCGATGATGCCGGCCCGGTAGGCGCCGTTCAGCAGGACCATGGCGCCGAAGGAGGCGCGGGTGGCGGTTCCCTCGGCCCGGGAATAGGCGTTGATGGTCCGTTTGGCCAGTTCGCCCTTGACCCCGAGATCCCCCCAGACCACGGCCGGCGCCGGCGCCCCCCCCAGCCGGCTCCTGGAGTAGATCGCATCCAGCTGCTCCATGCTGATGCTCCCGATGGGGTTGCTCTTGTTGACGAACACGATGGTGGCGTCCATGCAGACCGGGATCCGCATGGGCTGGTAGCCGTACTTGTCCTGGAAGGCCTTCATCTCCCCGGGGCTGAGCTCTCGGGCCAGAATGACCAGGGGCGCGGTTCCGTCCTGAAGGAATTTGACCGCCTCGGAGCTCAGCTTGGCGAGGAAGACCAGGCTTCCTTCCGGGTGGAATTTCCGGAACCCCTTGTTCCACTCGTCCCCCAGGTCGGACAGGGCGTCGGTACATGGGATCTCCAGGGGACCCTTCACCTGGACCCCGGGCTGGTAGTGGGGCAAGGCTTCGGAGACTCTGGCCCGGATCTGCACGGTCTGGGCCCGGAGCACCGGCGCGGTCGCGGCCAGGAGAAGAACCACCATGATGCGGTCGACCCGGTTTTCCATCGGATTACCTCAAGCACCAACCCTTTACGGATTGCAGGGCTAAAATAACTTGAAATTGCCAAGGCCACCATCAACTATTGCCAGTGGAGTTTCCATGAAAGCCGTGCTTTTCCTAATATTTCATTGCCTATGCTTCGCCGTGAGCAGCCCGACCTGGGCAGCGGACGGGGCCAAAGCCCGGTCTCTGCCGCCCCAGCATGCCAAGGCGGGCGTCATCTGCTTCGACTGCCACCAGGAGGAGAACCCCACCAAGCCCGCCGTGGCCAGCGATTCCTGCATGGCCTGCCACGGGGATTATCCAGCCATGGCGGACCTCACCAAGAAACTCCCGGTGAACCCCCATGCCCCCCCCGCCGCGCCCCATCCGGGGCCCTTCACCTGCACCGAATGCCACCGGCAGCATCAGCCGCCGGTGGTGAAGTGCCTGGAGTGCCACCCCAAGTTCAAGCTCACGGCAATCTAGTCGTCCGGATCCGGGCCCAGACCTTTTTCCAGGTGAATTCGTCCAGGATGTCGAAGAACACCGGGATCACGATCAGGGTCAGCAGGGTGGAGGTGATGAGGCCGCCCACCACCGCCCGGGCCATGGGGGCCCGCATCTGGGCCCCGGCGCCGATGGCCAGGAACAGGGGCAGCATGCCGCCGATCATGGCCAGGCTGGTCATCAGGATCGGCCGCAAGCGGGTGGTGCCCGCCTCGATCAGGGCTTCCCGCCGGGTCATGCCGTGCTCGCGGATGTTCTGCAGGGCGCGGTCCACCAGCAGGATGGCGTTCTTGGTGACCAGGCCCATGAGCAGGATCAGGCCGATGCTGGTCATCATGCTCATGGCGTCACCGGTGATCAGCAGCATCAGCACCATGCCCACCATGGAAAGCGGCAGGGACAGCATGATGGTGATGGGCAGCTTGAAACTTTCGAACTGGCTGGCCAGGACGAAGTAGATGAACGCCACCGCCAGCAGCATGGCGGTGCCCATGTAGCCTGCGGTCTCCTTGTTGTCCTTGGCCGATCCGGTGAACGCCACGTCGACCCCGTCCGGCAGGACCCCCGACCGGCGCAGGGCGGCCAGCTTCAGGTTGGCGTCGTTCACCACCTCCTGGAGGGTCTTGCCCTCCTTGTTGGCGGTGATGAGGATCTGCGCCTGCAGGGCCCGGCGCTCGAGCCGCGCGGGGGCCGTGGTCTCCTCGAACCGGGCCACGCTGCTCAGCTTCACCTGGAGGTTCTGGTCGAACTTGTCCTTCTTGGTTGAGCCCACGGTCATGGTTTCCAGCTGGCCGGCCCGGGACCGGTCCCGATCCGAGAGGCGCACGGTCACGTCGTATTGCTCGCCGGTTCCGGGGTCCTCGTATTTCGCCACATCCACGCCGTCCACCAGGGGACGGACCAGGTTGGCGACCGCCATCGGCGAAACGCCCAGGTCCGAGGCGCTGCGCCGGTCCATGGCCAGCCTCAGTTCGGGTTTGCCCTGGTCCCGGCTGCTGGAGACATCCACCGCCCCGTCGACGCCGCGCAGGGCGGCCAGGACGATGGGTTCGGCCTGTTCCACCAGCCGTCGGTCGGGACTCATGACCGCCAGGGCGATGGGCTTGCTGTCGCCGAAGTCGGACACGGCGGAAACATCGGTCTCCACCCCGGCCACATGGCTGAGCCGTTCGCGCAGTTCTCGCCGGATCGGGATCAGGCCCCGGCGGTGGCCATCGGTGAGCTTCACGTAGATGGCGCCCTCGGTGATGGAGCCGTTGAGTCCGGAGCCGATGGTGGTGTAGACGTGCTGGATTTCCGGGCTGGGTTGGCCGTCGGGGCGGGTCCGGATCAGGTCTTCCAGTTGCTTCGCCTTGTCCTTGGCCGCGGCCAGACTGGCGCCCGCCTCCACCTTGAACCCGACCTGGAAGTCGCCCCGGTCGTAGTCGGGCATGAAATCGCTGCCCAGCATGCCCATGAGGCCCATGGCCAGGGCGAAACTGCCGAAGCCGACGGCCAGCACCGTCTTGCGGTGATCCATGGCCCAGTGGATGGCGGTGGTGTAAAAGGCTTCCCACCGTTGCAGCTGGCCGTCGAACCAGTCCACGGCGCGCATGATGAATCTCCGGTGGCCATGGTGGGACTCCTGGTAGCCCTTCTCGTGCTCGGGATCGGGCCATACGGCACTGAGCATGGGGTCCAGGGTGAAGCTCACGAACAGCGAGACCGCCACCGCGAAGGCCACCACGATCCCGAAGGAGAAGAAGAACCGGCCGACGATGCCGCCCATGAAGGCAACCGGGATGAACACCGCCAGGATGGAGAGGGTGGTGGCGATGACGGCGGGGCCGATCTCCGCGGTGCCCTCCCTGGCGGCGGTGATGTGGTCCTTGCCCATCTCCGCGTGGCGGGTGATGTTCTCCCGGACCACGATGGCGTCGTCGATGAGGATGCCGATGGCCAGGGAGAGCGCCATGAGGGTCATGGTGTTCAGGGTGAAGTCCAGGATCTTCATGACCGTGAAGGTGCTGATCACCGAAACCGGCAAAGTGAGGCTGGTGATGACGGTGGAGCGCCAACTCTTGAGGAAGAAGAAGACGATGATGATCGTCAGCAGTCCGCCCAGGAGGATGGACACCACCACGTCATCCACCGAGTCGTTGATGAACTTGGAATTGTCCTTGGCCTTCACGGTGGTGACGCCCAGTTTCGCCAATTCCGGAGCCAGGCCGCGCACCACCTGGTCCACCGAGCGCACCATGGCCACGGTATTGCCGCCGATCTGCTTCTGGATTTCCAGGGCGACCGCGTCCTGGCCGTCCAGCCGCGCCAGGGTGCGCTTCTCCTTGATGCCGTCGACCACGGTGGCCACTTCCGCCAGCTCGATGGGACGGCCCTTCCGGTTGCCCACGATCACGTGGCTGAAGTCCTCCACCCGCCTGGCCTTGGCATCCACCCGCACGCTGATCTCCCGGGTCGCGGTGAGCAGGTTGCCGCTGGGCACCGCCACCGTGTCCTGGCCGAGGGCGTTCATGACCTGGGGCAGGGTCAGGCCCAGGGACTCGAGCTTCAGGGGATCCACCTGGACCAGGATGTCCCGGGTGGACCCGCCCACCACCTCCGCCTTGCCCACGCCCGAAATGTTTTCCAGCCGGCGCTTCAGGAATTCGTCGGCGATGCGGGTGAGTTCCCGGTCGGTCATGCCGGCGTGGGCTTTATCGGGCCTCACCACCAGGGAGAGCACCGGCAGCTGGGCCGGGTCGAACTTCTGGATGATCGGTTCCTTGATGGTGTCCGGGAGGTCCCGGCGGATCTGGCCGACCTTGGAACGCACATCGTCCAGGGCCTTGTCCACATCCCGGGAGATGTCGAACTGGATGGTCAGGGTGCCCACGCCTTCCTGGCTGGTGGCGCTGATTTCCCGCACCTTCTCGATCGGGTTCACCGCCTCCTCGATCTTCTTGATCACATCCTGCTCGACCGCGTCGGGGCTTGCGCCAGGATAGATCACGCTCACGGTGATCACCGGCATGTCGACCTTGGGGAAGCTGTCCAGCCCGAGCCCCTGGATGGAAAGCAGGCCCATGACCACGAGCGCCAGCATGACGCAGGTGGTCAGGACCGGCCGCTTGATGGAGAGATCAGATAGGAACATGAATCATTTCCCTTCGGGAGCGGTGGCCAAGGCAACCAGCAGGGGGGTTCCGTCCACCACCAGGTTCCGGCCCTGGGCCACCACCTGGGCCCCAACGCCAAGACCGTCCACCGGGCGCCAGCCGCCCTGGTCCGGCCCGACCGTGATCCGTGAGCGGCGGGCCACCCCCCGCTCGGCAACGAAGACATCCGCGTCCCGGCCGACCGTGGTCAGAATGGCCGAAGGCAGGGCGGCATGCCGGGTATCCGCGCCGCCCAGGATCTCGCCCTCGGCGAACAGCCCGCTTTTGAGCCGGCCGTCGGCATTGGGCACTTCCAGGCGGACCCTCAGGGTCCGGCCGTCCTGCTGGACCGAGCCGCTGATCTGGGTGAGGGTGGCCTGGAAGGGCTGGTCGAAGCCCGCCACCCGGAACCCGGCGCTCATGCCGACCTTGAGCCTTGGCAAGGATTCCGCAGGGAGGTCGGCCTGGATCTCCAGCTTGCGATTGTCCACCATGGTGAAGGCGGTCTGGCCGGGGGCCAGCATCTCCCCGGGCTGGACCAGGCGCTGGGCGACCTCCCCGGCGAAGGGCGCGGTGATGCGGGACTTCCGGAGGTGGCTCTGGGCCAGGCCCAGGTTGCTCTGGGCGGCGTGGACCATGGCCTGGGCGGCATTGAAGGCGGTCTCGGCCTGCTGGGCGGATTGCCGGGTCACGCTGCGCTTTTCCAGCAGGGTCTGGGCCCGGTCGTTGTCGCGGCGGGCCTGGTCGGCCTGGGCCTGGGCCTGGGCCAGCTGGGCCTGGGCGGCCTGCACCGAAAGGGTGAGATCCTCTTCCTCCTGGGCGGAGAGCACCGAGCCGGCGCCGACCCGGTCGCCTTCCTGCACAGTCACCCGGGTGACCCGGCCCGATTCCTCAGCCTTGAGCTCGGCCCGGTTGACCGCCAGCACCGTGCCGGTGAAGGGGATGGAACCGCGGAAGGCATGGTCCTCCACCGCGACCAGGGTCACCGCCACCCGGCCCGCTTCCTTCTGGATCCGCTGCCTTCCCAGCTCCTGGTCGCGGCGGTAGCGGTGCAGGCCGATCGCTCCCACGCACAGGAGCCCCGCCAGGGCGGACACGACGATCAGTTTCCATTGGGTCATGCTTTCACCTCGAACCGGTCCAGCTATTTCAAAGGGGCGGAAGGCCGTAGGAGCGGCGATAGTCGAACAGCGCGGTCCAGGTGGCCAGCTCGGCCCGGCGGCGCTGGCTGTCCTGCTGCCGTTCGGTGTGCTCGGCCTGGAGCAGATCCAGGGAGGTGATCAGCCCCTGTTCGAAGAACTCGCGGCTGGTGCGCAGGGCTTCCAGGGCGGCGTCGTAGGCCAGCTTCGCCGCTCTACGGAAGGCCACCGCCTTCTGCAGTTCGCGCTCCGCGCTGCGGGTCTCCACGGCGATGGCGCTCTCCTTGTCGATGCGGGCTTCCTTCACCTGCTCGAGCTGGGCCCGGTTCTGGGCCCGCTTGCCGGAGGTGCGCATGCCGTCGAACACCGGGAACTTCAGGGAGACGTTCACCTTCCAGGTGTCGTAGGGCTCCTTGAACAGGTCCGAGGCCTCGCTGGTCTGGTAGCCGTAGGCGGCATTGAAGTCGAGCTTGGGCCTCAGGTCCGAGCGGATGATCCGGTCGTTGGCCTGGTACATCGCCTCCTGCTGCTTGTACTGGGCGATCTCGCTGCGTTCGGTGGGCCGCAGGGAAAGGCTGGTGTCGGGGGTTCCCGGATCGCTCAGCCGCAGCGACGTCTTTGGATCGAGCGCCAGTTGGCCGTCCAGCAGTTCCATGGCGTGCTGATAGTTGGCCTCGGCCTGGAGGTTCTCGGGAATGACGCCCAGGTAATCGCTTTCCGCCCGGAGCAGATCCAGCTGGGTGGCGGTCTGGGCCTCCAGCTTGGCCTTGACGTCGGCCAGGAACTGTTGGGCGGTCTGGAGCCGGGTCTGGATCACCTCCAGGTCGGCCTGGGTGGCCAGGACGGCGATGTAGGCCTTGGCGACGCCGTGGAGCGTGTCCAGCTCGGAGGTGGTGTAGGCGAGGCCGGCCTCCCGCTCGCCCATCTTGGCCACCTGGATGGCCGTGCCCAGCTTGCCCCAGTAGAACAACGGCTGGGTGAGTGTGGCCTGGGTGCTGTAGATGTTGTATGGCGCCACCAGCTGGCTAGGGCTCACGTTGAAGGCGCTGGCCAGCAACTGCCCCGTGTTGCCCAGGATCAGGCTGTCGTCCCTGAGCCGGGTGAAATCGCCGGTGAGGGTCACCTGGGGCAAGGCGTCAGCCCTCGTGGCAGTGATCAGGCCCTGGCGTTCCTCCACCCGGGCCCTGGCTGCCTTCAGCATGGGATTCTCGGCCCTGGCCCTTGCCAGCGCCCCGGCCAGATCGAAGGCCATGGCCGAGGTGGCGGCGGGCTGGGGCGCCGGCGGCTGGGCGGCAGGCTGCTGGGCGACTTCAGCCGAAGGGGGAAAGAACAGCATGCTCAAGCTCCTGGGTTCGCTTCGGGAATACCGATTCCCCGAAGGCTGAATTCGGTGATGTGCCGCGCCACGGCCTGGAGGTCCTGGGGGTAGTCCGGCTGGTTGCGGGTCAGACGGATCAGCGCAAGGTGGTGGTGCAGGTGGACCACCTGGCCAAGGATGCTCTGGCTGTAATCCATGGCTCTGAGCCAGTCCAGATCGGGCCGGAGGATCTTCAGGCAGGCCATCATGTGGTCGGTGAACGGCCGCATGTGCTCCAGGATCAGCGCCGCCACCGCCTCCCTGGGATCCTGCAGTTCGCGGGTGACCAGGACCAGGCTGGCCTTGTCCAGTTCCGAACCCTCGCTGCAGGACATGAGCTGGTTCAGGATGCTTTCGATCATGTCGCCCAGGAACTGGATGGCCTTGGCCCTGGCGCCCGGTTCCTCGGCATCTTCGGGGGGGCTGGCCACCTTGACCGGCCGGCTGGCGAAGATGTGCCTCAGGGCCTCGGCATAGAGCCCGGCCTTGCCGCCGAAGTGATACTGCACCAGGGCCGAATTGGCTTTGGCTTTCCGGGCGATTTCCCGAATGCCGGTGGCGTTGAAGCCCTTTTCCGCGAAGCAGAGGATGGCGGCTTCCAGCAGGCGGGTGCGGGAGGAGGTTTCCGGATCAGCGTGGGCCATGGTCAACCTTGAAAATCTTAATCAAACGGATGATCAAGATGTTTTCATCTTAATCAACCGATTGATTGAGTCAAGGTATTATGGCCCGGCCATCAGTGAGCGCTTTGCGGGCCAGTTCCAGGTAGGCGCAGGCGGCCGGCGACAGCCGGGAGTCCCGCCGCCAGGCCAGGGCGATGCGCCAGCGGAGCTCGGGATCGGTCAGCAGGGAACAGGTGACGCCCGGCAGAACCTGGCCTCCGACCACCAGCCGGGGCAGGAACGCCACCCCCAGCCCGGCGGCCACCAGGGCCTGGATGAAGTCCGCCTGGCCGCTGTAGGCTGCGATCTGGGGCAGGAAACCCTCGCGCTGGCAGGCGGCCAGGATCTGCGGATTGAGGGCAAAGCCGGTTTCGAACAGGATGAACGGACTTTGGGCCAGTTCGGCCAACGTGCAGGATGGGCGCCCGGCCAGGGGATGGCCCGTGGGCAGCAGCGCCATCAAAGGGTCATCGTGTACCAGCTGCCACTCCAGGTCGTCGGCGATCGGCAGCAGGCACATGGCCAATTCCAGTTCCCCCTCGCGCAGGCTCTGGGCCAGGTGCAAGGAGCCGTGCTCCATCAGTTCGATATCGATCCCGGGATAGCGGCCGCGGAATTCGGCGACCAGGCCGGCGAACAGGATGCTGCTGCCCAGGCGCGACAACCCGAGCCGGAGCCGGCCTCGCTTCAGGCCGCGCAGGTCGGCCAATTCCGATTCCAGATGCTCCCGTTCGGCCAGCATGGCCACGGCGCGCCGATGGACCCGTTCGCCCACGGCGGTGAGGCGGATCTGGTGGCCGAGCCGGTCGAGCAGGCTCGCCCCCACTTCGTCCTCCAGCAGCTTGACCGCCTTGCTCACGGTGGACTGGGAGGCGAACAGGGTCTTGGCGGCGGCGGAAAAACCGCCCTGTTTCACCACTTCCACGAACATCCTCAGGGCACGCAGTTCCATCGTCACTCCAGCACGGATATAAAGCGGTTGTTCAGCGCAGGCACAGCGCGATCACCGGCGCGGCCAGCACACTGACCAGCCCGGCCAGGATCATCGTCAGCCCGGCCACCGAGCCTTCCACCTCCCCCAGTTGCCGGGCCTTGGCCGTCCCCACCGCATGCGCCCCCATGCCGAACATGGCGCCGCGGGCGAAGGCGGAGCGCAAGGGCATCCACTTCAGCAGCAACTCGCCCATGGAGGCGCCGACCAGGCCAGTGACCACCACGCAGGTGGCGGTCAGTTCGGGGATGCCACCCACCCTGCCGGCGAAGGCCAGGGCGAAAGGAGTGGTGACCGAGCGCGGCAGCAGGCTGACCCGAAGACCGAACGGCAGACCCAAAGCCCAGGCCAGCAGCCAGGAGCTGGCAAAGGCGATGGTCGACCCGGCGGCCACCCCGATGACCAGGACCGGCCAATGGCGGCGGATGAGCTGGCGTTGTGCGTAGATCGGCATGGCGAAGGCCATGGTGGCCGGCCCCAGCATGGCCACCAGCCACCCGGTGCCGCGCAGGTATTCCCGGTAGGTGGTGTGCAGGGTCAGGGCCAGGGCAAAGCACAGGGCCCAGGTCATCAGCAGAGGGGAGGTCCACCACCGCGGGTGGCGGTGGTGGAGGGCGAGGGCCAGCCCGTAGGAGCCCAAGGTCACGGCCGCCCAGAACAAGGGTTGCAGGTTACCGGACATCACCCTGCCTCCAGCGGAAGCTCGCGTCCACCACCAGCGCGGTGCCCGCCATGACCCCGAGGGTGCTGCCGACGATGACCGCGAACAGCTTGAATCCGACCATGCCCAGCAGTTCCCGGTGATTCAGCAGGGCCATGACCGCCGGGACGAAGAACAGGACCATGTGGTCCAGCAGACCGGCCGCCCCGCGCCGAACCCACGGGGCGGGCAGCCCGCCGCCCAGGAGCAGGGCGAGCAGCACGGCCATGGCGAGGATGCCGCTGGGCACCGGCAGGGCCAGAACATGCACCACCCGGGCGCACAGCCCCCAGAGGCCAGTCAACGCCAGGGCCTGAAGCCAGCTGCTGCGCCGAAGGATGATTCCATATTTTCGAAGCATATCTTCCCCCCCTTGGGGACAGCCTCAACTATGGGAGCTTCAGATCCATGAGTAAAATGAATAGAAGTAATACAAACTATTCTAAAATGGAATGTAAATCCGACGTGCCCCCCGAGGGGCCTATTTTTACTGAGGCGTCCGTGTCCCGACCCGGCTGGGCCTGCCGGCGGCCCCGGGGGCGCGGTCCGTCCTTTGGGTGTGGGCGCCGCCCTTGGGGCCGCCGGCGGGCACGGTCGAGCCGGGACCCGGACGCCCCAGGGGTACTATGCGGAAATGGGTCGGCGCCTTGGCTTGGAAATGCCGATCAATGGCCATGCCCGTGGGCATCCTGGGTCGGCGGCGCGGGGGTGTAGTTGATCTTCCGGCCGAACACCAGCCAGAGGCCATAGACCGCCAGGGAAGCGAAGCCCAGGTTGCGCAGGGGGACCAGGACGCCGGCGAGCCAGGGGCAGACGTGGCTGCAGATGCCGGCCAGGGCCAGGACCGTTCCGTAGGCCACCAGGTAGCTGCCCCACCGGGTGGCCGGGACCGGCGCGGGTTTCACTTCCGGCGGAATGACCTGGGTGGGGGAGGATTGCTCGCCCAGAAGGTTCACGCCCTGAAAGAGGAGCACGGCCGCCAGAATGTATACGAAAAGATACTGAAGCACGGAGGATCTCCTTTAGGACGCGGGCGTGGGGGCGGCGGTGACCGTGGCGGCGGCGGTGGTGGTCACCGGCACCGGGGTCGCCGCAGTCCCGTCGGCGTTGCTACCGGTCAGGACCGAGGTGGTCAGGGTCACGGTCACCGGGCCTGGAGCAACGTCCGCGCCCACCACCGCGGTCAGCTGGTCGGGATTGATGTAGGTGAAGGTGGTGGCGCCGGGCTGGCCCGGGGTTTCGGTGCCAAAGGTGAGGCTGGAGGCGTTGTAGAATCCGGTGCCGGTCAGGGTGGCGAGAAGCACCGGCACTTTTGCGTCGGTATTCCAGGTCAACTCGATAGTGGTGATGGCCGGGGTCACGATCAGGGAGGCGTAGGAGGTGCCGATGCCGGCCGGATTCTGCACCATGATGGGCCCGGTGATGGCCATGTCAGGGACCACCGAGAGGATCTGGAAGCCGCTGGTGACATTGAAGTCAACGGAAGGCTGCCCGCCGAAACTCACGTTGGTGATGCCGGAGAAATTGGAGCCGCTGATGGTCACCTGGTCGCCGACCGCGGCCGCCTGGTAGACGGTGGCGCCCACGGCGACCTGGGAAGTGCCCACGAAACTGGGAACGTAGGGCTGGGTATAGCGGTTCTTGCCACTGCACCCCAAAGCCGCCGCCAGACAGAAACCGGCAAGGACGGCCGGCACCATGATCCCCGTTTTACGATTGTCCATTGCCTGTCTCCTCCGTGATTGTATTCGAGCAGGCCGTTGATCCGCCCTGGTTTTGTTCCGCAGCCGGGCCGGTCAATCGTCCCGGCGGCGGAGCAGCAGCTCCAGGAAAACTTCGCCATAGGATTCCAGCTTCTTGGGTCCCACCCCGCTGATGCCCAGGAGATGCTGGGCGGTAGTGGGCCGGAACCGGGCGATATGCTGGAGCGTGGCATCGCTGAACACCAGGTAGGCCGGAAGGTTGCGCTCGTCCGCCAAGCGCCGGCGCAGGGCCTTCAGTTCCAGGTAGAGGGCCTCTTCCTCGTCCTGGGGGATGTAGGGGGCGGCCACGATGGCCGGATTGGGCCCCTTCTTCAGCTTGGCCCGGCCCAGGGATCTGGGCGCCTCGGCCAGCACGTTCCGGCCGCCACAGATGTCGCAGGCGTCCCGGCAGGGCTCGATGCGCTCCTCGAAATGCCCCACCAGGGCCCGGTGCCGGCAGGAGGTCACTTCGGCGAAATCGAACATGGCCCGGATCTGTTTGCGCTGCAGGTTGGCCGCGTCCGGCTCCAGTCCGTCCAGGAACCGCTCGAGGCTCATCACGTCGGCCCAGGAGTAGAACATGACGCAGTCGGCATCGGCCCCGTCGCGGCCGGCGCGGCCGATCTCCTGGTAGTAGCCCTCGATGCTCTTGGGCATGTCCCGGTGGATGACATAGCGGATATTGCTCTTGTCGATGCCCATGCCGAAGGCGATGGTGGCGGTGATCACGTCGGCGTCATCCCGGCGGAAGGCCTCCTGGGCCGCCTCCCGGTCCTGGGGATTGAGCCCCGCGTGGTAGCTCCGGGCCCGAACGCCCTTGGAAATCAGATACTCGGCGGTGGATTCCGCGGACTTCCGGGACAGACAGTAGACGATGCCGCTCTGGCCGGGCCTGGCCTGGATCAGGCGCAGGATGGCCTCGCGCACCGCCGGGCCATCGCCGCCCTTCTTCACCGCGTGCAGCTTGAGGTTGGGCCGGAAGAACGAGCCCAGGAATTCGAACGGCGTCTCCATGCCCAGCTGACCCAGGATGTCCCGGCGCACGTCCCGGGTGGCGGTGGCGGTGAGGGCCAGGACCGGCAGGCCGCCGAACCTCGCCTTCAGGCCCTTCAGGTTCCGGTAGGCCGGGCGGAAATCGTGCCCCCACTGGCTGATGCAGTGGGCCTCGTCCACCGCGATGAGCCGCAGGTCCAGGCGATCCAGGAGCGGTCCCACGCTCTGTTCGATCCCCTCCGGCGCGGCGTAGACCAGTTCGATCTCACCCCGGTGCAGGGAGCGGATCCGTTCCGCCCGCTCGCCGGGTTCCAGCGAGGAATTCAGGAAGGTGGCCCGCAGGCCCGCCTCCTGCAGGCCATCCACTTGATCCTTCATCAGCGCGATGAGCGGGGAGATGACCAGGGTGGTTCCCCCGAGCAAACGAGCGGGCAACTGATAGGTGAGGGACTTGCCGGCCCCGGTGGGCATCACGGCCAGACAGTCCCGCCCCGCCAGCACTGCCCGGATCACCTCCTCCTGGCCTGCCCGGAAGGTATCGTAGCCGAACACGCCCTTGAGCTGGCCGGCCAGGTCCGGCGGGGATTCCCTCAGGTTCCTGAGGGCTGGCACAGTCTTCAGGGCCTCGGCGATGTCGCGCAGGGCCTGGATGGAACCGGGGTCGAAGGATGACGGCTGCTGCCGGTAACGGTCCCGCAGCCCGGTCAGCGCCCGGGCGCAGCCTGCCCGTTCCCCGGCATCAAGCAGCGAACGGAGGGTCAAGATTTCTTGGTCGAGTTGCATCTGTGCCGCCTGGAACCTTCCATTGTCAGGCCTGGGGGCCCAGATACCAAGCGTGGGGAATACCGGGGCCGGATCTTGCCGCCGGAAATACCGCTTAAACTAGCTCCTATGAGTACCCAAGACCGCGCTGCCCTGAACGACCTGCTCCGATTGCTGGACGCCCCCGCCCTGGCGCTGGCCGTGGAGGGGGCCCGGTTGCGCTGGACCTCTCCCACCGCCCTGGCCTTGATCCTGGCCCGGTGGACCAGCGAGGGGGGAAACCAGCGCTCCCTCTGGGTGGACGCTCCCACCGAGCTGGAGGCCCAGACCCTGGCCCATGACCTGGCGGTGCTGCTGCCGGAGGCCCGGGTCGCCCATTTCCCGGGCTTCGCCCCCTTCGCCGGAGGGGAGTCCAGCCCGCCGGGGGTGGTGCTCAAGGACCGTCTGGCCACCCTCATCGGCCTCCTGGAATACAAGGTCCAGGTCCTGGTCACCGGGCCCCTGGCGGCCCAGGAACGGCTGCCCCACCCCACCTGGTTCGAGAAGCAGAAGCTCGAGTTGCGCCAGGGTGCGGAGGTGCCCCGGGAGCTCCTGCTGGAAACCCTGGACGCCCTGGGCTACCGGCGCACGGACCTGGCCGGGAGCCAGGGCGAGTTCAGCGCCCGGGGCCTCGTGGTCGACCTCTGGCCGGACCACCTGGAAAGCCCCCTGCGCCTGGAGTTCTTCGGCGACGAACTGGAAAAGCTCAGTCCCTTCGACCCCGACAGCCAGCGCCGCACCGGCGAGGCGCTGGCTCAGGTGACCCTCTACCCGCGGTTCGAAGGCGCCCGGGGCGATGGCTCCCCGCTGCTCCGGGCGGTGGAGGCCGCCGCCGCCCGCACCCCCGAGCCTGAGGACGATCTGGCCTTCCGCCGGACCCGCCTGGCCACCCAGGGCCATTTCCCCGGGGAGGAGTTGTTCTACCCCCTGCTGGACCAGCCCAAGGGCCAGCTGGCCCACTGGATGCCTCCCTGTCTGCGGGTCCGGCTGGAGCCCCAGTGGGCGGACGCCATCCAGGACCAGGAACGGGCCCGGATCGAAGCCAACCTCGAGGCCCTGCGCCGGGGCGGGGTGGTCTGCCCGCAGTTCGAGGATCGCTTCCTGGCCTCGGATCCCAGCCGCATGACCCTGACCCTCACCGAGTGGCAATCGGAAGCCACGGTGCCGCTCCAGGCCCAGCCGGTGCGCGACTTCCAGGGCCGCCTGGGGGAGCTGGCGGAGTACCTGAAGGAGCTCGCCCTCACCGGGCACCGGGTGTTCCTGGCCGGCTCCACCCCGGGCATGCGCGACCGCCTGGGCGAGATCCTGCAGGAATACGAACTGCCCGTGGCCTACGGCACCCAGGCCGGCTGCCGCAGCACCCACCTGCCCCTCTCCGCCGGCCTCTACCTGAAGGAACCCAGGATCCTGGTGCTCACCGAGCGGGAGGTGTTCGGCCGCAAGGCCATGCCCACCCCCCCTAAGCGCAGCCGCAGCAACCCCTTCCTGTCGGACCTGCGGGACCTCAAGCCGGGCGACCGGGTGGTGCACCTGGACCACGGCATCGGCGAATTCGTGGGCTTCTGCGCCCTGACCGTGGGTGGCGAGGAGCAGGAGGTGATCCAGCTCCGCTACGCCGACGGCGGCATGCTCAACGTCAGCCTCGAGCGGGCCGACCTGATCCAGCGCT